>QWCB01001239.1_pt1 | contig 24890 bp, 19 predicted proteins | sample 1972511 | NCBI WGS metagenome assembly QWCB01 (sample SAMN09866719, study PRJNA288562) | Human gut metagenome isolate term5_stool, whole genome shotgun sequencing... | isolation source: gut | host: Homo sapiens | place: USA: California | reverse complement strand
GTCTAAAGTTACAACAACTTTTAGACATAGCAAAGCCCTGGCTTGTGAAAGTCAGGGCTTTGTGATTTTTTAAGAATAAGAGAGTTTTGACACACCCTCTAATTATGAACACCAATCTGTCGCCCTGAAAGGGCAAAAGCTTTAAAGAAGCAGGCTATAAACAATTCTTTTGCCCTTGCAGGGCGTCTTGTTGATTGCTATTATACCCAGGGCGATGCCCTGGGCTATGGTCTGTTGGGCTTTCAGCCCGTTTCAACCGTACAGGTCGAAATAATTTCGGTTTTATGCCGTAGATTGAAATATTTTTTGTAATTTTACATCCTCAAAACGAATAGCGAAGACAACCTCTATAAACAAGAAAGGAAAAGACAATATGAAACGGTTTCTGATCGTCATACTCCTCACCGCCTTGCTCCCCGACGTGTCGATATGGAGCCTCTACCTCAGAGAGGTGCCTTTGCTCGTGAGCATTCTGTGGTTTCTCCCCACCACCCTGCTGACCGCAGCCTGGCTGGCCCTGGTGTTTGAGTTTCGCCACAGTCTTGCCGCGCGCACGCTCAACGGTTGCATCCTCTGCTTCGTCGTGCCCAAGATCTGCTTCCTTCTCTTCCAGATTATCACACCCTGGGCGGGTCTTCTCGCCGCCGTCACGGCCGAACTCTTGGCCATCTACGGACTGACGCTGGGCTGGCGCCGACTGAAGGTGAGACAGGTGCGAATCTGCTTCCCTACTCTTCCCGCCGCCTTCGACGGCTATCGCCTTCTCCACCTCTCCGACTTCCATCTCGGCACGTTCGGTCGCCACAACCCCTTTGTGCGCCGCGTCATCGAGACGGCCAACCAGCAGGAGGCCGACCTGGTGGTCTTCACGGGCGACTTGGTCAACAAGGTGGCGCGCGAGGCCGTTCCCTATCGCCACGACCTGGCCATGCTCCAGGCTCCCGACGGCGTCTTCGCCATCCTGGGCAATCATGACTATTGCAAGTATGGACCGAAGCGACGGACGGGATACCACGACCGCAACTTCCACCAGTTGGGACAAGTCGTCCGCAACGTCGGATGGACGCTGCTCCTCGACGAGCACCGAATCCTCCAGCGCGGCAACGATCGTATTGCCATAGCGGGCGTGGAGAATATCGGCAGACCTCCATTCCCCGTCCGGGGAGACCTCGAAAAGGCGGTTCGGGGACTGGAGCCGGGCACGTTTACGATCCTCCTCTCCCACGACCCCAACCATTGGCGCGCCGAGGTGGTTGGAAGGAAAGACATTGCGCTGACCCTCGCCGGCCACACCCATGGCGCGCAGGTGCGAATCGGTCCGCTGAGCCTGGCCCGCTTCGCCTTCAAGGAGTGGGGAGGCCTTTACCACAAGGGAGCGCAGTGGCTCTACGTGTCGCTCGGACTGGGCGGGTCGTTCCCCTTCAGGCTGGGCGCATGGCCCGAGATGACGGTCATAGAACTGGGAAGGGAATAGCGCCCTCTCCCTCGCCTATGGCTGCTCCTACTCTGCCAAGCCCTCCTTCGCTTACGATTGTTCCTTCCCTGTCAACCTATTCCTTTGCCTACGGTTGTTCCTCCTTTGACAACCCCTCCTTCGCCTATGGCTACTCCTCCGCCAACCCCCTCTTTAGCCTTATGCTGCGGGCTCGGTGGCGGCAGGGCGCTTGAACGTCAGTTTCTTGGGGATGTTCACCCATTTGCCTCCCACGACGATCTTCATCGTGCTCCCTTTCAGGCGCTCCAGCGTATAGGTGCCGTCGCGCTCCAGCGTCAGTCGGGCCTCCAGGTCCTCGCTGCCATAGTCGTTGGTGATGACGAGGCGGGCCTGCTTGCCCTTGACCTCCGCATCGACGAAGATCCACTTGCGCGTGTCGCGCTTCGCCCCGAAGTAGCCCGGCACCTGGCCGAAGATTTCCTGTCCGGGCGTGACGACGTCGTTGTGGTAGAAGTCCATCTCGATCCACACCTGATACTCAGCATTCTCTATTCTTCCGGCAAACGTGACCGTGTCGGCGCAGCAGCCTTGCCCCCACACCGACAATACCGAGACCACGAGGGCCATCGCAAGCAACCATCTTTTCATGTTCATCTTGTTTTTAAAGTAAAAGTATATATTTTGTGAATTATTCGCCTTGCCATTTAAAACAATTGCCTTGTCTTTTAAGGCAATTGCCTTGGTTGTTGTTTGCCTTGTTGAAAAAACAACAGGCTTTTTCTTCATTGAATAGTATAGGCTTATATATACAAAAGACTGTAGCAGGGAGCGCCTTGGGTTCTGAATAAGAAAAAAAGCCAGATTAAACGGGTTAATCTGACTCTCTCTTCGGTCGGGGCGACAGGATTCGAACCTGCGACCACCTGGTCCCAAACCAGGAGCGCTACCGGGCTGCGCTACACCCCGAATGCTTTCAGCTTCAAAGCGGGTGCAAAGATACTACGATTTTTCCAATTGACAAAGAAAAAGGACGGAATTTTCAGTTTAAAGCCTGAAAACGGCTGAACTTCCCGCGTCAAACAGCGCTGGAAGTCTCCCGCACCAGCAGCACGGGAGACTGCTCCTATTGCTCTGCAGGCTTCCGATATTCGAAGCATCCGATGTCGGGCCGCTCGTCGCGGGGTAGTCCGTCGCGGTCGGTGCGTCCCCATCCCTCTGTCGATACTGCCGCCGAGTCGATGGCGTGGGAGACGCTGTCGAGGTGGAAGTCGAAGTACTGCTTGTCATAGTCGATCTTGACGAAGTTCTTTCGTCCGAAGGCCGTTGTGTCCTTGACGTTCTCCCAGATCACCCCCTTGTAGTGGGCCTCGTCGATCGTCTCGGGTTCTCCGGTGCGCAGCAGACAGTGGTCGAACAAGTAGGTCGCCGTCTCCACGTCGGAGAAATTGCCCATGATCTCGTCGTCGGAGTAGCCCGTGACGATGGTATTGAAGATGTCAAATCGCGTCAGCGGTATCGTCACGTTGCCCTCGTAGCGGTCGCCGAAGCGGAGCGCCACGCCCACGGGCTTTCCAAGGTCGAAGGGGAAGAACTGCGCCAGGGTGCAATGGCGCATCACCACGCTGCCTCCCGTGATGGAGACGCAGTCGATGGAAGCATTGGTGACCTGCGTGTTGTAGAGGTCGAGCTGACACCCCACGGCATAGAGGCCATAGCCCTGGCAGTTGTGCACCGTACTGTTATAGAGGCGGAGTTTGGTGCGGTCGGCCGCGGAGGAGTCGCAGACGATGCCGTTGTAGGCCGAGTGGAGGTCGGTATATTGGATCTCGTTGTCGAAAGAAGAGGCGTGGAGCCGTATGCCCTGCCACTGTCCCGAGACGCGGTCGTAGGGCAGGTAGTCGAACATGCGGTCGATACGGTCGCCGCGCAGCGTGACGTTGGCCTCGGGCGTTCCCTCGGCGCGCAGCGTGCCATAGACGTCGATGCCAGCATGGTTGGAGAAGTAGAGTGTCGTGCCCGCTCCGATGGTGAGCGTGGCGGCGCTATCCACCTCTATGCTTCCTTTAACCACGATGGGTTTTGTGCTCTGTATCAGCGTGTCACGACTTATCTTTAAACCATCCAATAGGGTGGCGTCCCAGGACCAAGCCCGTAGGTTGACCTTCTGCTCCACCCCACTCTCCAGGGTGAAGACCAGGTCGTCCTCCAGCAGTTCCGGCACCTCGGAATGGGTGTCGGCAGAGGTCAGTTCTACGAAGACGCGCAGCGAGTCGTCCTTGCGCAGTTCCACGCCGCCGACCTGATAGCCGCTGGCCTGTCCGAGGTACATTCCGTCGACATTGACGCGGAAGCCCGTCTGATTGCCCTTGCGCAGGCGGACGCTGGTGCATCGCAGGCCGTCGCCCGATCGGTTATAGACCCAGAAGGTGCGGGTCGTGGTGGGCACGCGGGAGAAGGTCGTGTCGAGACTTACCGTGTCGGCAGAGAAGGCCAGCCGGTGGTCGGGCGACGCCGAGAAGGAATCGTCGTCGCTACAGGCCGCCAGGGATAGGACGGCCAAGGGGGCGGCTAAGAGCATGAGCCGCAAACTCGTCATTTTCATACCTATCAGAACGGCGTTCCGTGCAAAATATTGTGCCTTTATCCCGTCCTTTTTCCTCCATCTGCCACACAAAACCCAAATCGCTTGAAAGTTTTCCGCAAAAACTTTCGGTAATCGGCTGAAAATAGTTAATTTTGCACGAAAATTACAAAACGAGGTTTGAACAAAGGAAATTACATAACAATCTAGATTCAACTATGTCAGAAACAATTAAGCTACGTAAGGGCTTGGACATCCGTCTGAAAGGGCGTGCCGCAGAGACCGTTACCCGCTTGAAGCCGTCGGCAGAGTACTCGCTCGTGCCCGACGATTTCGTTGGTGTGACGCCGAAGGTGGCCGTCAAGGAGGGCGACCATGTCCGTGCGGGCGACGCGTTGTTTGTCAACAAGCGTTTCCCTGAGGTGGGCTTTGCGTCCCCAGTCAGCGGAACGGTGACGGCTGTTGTGCGTGGTGATCGCCGCAAGGTGCTCCGCGTCACGGTGAAGGCCGACGCCCAGCAGGAGTATGCCGATTTTGGTGTGAAGGATCCCTCGAAGCTCGATGGAGCTGCCGTTGTCAAGGCCTTGCTTGAGGCTGGTCTCTTCGGCTACATCGACCAGCTTCCCTATGCCGTCTCCACCACTCCCGACACGATGCCGAAGGCCATCTTTGTCTCTGCCCTCCGTGACAAGCCGCTGCAGGGCGACTTCGAGCTGGAGCTGAAGGGCCAGGAGAAGGACTTCCAGGCTGGTATCACGGCTTTGTCGCGCATCGCGCGCGTGCATCTTGGCGTGGGCGCTCAGCAGACCTCCCAGGCGCTGCTTGGTGCGAAGAACGCTGAGGTGACGGTCTTCGACGGTCCCTGTCCCGCCGGCAACGTCGGTGTGCAGGTGAACCACCTCGACCCGGTCAACAAGGGCGAGACGGTCTGGACGGTCGATCCCACGGCCGTGCTCTTCTTCGGTCGCCTGTTCAATACGGGCAAGGTCGATCTGCGCCGCATGGTAGCCGTGGCAGGCAGCGAGATCAAGTCTCCCGCCTATGTCGAGGCTTTGGTCGGCACGCCGCTGAAGGAGATCATTGACGGCAACGTGAAGAGCGACCGCCATGTGCGCCTGCTCAACGGCAACCCGCTCACGGGCCGCATCGCCAACGACGAGAGCGTATTGGGCGCACACACCTCCGAGGTCTGTGCCATCCCCGAGGGCGACGACGTCGATGAGCTGGCCGGTTGGATCATGCCGCGTGCCAACACGTTCTCCACCTCTCGCAGCTACTTCTCGTGGTTGCAGGGCAAGAAGGAGTACACGCTCGACGCGCGCATCAAGGGTGGCGAGCGCCGCATGATCATGAGTGGTGAGTACGACCGCGTGCTGCCGATGGACATCTATGGTGAGTACCTTGTCAAGGCTATCATCACGGGCAACATCGACAAGCAGGAGCAGTTGGGCATCTACGAGGTGAGCCCGGAGGACTTCGCGCTGGCCGAGTTTGTGGATAGCTCGAAACTGCCTCTGCAACAGATTGTGCGTCAGGGTCTTGATATCCTCCGTAAAGAAAATGCTTAAACAAGAAAGTTACAGATATGAGTCTTAGAAATTATCTCGACAAGATACGTCCGAACTTCGAGGAGGGCGGCAAGCTCCACGCTTTCCGTAGTGTCTATGATGGTTTCGACACATTCCTTTATGTGCCGCACACGACATCCAAGAGCGGTGTCTCCATCCACGACGCTATCGACTCGAAGCGCATCATGAGCTTTGTGGTCATCGCATTGTTGCCCGCCATGCTCTTCGGAATGTACAACATCGGATACCAGAACGCCGTGGCCGCAGGCAAGCTGGCCGAGGCTACGTTCATGGGTATGTTCCTCTATGGCTTCGCTGCCATGCTGCCCAAGATTCTCGTCAGCTATATTGTCGGTCTCGGCATCGAGTTTGCCTGGGCCCAGTACAAGGGCGAGGAGATCCAGGAGGGCTACCTCGTCTCCGGTATCCTGATTCCGCTGATCATCCCCGTCTCCACGCCGTTGTGGATCCTGGCCCTGGCCGTTGCCTTTGCTGTCGTCATCGGCAAGGAGATCTTCGGTGGTACGGGTATGAACGTCTTCAACCCCGCGCTCCTCGCGCGTGCGTTCCTTTTCTTCTCCTACCCCAGCAGCATGACTGGCGACACCATCTGGGTGGCCACGGAGCCGATCTTGGGTATGGGTTTCAAGGCCCCCGACGGCTACACGATGGCCACTCCGCTGGGTGAGATCGCTCAGCACGCCGACGTCTCCGCCAGCTTCAACGACATGATCATCGGTCTCATCCCGGGATCCATGGGCGAGACCTCCGTCATCGCCATCGCCATTGGCGCCGTGATCCTGCTGTGGACGGGCATTGCCTCCTGGAAGACCATGCTGAGCGTGTTCCTCGGCGGCGGTCTGATGGCCGTGGTCTTCGAGCAGCTGGGCATGAGCAGCATCCCCTGGTATGAGCACATCGTGCTCGGCGGTTTCTGCTTCGGTGCCGTCTTCATGGCCACCGACCCTGTCACCTCGGCCCGTACCGAGAGTGGTAAGTGGGTCTATGGTGCGCTCATCGGCATCATGGCCGTTGTGGTGCGCGTGATGAACCCCGGCTACCCCGAGGGCATGATGCTCGCCATCCTCTTCGGCAACATGTTTGCTCCGCTGATCGACTACTGCGTGGTGGACCGCAACATCAGCCGCCGCAGCAAGCGTGGGGCGCAAAAGAATGCTAACCAATAAGTAAGGAGGAAAGAAAGATGAAAACAAACACCAATTCATACACCATCATCTATTCGGTCGTCCTCGTTGTGGTCGTGGCATTGATGCTCGCATCCGTCTATCAGGCTTTGAAGCCGCAGCAGGATGCCAACGTGATGCTCGACACACAGAAGCAGATCCTCTATGCGCTCAACCAGGACCGCGACATGACCAATGAGGAGGCTGCCAAGCTCTGGCAGAACCTCGTCGAGGCCGACGACATGATCGACGCCAACGGCAACGTGGTCGAGGCTGGCAAGCAGGGCGGCACGGAGGCTGGTTTCCAGCACCTCAACTCCGCCGAGGCCAAGGACGGCAAGCTCGTCGTCTTCCGCTGCAAGGTGGATGGCGAGACGAAGTATGTCATCCCCGTCTATGGCAACGGCCTCTGGGGCCCCATCAGCGGTTTCATCGCCGTCAATGGCGACAAGACGACCGTCTTTGGCGCCTACTTCAACCATGAGGGCGAGACTGCCGGCTTGGGTGCCGAGATCAAGGACAACAAGAAGTGGCAGGACCTGTTCAAGGGCAAGGAGCTCTTCGCCAACGGCGACCGCGACCACGTCGCTCTCTCCGTGGAGAAGAAGGTCACCGACCCCAAGACGCAGGTGGACTGCGTGACGGGTGCCACCATCACCTCCAACGGTGTGGCCGACATGCTCAAAGCCGAGAAAGGCGGCCTGCAGCCCTATGTTAAATTCTTTAATGCTAAGTAAGAAAAGATGGCTTTATTCAGTAAACAAAACAAAGAGGCTCTGACCAATCCCTTCAACCTTGACAACCCTGTCTTGGTTCAGGTGCTGGGTATTTGCTCCGCCTTGGCCGTCACTTCGCAGCTGAAGCCGGCTATCGTCATGGGCCTTGCCGTAACAATCATCACGGCATTTTCCAATACGATCATCTCCATCATCCGCAACACCATTCCCAACCGCATCCGTATCATCGTGCAGCTGGTGGTCGTTGCCGCGCTGGTGACTGTGGTCAACCAGGTGCTCAAGGCCTTCGCCTACGACGTGAGCGTGCAGCTCTCCGTCTATGTCGGTCTGATCATCACCAACTGTATCCTCATGGGTCGTCTGGAGGCCTTTGCCATGACCAACAAGCCTTGGCCCTCGTTCCTCGACGGCGTCGGCAACGGACTGGGCTACGCGCTCATCCTCGTCATCGTCGGTGGCGTGCGCGAGTTCTTCGGCCGCGGATCGCTGCTGGGCTTCCAGCTCATCCCCGAGAGCGTCTATCAGGCTGGCTACATGAACAATGGTATGATGACCATGTCGGCTACGGCCCTCATCCTCGTGGGATGTGTCATCTGGGTACACCGTGCCTATTTCTACAAGGAGAACAATTAAGGAGGAGATATAAGTTATGGAACATATAATCAGTCTATTTTTCCGGTCCATCTTCGTGGACAACATGGTATTCGCCTTCTTCCTCGGCATGTGCTCGTTCCTTGCCGTTTCCAAGAACGTGAAGACCTCGGTGGGTCTCGGTGCCGCCGTCACCTTCGTGCTGGTGGTCACGCTGCCCGTCAACTATCTCCTTCAGACGAAGGTGCTCGACCCGCTGGGCCTGGGCTTCCTGAGTTTCATTCTCTTCATCGCCGTCATCGCAGGTATCGTCCAGATCGTGGAGATGGCCGTCGAGAAGTATTCCCCGTCGCTCTATGGCGCGCTGGGTATCTTCCTGCCGCTGATCGCCGTGAACTGCGCCATCATGGGTGGTTCGCTCTTCATGCAGCAGCGCATCGGTCTCGACCCCGCCTCCTCACAGTACATCGGCAACGTCTGGGACGCCATTTCCTTCGCCTTCGGCTCAGGACTGGGCTGGATGCTCGCCATCGCCTCGATGGGTGCCATCCGCGAGAAGATGGAGTACTGCGACGTGCCCAAACCCCTGCAGGGTCTCGGCATCACATTTATCACCGTCGGCCTCATGGCATTGGCCATGATGTGCTTCTCAGGACTTAAAATTTAATATTACCGTATGGATATCAATTTCATTATCAGCAGTGTAGGAGTGTTCCTTGCGGTAATACTCCTGTTGGTTGTCATCCTGCTCTTGGCCAAGAAGTTTCTTAGCCCGAGCGGAAAAGTGACCATCACGATCAATGGCGACAAGCAGCTGAACGTCGATCAGGGATCGAGCATCATGGCCACGCTCAACGAGAACGGCATCTACCTGCCCTCCGCTTGTGGCGGAAAGGCCAGCTGCGGACAGTGCAAGCTGCAGGTGCTCAGCGGTGGTGGCGAGATCCTCGACTCCGAGCGTCCCCACTTCACGCGCAAGCAGATCAAGGAGAACTGGCGCCTGGGTTGCCAGTGCAAGGTCAAGGGCGACATGAGCGTCAAGGTGCCCGAGTCTGTGATGGGCGTCAAGGAGTGGGAGTGCACCGTGCTTTCCAACAAGAACGTCTCCTCCTTCATCAAGGAGTTCAAGGTGGCCCTGCCCCCGGGCGAGCACATGGACTTCGTGCCGGGTTCCTACGCCCAGATCAAGATTCCTGCCTACGACTGCATCGACTACGACAAGGATTTCGACAAGAACGACATCGGCGAGGACTACATGGGCGCCTGGAAGAACTTCAACATCTTCTCGCTGAAGGCTCACAACCCCGAGCCCACGATCCGCGCCTACTCCATGGCCAACTACCCCGCCGAGGGCGACATCATCACCCTGACGGTGCGTATCGCCACGACGCCGTTCAAGCCGCGTCCCGAGGTAGGATTCCAGAATGTGCCGACCGGTATCGGTTCCAGCTACATCTTCTCCTTGAAGCCTGGCGACAAGGTGATGATGTCGGGTCCCTACGGCGACTTCCATCCCAACTTCGAGTCTAAGCGCGAGATGATCTGGATTGGTGGTGGTGCTGGTATGGCTCCGCTCCGCGCCCAGATCATGCACATGACGAAGACGCTCCACTGCACCGATCGCGAGATGCACTTCTTCTATGGCGCACGCTCGCTGACCGAGGCCTTCTTCCTGGAGGACTTCTGGGAGCTGGAGAAGGAGTTCCCCAACTTCCACATGCACCTCTCCCTCGACCGTCAGGATCCGAAGGCCGACGAGCTGGGTGTGAAGTACTACACGGGCTTCGCCGTCAACTGCATCCGCGACACCTATCTGAAGGATCACGACGCTCCCGAGGATTGCGAGTACTACCTCTGCGGTCCTCCCATGCTCATCAAGACCGTCACCGACTATCTCGACAGTCTCGGTGTGGAGCCGGAGAGCATCATGTACGATAACTTCGGATAATCAAGAAAACGAACCATCGCAAGTAAATTGCATTATAACGAGAAAAGCCGCTGACCATTCAGCGGCTTTTCTCGTACTTTTTCTACTTGTACTTTTTTCTATTTGTACTTTTTCTTGTACTTATATTCGTGCTTATACTTGTGCTTGTATTTATACCTATATTAGGTAGATCCATCGAGCGTCTTGGCCAGGCCCTCTGCCTACCGTTGTCGTAGGCAGACCGTCCTCCCATGAATATGGTTGGCTGGCTAGGTCTCGGCCTACTGATGCTGCTCGCGGAGCAGGTCGTTGACCGTCTTGACGGGATTGAATGTAGAGAGCGGCACTTCGACGAAGACCGTGTTCCAGTCGCTCATCGCGCCATTCCACAGTCCCGGGAGCTCCAGGGCCTTTAGTTCGCGTCCGTTCTTGCTCTTCGTGCTGATGAAGCCCGTGGAGGAATCCACAAACTTCGGGAGGTCGAACGCTGCGCCCTTGTAATCGATGACGCCACAGACGAGGTCCACGGGATTGAAATGCGTGCCCTCGGAGAACATCCGCTGGTAGGCCTCGTTGGCTTTGTCGATTTGGCTCGACTCCAGGATCTGCAGGCTCACCGTGCCGTCCTGGTTGTAGGCGAGGAACGGTCCTCCGCCGGGCTCACCCACATTCTTCACCATACCACAGACGCGGATCGGTCGGTGCAACTTGCGGTGCAGGTAGTCGGCACGCTCCTGGTCGCTCCATCCCGCCTTCTCCTTCGGCGGCAAACACCAGAGCATGTGCTCCAGGAAGTCTTCCATCTCGGCCAGTTTCTCCTTCGTCGGCGTTGCCTCGTCGAGCGATCTAAGATAGTCGAAGACGCGCTCCTGCAGCGTCACGAGGACGCCACCCAGCAGCGCCTTGTAGGTGACGGTGTCCTCCTTCAACCGGTCGGGCACCACGTTGTCGATGTTCTTGATGAAGACCACGTCGGCCTCCAGGTCGTTGAGGTTCTCGATGAGCGCGCCGTGTCCACCCGGTCTGAACAAAAGCGACCCGTCTTCGTTGCGGAAGAGCGAGTTGTCGGGATTGGCCGCCACGGTGTCCGTGCTCGGTTTCTGTTCCGAGAAGGAGATGTCGTAGCGCACCTGGTACTTCTCCGCATACTTCCCTACCCGCTTCTCCACCTCCGCCTTGAACAAAGGCAGGTGCTCGTGCGAGACGGTGAAGTGGATGTGGGCCTCGCCGTTGGTGCTGGCGTAGCGTGCGCCCTCCACGAGGTGCTCCTCCATAGCCGTGCGCGCCCCGTCCTCATAGCGGTGGAAGCGGAGCAAGCCCTTCGGCAGTTGGCCGTAGTTGAGGCCGCGCTCCTCCAGCAGGTTGGCCACGACGGCCTTGTGTCCTCCTGCGGCCAGCAGGTCGTCGATTCCCTTGCCCTCATTCTTTAGGCAGGCAGCGTCGAGCTCGGAGAAGAAGGCAAACTGGTGGATGTGGTCGAAAAACTCGTGTTCGAAACTCGTCTGCGGGGCGTCGTAGTCGGCGTCGAGGAAGGCGAACAAATTCTTGAACATGCGGCTGGCAGCGCCCGAGGCGGGTACAAACTTCGTCACCCGGTGCTTCCCGGCCTTGTAGGCGTCCCACTGGCGGATGTACTCCTCGCGCTCGGCGTCTGTCGGTGCCAGGATGCCATGACCCACGGTCGCTGCGGAGTCGAGCCTCAGAAAGGGGAATCCGCGTTTGAAATCATCCATCTGCTTCTGCAGCTGCTCTTCGGCAATGCCCTTGGCAGCAATCTGTTGCAAGTCTTGTTGTGTCAGCATATCCTTTTGCGATATTAATATTATAAATAAGGTGGTCTATTTGTTGTCCTCTAACCAATGCACAAATATACTTACTTTTTCTTAAATCGGGAAATATTCAGATGAAATTTCGTAACTTTGTAGCATCATTCATCAAAGCAACGTCAGCCAATGGAAGAAAAATTCGTTTTCACCGAGGAAGAAAAGCACGCCTGCGAGGCACTTACTAAGGAGATTCACGAGATGCTCAACGACACCCTGAGCGGTACTGACGTGGAGCGTCTGCGCACCCATATCCATTCCGAGATCGAGGCTCGCCACATCGAGCGCGACCGCTTCGGCCTCAATCCCGTCCTCAAGGCTTTGATGACGGCGAAGGTGGCCGTCGGCGACATCGGCCTGCGCCGTGACAGTCTGCTGGCCATCATGCTCTACGAGAGCGTGCTTCGCGGCCACTATGACACGACGCTGGCGCGCAAGGACTTCGGCGAGGGCGTGGCGACGATCCTCCAGGGCCTCGTCCGCGTCCAGGAGCTCTACAGCAAGACTCCCGTCGTGGAGAGCGAGAACTTCCGCAACCTGCTCCTCTCCTTCGCCGAGGACATGCGCGTGGTGCTCATCATGATCGCCGACCGCGTCTGCCTGATGCGCCAGATACGCGACACGCCCAACAAGGAGGCACAGCACGAGGTGGCCGAGGAGGCCAGTTACCTCTACGCCCCCTTGGCCCACAAACTGGGCCTCTACCAGCTCAAGAGCGAGCTGGAGGACCTCTCGCTGAAGTATCTCGAGCACGACGCCTACTATCTGATCAAGGAGAAACTCAACGCCACGAAGCGCTCCCGCGACGCCTACATCGAGCGCTTCATCGGTCCGGTGAGCAAGCACCTCACCGAGGCCGGACTCAAATTTCATATCAAGGGCCGCACCAAGTCGATCCACTCCATTTGGCAGAAGATGAAGAAGCAGAAGTGTGGTGTCGATGGCATCTACGACCTTTTTGCCATCCGCATCATCCTCGACTCCCCGCTGGAGAAGGAGAAGATGCAGTGTTGGCAGGCCTACTCCATCGTCACCGACATGTACCAGCCCAACCCGAAGCGCCTGCGCGACTGGATCAGCGTGCCGAAGTCCAATGGCTACGAGTGTCTCCACATCACCGTGCTCGGTCCTGAGCAGAAGTGGGTGGAGGTGCAGATCCGCACCGAGCGCATGGACGAGGTGGCCGAGCACGGCCTCGCCGCCCACTGGCGCTACAAGGGCGTGAAGGCCGACGGCGGCGGCATGGAGGAGTGGCTCGCCTCGATCCGCACCGCCCTGGAGGCAGGCGACAACCTGGAGGTGATGGACCAGTTCAAGCTCGACCTCTACGAGGACGAGGTCTATGCCTTCACCCCGAAGGGCGACCTGCTGAAGTTTCCCAAGGGAGCCACCGTGCTCGACTTCGCCTACCATATCCACTCGCGCGTCGGCGACACCTGCGTCGGCGGCAAGGTCAACGGCAAGAATGTCTCCTTCCGCACGCCCCTCCACAGTGGCGACACGGTCGAGATCCTGACGGCCAGCAACCAGACTCCGAAGCCGGAGTGGCTGCGCATCCTCGTCACCTCCCGTGCCCGCGCCAAGCTGCGCCTCTCGCTCAAGGAGACACGTCAGAAGCAGGGCCTCTACGCCAAGGAGCTGCTGGAGCGCCGCCTCAAGAACAAGAAGCTCGACTACGACGAGGCCACCGTCGCCCACCTCATCCGCAAGATGGGCTTCAAGGAGCAGAGCGACTTCTACCACCAGATCGCCGAAGGCCGCCTCGACCCCACCCGCGTCCTCGACGAATACCAGGCCCTGGTCGACCAGAGCCAGGTCAAGGAGCGCGAGGCCGAGAGCGCGGAAAACTTCGAGTATGCCCACCCCGCCACCACCGAGGCCAAGAAGAACGACGATGTGCTCATCATCGACAAGAGCCTCAAGGGCATCGACTTCTCGCTCGCCCGCTGCTGCCACCCCATCTATGGCGACAAGGTGTTTGGCTTCGTCACCGTCAATGGCGGCATCAAGATCCACCGTGCCGACTGCCCCAACGCCGCCGAGATGCAGCGCCGTTTCGGCTACCGCATCGTCCGTGCGCAGTGGAGCGGCAAGGGCAGTTCCCACTACGACATCACGCTGCGCGTCATCGGCAACGACGACATCGGCATCGTCAGCAACATCACCAACATCATCAGCAAGGACGAGAAAATCGTGATGCGATCCATCAATATCGACTCCCATGACGGCCTGTTCTCGGGCAATCTTGTCGTGCAGCTCGACGACAAGTCGAAGCTCAACCTGCTGATCAAGAAGCTGCGCACGGTCAAGGGCGTGAAGCAGGTGATCAGACTTTAGTCTGAGCCCATCGCCTGCCTTGTGGATCCTATCGCGTGCGGCCAGCCTGTCGCCCGCGCTTGCAGCCACCCCATTGCCTGCCTTGCGGCCAACCTAATGCCGCATTGTGCGGGCAAAGTCAAGGTTTCGCACGGATTTTTCCATGAAATAGGAATTTTCTTTGTACCTTTGCACGCCAAAACACAGAAGACAATAAGATAATGAAGCAAAATACAACGATACGGATGATGTTGTCGGACTACGACGGCGACCCCTCGGCGCTGGCCAAGGAGGTCGGTCCCGTGGATGGTCCCATCCCCGTCCTCATCACCCGCAATCTGATCCCCTTCCCCGGCGTCATGACCCCGATTCTCATCGGGCGCCAGCCGAGTTTGAAGCTGCTGGATTACCTCCGCGATCATCCCGACCAGACCTTTGCCGTGTTCGCACAGAAAGACGCCAGCGTGGACTACCCCATCCAGGAGGACCTCTTCGAAGTGGGCGTCTATGCCAAGCTCGTCAAGGAGTTTGAGGTGCCCGGATCCAACAATGAGCATTCGGCCATCGTGATCGCCTCGGCGCGCTGCCGTCTCAAGTCGCTCGACGACGCCAACAACTTCTTCACCGCCGAGACGGAGATGATCCCTGAGGTCTTCCCTGCAGAAGACGACAAGGAGTTTGCCGCGGCCGTGGAAGGTCTGCGCCAGGGCGTCGAGATCTATGTGAAGATGAACGACGACATCCCCAACGAGGCGATGGTCGCCCTGCAGAACATCAGCAACCACCTCTCCATCGTCAATTTCGTCGCCTCCAACATCGTCAGCAACATTTACGACAAGATCATGCTGCTGGAGGAGGACAACATGAAGCTGCGACTGTTCAAGTTGTTGAAGGTCCTCAACCGCGAAACCCAGTTCTTGCACATCAAGAAGAACATCCAGAACAAGACGCGCGCCGACATCGACGAGCAGCAGAAGGAGTACTTCCTCCACCAGCAGATCAAGAACATCCGCGAGGAGCTGGGCGACAGCGGCGAGTCTGAGGACAAGAGGGAGCTCAAGAAGAAGGCCTTCCTCAAGCCCTGGCCCGATGAGGTGAGCAAGCTCTTTGCCAAGGAGCTCGCCAAGCTCGACAATATCAATCCCCAGTCGCCCGACTACAGTGTCCTGCTCAACTACCTGCAGACGCTCGTCTCGCTGCCGTGGGGCGTATATACCAAGGACCGCCTTGACCTGAAGCGTGCGCAGCGCGTCCTCGACCGCAACCACTACGGCATGGAGAAGGTGAAGGAGCGCATCCTGGAGTACATGGCCGTGCTCCGCCTCCGTGGCGACCTGAAGTCCCCCATCCTCTGCCTCTACGGTCCTCCGGGCGTCGGCAAGACCTCGCTGGGCAAGAGCGTTGCCGAGGCCATGGGCAGAAAATACGTCCGCGTCTCGCTGGGCGGCCTCCACGACGAGGCTGAGGTGCGCGGCCACCGCCGCACCTATATTGGCGCCATGCCCGGACGCATCATCAAGAGCATCCTCAAGGCTGGCTCCTCCAACCCCGTCTTCATCCTCGACGAGATCGACAAGGTGACGCAGAACACCGTCAATGGCGACCCCGCGTCGGCCCTCCTGGAGGTGCTCGACCCGGAGCAGAACAACGCCTTCCACGACAACTACCTCGACACCGACTACGACCTCTCCAAGGTGCTCTTCATCGCCACGGCCAACGACCTCAACACCATCCCCCGTCCGCTGCTGGACCGCATGGAGGTGATTCCCGTCAGCGGCTACATCACCGAGGAGAAGATAGAGATCGCCAAGCGCCACCTCGTCCCCCGCGAACTGGAGAACACGGGGCTCGACCAGGTGGAGCCCAAGCTGAAGTTTACGAAGGCCTCCCTGGAGAAGGTCATCGAGAACTACACCCGCGAGAGCGGCGTGCGCCAGCTGGAGAAGCAGATCAACAAGGCGCTGCGCAAGCTCGCCTTCCGCCAGGCCACCGACGGCCAGCTGCCCTCCAACAAGATCACCCCCGACATGCTGCCGGGCCTGCTGGGCAAACCGCCCTTCTACCGCGACATCTACCAGGGCAACGACTACGCGGGCGTGGTGACGGGCCTGGCCTGGACCAGCGTGGGCGGCGAGATCCTCTTCATCGAGACCTCGCTCTCCAAGGGCAAGGCCGGCAAACTGACGCTCACGGGCAATCTTGGCGACGTGATGAAGGAGAGCGCCGTCATCGCCCTGGAGTACGTCAAGGCCCATATCGACGCCCTGGGCGTTGACTACCGCCTCTTCGACCAGTGGAACATCCATATCCACGTGCCGGAGGGCGCCACGCCCAAGGACGGCCCTTCTGCGGGCATCACCATCGCCACCTCCCTGGCCTCTGCGCTGACCCAGCGCAAGGTGCGCAAGAACACGGCCATGACGGGCGAGATCACGCTGCGCGGCAAGGTGCTGCCCGTCGGCGGCATCAAGGAGAAGATCCTCGCCGCCAAGCGTGCCGGCATCACCGACATCGTGATGTGTGCCGAGAATCAGCGCGACGTGGAGGAGATCCCCGAGATCTATCGCAAGGGCGTCACCTTCCACTATGTGGAGAACGTGCAGCAGGTGTGGGACTTCGCCCTCACCGACGAACTGGTGGCCCACCCCGTCCAGCTCGTCGTCGAGGAGACTACGGATCAAAAGGAGGAGAAGGGACAATGACGTTCGAACTGCAGTACACCGACGCCTACAGCGACGCGCGGGCTGGCCGCATCCAGACGGCCCATGGCGAGATCCTCACCCCCATCTTCATGCCCGTGGGCACGGTGGGCAGCGTGAAGGGAGTCCACTTCCGCGAACTCCAGGAGCAGGTGAAGGCCCAGATCATCCTGGGCAACACCTACCACCTCTACCTCCGCCCCGGCTGCGAGGTGCTCCGGGCCGCTGGTGGCCTCCATCGCTTCAACGGCTGGGACCGCCCGATCCTCACCGACTCCGGCGGCTTTCAGGTCTTCTCTCTCACGGGCATCCGCAAGCTCACGGAGGAGGGCTGCGAGTTTCGATCCCACATCGACGGTTCGAAGCACATCTTCACCCCCGAACGCGTGATGGACATCGAGCGCGTCATCGGTGCCGACATCATCATGGCGCTCGACGAGTGTCCGCCGGGCAAGAGCGACTACGCCTACGCCAAGAACAGCCTTGGGCTTACCCAGCGCTGGCTCGACCGCTGCTTCAAGCGTTTCCGCGAGACCGAGCCCCTCTACGGCTACCCCCAGGCCCTCTTTCCCATCGTCCAGGGCTGCACCTATCCCGACCTGCGGAGCGAGGCGGCTAAGTACGTCGCCGACAAGGGCGCCGAGGGCAATGCCATTGGCGGACTGGCCGTGGGCGAGCCCACCGAGGTGATGTACGAGATGATCGAGGTCGTCAACGCCATCCTGCCCAAGGACAAGCCGCGCTACCTCATGGGTGTGGGCACGCCCCAGAACCTGCTGGAGGGCATCGCCCGCGGTGTCGATATGTTCGACTGCGTGATGCCCACGCGCAACGGCCGCAACGCCATGCTCTTCTCCTACGAGGGCACGATGAACATGCGCAACAAGAAGTGGGAGGCCGACTTCTCGCCCCTCGACCCCACGGGCTGCGAGATCGACCGCATCACCTCCAAGGCCTACCTCCACCACCTCTTCAAGGCGGGCGAGCTGCTGGCGATGCAGATAGCCAGCATCCACAACCTCGCCTTCTACCTGCGGCTCGTCACCGACGCCAGGGCCCACATCCTCCAGGGCGACTTCACCCAGTGGAAGTCTTCCGTCATCGATCAGCTCGGGCGGAGGATATAGGCCCGGCTCCTTTACGTTCGCAGGACAGACTCTAAAAACAAATTTTTCGACATGCAGATGGGAGAGACCATAGACAAGATGAGGCGCAGGATGCCCCAGCCCGAGACGATACGCCGGGCGGGGGCCAGGGTGGCGCGTGTGCTGCGCAAGTTGTCGCCCAAGCACCTTTTCGGTCGTCTCGACTGGTACATCATCCGGAAGTTTATCGGCACCTACATATTCTCCATCGTGCTGATCATCTCCATCGCCCTGGTCTTCGACTTCAACGAGAACCTCTCGAAGTTTACGAAGTACCATGCGCCCTGGCGTGCCATCGTCTTCGACTACTACGCCAACTTCATCCCCTACTACTCCAACCTCTTCTCCCCGCTCTTCGTGTTTATTGCCGTCATCTTCTTCACCTCGAAGTTGGCCGGCAACTCCGAGATCATCGCGATGCTCTCCTCGGGCGTCTCCTTCCGGCGGCTGATGCGCCCCTACATGATCTCGTGCGTGCTCATCGCCAGCGTCACCTTCTACCTCAACAGCTTCGTCATCCCCCACGGCACGGTCATCCGCCAAAACTTCGAGTCGCTCTACCGCAACTCCAAGAAGAACACTTCGGCGGAGAACGTCCAGCTGCAGGTGGGCAAGGGGACGGTGGCCTACATCCAGCACTACGACGACCGCTACAAGCGCGGCTACGGCTTCTCCCTCGACAAGTTTGAGGGCAAGAAGCTGGTCAGCCACATGACGGCCATGGAGATCCAGTACGACACGATCGCCGACGCGAAGTACCACTGGAAGGCCACCAACTGGAAGACGCGCACGCTGGTCGGCCTGCGCGAGCGGATCGTCACCGGCGACGTCAAGGACACGGTCATCCTCATGGAGCCCACCGACCTGGTCTATTCCAAGGGCCAGCAGGAGACCTTCACCTCGCCCGAGCTCCTCGACTACATCTCCAAGCAGACGAGCCGCGGTTCGGGCAATGTCGTGCAGTACGAGGTGGAGTTCCACAAGCGCATCGCCATGTCCTTCTCCTCCTTCATCCTCACCATCATCGGACTCTCGCTCTCGGCGAGAAAGCGAAAGGGAGGAATGGGCCTCTATCTGGGTATCGGCCTGGGCCTGAGCTTCGGCTACATCATGCTCCAGACCGTCTCCTCGACCTTTGCCATCAATGCCGGCACGCCCCCCGTGCTGGCCGCATGGATTCCGAACCTTATCTTTGCCTTCATAGCCTATTTCTGCTATAGGCACGCGCCAAGGTAGTATCACTCACCATTTTTATCTTTCAGAAAAGATGTATTTTGACGAATTAGATTTGAACGATTATGTGCTCGACGCCTTGGACGACATGCAGTTCGAGACGTGCACTCCCATACAGGAAAGCTGCATCCCCCACATCCTCGAAGGCCGCGACATCCTGGGTGTCGCCCAGACCGGCACGGGCAAGACGGCAGCCTACCTGCTCCCCATCCTCTCCAAGCTGGCCGACGGCGGCTATCCTGCCGACGCCATCAACTGCGTCATCATGTCGCCGACGCGCGAGCTGGCCCAGCAGATCGACCAGGCCATGCAGGGCTTCGCCTACCATCTCGACGGCGTGTCGAGCGTGGCCGTCTATGGCGGCAACGACGGCAACCGCTACGACCAGGAGCTCAAGAGCCTCTCCCTCGGTGCCGACGTGGTCATCGCCACCCCCGGCCGCTTCATCTCCCACATGTCGCTGGGCAACGTCGATCTCTCGCGCGTGAGCTTCTTCATCCTCGACGAGGCCGACCGCATGCTCGACATGGGCTTCTCCGAGGACATCCTCACCATCGCCCGCAAGTTGCCGCAGAACGTCCAGACCATCATGTTCTCGGCCACGATGCCCGACAAGATCGAGGACCTGGCCAAGACGCTGCTCAAGAATCCCGTCGAGGTGAAGCTCGCCGTGAGCAAGCCCGCCGAGAAGATCCAGCAGAAGGCCTACGTCTGCTACGAGACGCAGAAGATGGCGATCCTCAAGGACATCTTCAAGGCCGGCGACCTCAACCGCGTCATTATCTTCTCCGGTTCCAAGCAGAAGGTGAAGCAGATCGCTGCCTCGCTGAAGCGCATGAAGGTCAACTGCGGCGAGATGCACTCCGACCTCGACCAGGCCGAGCGCGACGAGATGATGTTCCAGTTCAAGAGCGGCCAGCTCGACGTCATCGTCGCCACCGACATCATCTCCCGCGGCATCGACATCGACGACATCGCGATGGTCATCAACTTCGACGTGCCCCGCGACGCCGAGGACTACGTCCACCGTATCGGCCGTACGGCCCGTGCCAACCGCGACGGCGTGGCCATCACGCTGGTCAGCGAGCAGGACCAGTACTACTTCCAGCAGATAGAGAAATTCCTGGAGAAGACGGTGGAGAAGGTGCCCCTGCCCGAGGACGTCGGCGAGGCGCCCGAATATAGCCAGTCGGCGCGCCCCGCCAAGGGCAAGAGTGCGAAGAGCCGCCGCCGTGAGGCCCGCGACCAGCAGAGCCACAAGGACAAGAAGAGCCGCAACCGCCAGAACAAGCAGCGCGCCGAGAAGGCCGCCAAGCCGCAGCCCCGTGAGGCCGACAAGGCCGATCAGTCCGTGGCCAAGGACGGCCAGCAGCAGTCGCAGCCCCAGGACCAGCAGCCCAGGGAGAAGCAGCCGCGCCGTGGACGCCAGCGCCGTGAGCCGCGCGAGCCTCGTGAGGCCCGCGATCAGCAGCCGCAGCAGCAGGGCGACGCCAGCCGCGACCAGAAGGACCAGAAAGAGCGAAAGGACCAAAAGGAACGCAGATCCCGCGGCCGTGGACGTGGCAAGGACAAGAGCACCGAGGGCGGCGGTCAGCAAGGAGCCCAGCAGGGAGGCCAGAAAGGCAGCCAGCAGGGCGGTCAGCAGGCCCAGTCCCAGGCCGACGCCCCCAAGGGCAAGAAGAAGAGTTCGCGCAAGCGCGGCCGTGGCCGTGGCAAGCAGGGTGGCGACCAGGCCCCTGTCCACTCCACGAAGTACGACATTCGCGAGGACTATGCGCTGCCGCAGAAGAACAAGGACAGCAAGCTCAGCGAACTGGTCAAGAAGCCGCTGAAGTGGCTCCACATCATCAAGTAATCACGCCATGGAGTATATAGCCATCATCCCCGCGCGCTTTGCCTCTACGCGCTTCCCGGGCAAGCCGCTCGCCATCCTGGGCGGCCAACCCGTCATCCAGCGCGTCTATGAGCAGGTACGATCGGTCCTCGACCGCGTCTATGTCGCCACCGACGACCAGCGCATCTACGATGCCGTCACCGCGTTTGGCGGCCAGGCCGTCATGACGCGATCCGACCACAAGAGCGGCACCGACCGCATCTGCGAGGCCCTCGACCTGGTCGGCGGGTCTCCCGACGTCGTCATCAATGTTCAGGGCGACGAACCCTTCATCCAGCCCTCGCAACTGCGTACGGTGATGGAGGCCTTCGACGACCCCGCCACGCAGATCGCCACCCTTGGCAAGCGCTTCGAGAGCATCGAGGCGGTAGATAATCCCAATTCCCCCAAGATCGTCCTCGACAACGACGGCTTCGCCCTCTACTTCTCCCGGTCTCCCATCCCCTTTGTTCGGGGCAAGGATCGGGGCGAGTGGCTGGCAGCCTACCCCTTCCTCAAGCACATCGGCCTCTATGCCTACCGTGCCGACGTGCTGCGCGAGGTCACGCGTCTGCCCCAGTCGTCGCTCGAACTGGCGGAGAGCCTGGAGCAGCTGCGCTGGCTGCAAAACGGCTACAAGATCAAGGTCGGACTGACCGATGTCGAGACCGTCGGCATCGACACGCCCGAAGACCTCCACAAGGCGGAGCGCTTTCTTGCCACACGCCAAGCCCAATGACCTGACCATTACCACCCTCGCCGTTCCCCGGGGGTGGTTTTTTTCTGTCAAGGGTGAGCGCAGCCTTAAACCATTGCGACCCTTAGCCGTCCAAAACAGTGTATCGTGTCTCGGCACGATCCGTATATAGGTATAATAAAACAATAGATTTGAAGTTTATGAAAAGAACAATGAGATTTTTGATGATCGCCATCTGCTGCATCGTCTCCTGCGCTATTTCTGCCCATGTGGACAACGACAAGCCCATCTCCGTCGCCATGCTTCCCGCCAAGGCCCAGGCCGTGATCACGCGCCATTTCAGCCACCAAAAGGTGGTGCTGGCCAAGATGGAGTCGGGCTACGGCAAGAGCTATGACGTCGTGCTGCGCAATGGCACCAAACTCGAGTTTGACAAAAGGGGCAACTTGACAGAGATCGACTGCAAGCACGGCTCGGTGCCTGCGGAGCTGATCCCCTACCCCATCCGAAGCTACCTGCGCCTCCACTATCCCGGAAAGTCGGTCAAGAAACTGGAGATGGGCAAGAAGGAGTATGAGGTGGAACTGGCCAACGGCATGGAATTCACCTTCAACAAGCATTTCCAACTGATCGACATCGACTGATCTCCCCTTTTCTACGCAGCCTATTTGCGCGGTAGATGAAAAATGCGCTTTTTCATCGTTTTCACTGATTTTTTCTGTGTTGCGCAAAAAGACTGCGTAGCCTGTTTCTATTTATTTGCTTGAGGAGTGTTTTTTTTATAAAAAGCGTCCGTTTCGATGGAAAAAAGAGTTACTACCGTTGGTCTACTGTCACGCATGAGCAGCAACAAAAACGGCAAATGGATTGTCTGTGAGCATCCATGGCTTTTAAATGTAAACCCATCCCGAACGAATCCCGAAACAAGAAAACAGCAAACAGGAGCTTCGGATTCAGACAGGAACTGGCTGAAAGCCCAATAAGCTCTTAGTCCAGGGCAAGCGAAGCGACACCCTAGGCGGGCTGAAAGCCCAATAAGCTCTTAGCCCAGGGCAAGCGAAGCGACACCCTAGGCGGGCTGAAAGCCCAATAAGCTCTTAGCCCAGGGCAAGCGAAGCGACACCCTGGGTAACAAACAATAAATCATTAACGCCCTGAAAGGGCAAAAGCGTAAAAACATGGCACAGTCATTAAGTAAACTCTACATACATTTGATATTCCACATCAAGACCACGAGTCCTCCTATTCGTGAAAGAGAACTCGACCGCATTCATTCCTACATAGGACAATTGGTGAATGCCACAGGTTGCGAAGTAATACAGGTAGGCGGCATCTGCGACCACATACATATATTATTTCTATTGTCAAAGGATGTCGCTATATCACATGTGGTGGAGGAGGTAAAACGCAACAGTAGTAGATGGATGAAAACAATAGAACCATATTATCGAACATTCGCATGGCAGAACGGATATGGTGTTTTCTCTGTCAGCCAGTCTGTCGTCGAAAAAACATTGGAATATGTAAAGAATCAAGGCATACATCACAAAAAAATGTCGTTTCAAGATGAGTACCAAAAGTTTTTAGAATCCTATGGAGTAGAATACAACAAGGAATATGTATTTAAGGATTAATGCTTTTGCCCTTACAGGGCGTACCAATGATAATACGATAATACCCAGGGTGTCGCTTCGCTTGCCCTGGGCTATGCGCTCATTGGGCTTTCAGCCCGTTTGCATGTCGGAACGCATGGTGAGAAAACACATTGCTACCCTGGAAGCAACCGCTCTACTGTCGCGCATGGGCAGCAACCTAAACGGCACATGGATTGTTGATACACATTCATGAACTCTACTCCATGTACAAGCTCTCCGAGAATGAGATTGCCTTTATCGAGAAAATGATCAAGCCGATGGAATAATCGCATTCATCCCGAACAAATCCCGAAGGCATCCCGAACAAATCAAGACAGAAAGCAATGTGCAATAACAATATACAGAAGGTATCCATCCGTTTCTTCAACGACCGCGAAGTGCGTGCCGTTTGGGACGAGACACTATCCAAATGGTGGTTTTCCGTTTTGGATGTCGTTGGTGTGCTCAACAACCAAGACGATTATACCAAGAACCGCAACTATTGGAAGTATCTGAAAACAAAACTGAAGAAGGAAGGAAACGAGTTGGTTAGTGCCACTAACCAACTGAAACTTCTGGCACAAGATGGTAAACGTTATAAAACTGATGTTCTCGACACAGAAGACATTCCTTCAGTAAGACGCAATCCGGTTATTGCAGGCATCTTTGCACAGTTGGGTTATATGGAGCGTAAAGGTTCGGGAATGGGCAAGATTATCAATCCGATTAAAGCCCTTCCCTACTTTGAGGAAAAGATGCTTCCATCCTTCTTCTCCGATCGTGCTCAGTTTACAGTCACGTTCCCCAATATGATCTTAGCTTGGCAGGAATCTCATCCTGGTATAGAGGCAAATATTATGGAGAATGATGATGTCACTCAAGGTGTCACTCAAGGTGTCACTCAAGGTGATACTTAAGGTGATACCGAAGATGTCCCTCAAGGTGGCACTCAAGGCGATGATTTAGATAAATGGATAGAATATCAAGTAGCTGTTTATCCTAAAATAACAACTGCTGAACTGGCTCAACAATCTGGGAAAAGCATTATTACTTTTAAGCGTCGTATCGCCAAAATGCCTCATATTGTGTATATTGGTAGCGGCTATAGCGGTCATTGGGAAGTAAGAAAAAAGAAATGAAACAAGAGATTAACCAACACCAGCATCCATCCGAAAGGCTTACGAGGAAGCGCAACCCCGATACTGAGGAATTTGCCCAATTCACGGAGTCGGAACTGGCAGTCTTCATACGAAAGCGTTGACCTGCCCCATATCGACATGCCCGCACCGCCAAGAAGATAATCAAGAAAGCAATAATCAAGAAAGTCGTTCCCCCTCCGAGATTCACGTCTTAGAGGGGGAAACTTTTTTCTTGCTATAAGCCCCATACTTTGCCGTGGCTACACGGCTGCCATGCAGCTCGTCACGCCGAGGGCCGTGGCGATGGC
>QWCB01001430.1_pt1 | contig 24983 bp, 16 predicted proteins | sample 1972511 | NCBI WGS metagenome assembly QWCB01 (sample SAMN09866719, study PRJNA288562) | Human gut metagenome isolate term5_stool, whole genome shotgun sequencing... | isolation source: gut | host: Homo sapiens | place: USA: California | reverse complement strand
CGTAAATGATATATTTTTATCCATTTTCTTTAATTCTTTAAATGTTCAACTTCCCGATTAGCTCTTGTAGTTACGAGTCTGTACCTTGATTGCTTCGTATACCAGAGGTTCTTTCAGCAATACCGGTTCTTTTTCGTCTGAACCCTGGTATTCCCAGCAGGCAACGTAGAAGTAGTTTTCGTCATCGCGCTTGGCTTCGCCTTCTTCTGTCTGGTACTCTTCGCGGAAGTGACCGCCGCAGCTTTCGTTACGGTTCAAGGCATCGTATGCTACGAGTTCGCCCATTGTGATGAAGTCGTACAGACGGATAGCCTTGTCGAGTTCGACGTTCATGCCTTCTTTCTCGCCGGGGATGAACAGCTCTTTCTCGAATTCCTTGCGGATTTCCTTCAGTCTCTTCAAGCCTTCTTTCAAGCCCTCTGCAGTACGTCCCATACCTACATATTCCCACATTACGTGGCCCAATTCCTTATGGATAGAGTCTACAGACTTCTTACCCTTGATGTTCATCATCCAGTCGATTTTGTCCTGAATGGCTTTTTCTGCCGCTGCGAACTCAGGCAGGTCGGTAGAGAAGCGGGGAACGGTAATCTGGTCGGCCAGGTAGTTCTGGATAGTATAAGGCAATACGAAGTAACCGTCTGCCAGACCCTGCATCAATGCGGAAGCACCGAGGCGGTTGGCGCCGTGGTCCGAGAAGTTACATTCACCGATGGCGAACAAGCCCTTGATAGAAGTCATCAGTTCGTAGTCTACCCAGATACCACCCATTGTATAGTGGATAGCCGGATAAATCATCATCGGGTTTTCGTACGGGCTGACATCTGTGATTTCTTCGTACATGTCGAAGAGGTTGCCGTAACGCTGTGCAACCACATCTTTGCCCAAACGGTTGATAGCTTCGGAGAAGTCGAGGAATACGGCAAGACCTGTATTGTTCACGCCATAACCCTTGTCGCAACGTTCTTTGGCAGCACGGCTGGCAACGTCACGCGGAACGAGGTTACCGAATGCCGGATAACGGCGCTCCAGGTAGTAGTCGCGGTCTTCTTCGGGAATATCTTTTCCTTGCAGCGTACCTTCCTGCAACTTCTTGGCATCTTCCAGTTTCTTCGGAACCCAGATACGTCCGTCGTTACGCAAAGATTCGGACATCAAAGTCAGTTTGGACTGCTTGTCGCCGTGAACGGGGATACAAGTCGGGTGAATCTGTACGTAAGCGGGGTTGGCAAACCAGGCTCCTTTACGGTAGCAGGCCATGGCAGCGGAACAGTTGCAAGCCATTGCATTGGTAGAGAGGAAGTATGCGTTGCCGTAACCGCCGGTAGCGATAACCACAGCGTGAGCGGCAAAACGTTCCAGCTTACCTGTTACGAGATTCTTGGCGATGATACCGCGGGCACGTCCGTCGATGATGACAACGTCTTCCATTTCATAACGCGTGTACAGTTTCACCGTACCCACGTTTACCTGACGGCTCAGTGCGGAGTAAGCTCCCAGCAGCAATTGCTGTCCTGTCTGTCCTTTGGCGTAGAATGTACGTGATACCTGTGCACCACCGAATGAACGGTTGTCGAGCAAGCCGCCGTATTCGCGTGCAAAAGGAACACCTTGTGCAACACACTGGTCGATGATGTTGTTGGAAACCTCGGCCAGACGGTAAACGTTTGCTTCGCGGGCACGATAGTCACCACCTTTTACCGTATCGTAGAACAGACGGTAAACGGAGTCGCCGTCGTTCTGGTAATTCTTTGCAGCATTGATACCACCTTGCGCAGCGATAGAGTGTGCGCGGCGCGGAGAGTCCTGAATGCAGAAGTTGAACACTCTGAAACCCATTTCACCGAGAGAAGCGGCAGCGGAAGCGCCGGCAAGTCCGGTTCCTACTACGATGATGTCCAAACGGCGTTTGTTGGCAGGGTTTACTAATTTTTGGTGAGCTTTATAGTTGGTCCATTTCTCAGCCACCGGTCCTTCCGGTATTTTAGAATCTATCTTAGTCATAATGCTATTACAATTTAATCATTTACAATAATTTATCAGCAAGCGCCGCTGCACATCAGTGATTTGATGAAGAATACGACAACTACCAGAGCGAAGCATACAACAACGAGTCAGGTGGAACCACAATGCACCCAGCCAAATGAGGTAAAGCACTACGAATACCGGGTTGGAGAAGGTGTTCTGAATGTGATAGACACCGTTGGCAGCGTAAGCCAGCGTGAGCATGTCGGCATGTGCGCCCATGTTGTGCATCAGTTCGGGGAGCTGCATCTTTGCCCAGAAGTTAACCAGGTGCAGACCGAGACCTACGATTACCACGATGCCCAGTACGAGCATGTTTTGAGAGGCCCATTCCACAGTTTTAGGCTTGTCTACTACTGCATAACGCTCGTTACCGCGCGCTTTGCGGTTTTGCATCGTCAGCCAGAAAGCGTAGATGATGTGGATGATGAACAAGGCAGCCAGACCTACGGTAGCTACCAGCGCGTACCAGTTTGCTCCCAAGAACTCACAAACCATGTTATAGCCATTGGCCGAAACCAATGCAACAAGGTTCATCGCCATGTGAAATGTCAGAAACAGGATAAGGGCGATACCGGTAACACTCATCACCACTTTCCTTCCTACAGATGAATTACTTAACCACATAAATGATTGAATTTAAATTATTTAATAGTTAGAAAATATATTCTTAAAAGCTCGTCAGACTAATATCCTGCAAAAATAGAGGAAATACCTTGATTAAACAAGGAATTAAAGAAATTATTCCGTAATGAGCGGGTAGCAAGATTGCCGGGCGAATCAGCGGTGTCATTCGTCCTCTTGTTCCTTGTTATGTTCTTTACAGATAATAGTTATGTTTTCGCCGTTGGCAGTACGTTTGCGCAGAGAGCGCGGGGTATCGCCGAAAGAGTCTTTGCAGAAATGGGCAAAGTGTGATAATGAATCGAATCCGTATCGGGTGCTGATTGTGGAGATGCGTTGCTTGGTGTGTTGCAGGTCGTTTAAAATGCCCTCGCGTTTTTTGTCCAAAATCCATTCGTATACAGGTACGCCATACATATTCTTGAATAATCGGCGGAAAGTGGTTGTGGTATATCCGCCAAGGTGGGCAAACTCTTCTACGTTTTTCACTTTATCGTAGTTCTGCATGACGAAATAGTGGAAACTTTCTGTATATGTACTGATTGGATAGAAAAAAGTGGAGACTTGCTGGATTGGGTAGTAGCAAGTCAGGATATAAATTATTTCCTGGCATTTAACGTCAAGATACCTGCTGCACGTGTTCGGCTGCTCCCTGAAATATTCCGTTAAATCTCCGAATAATCTTTCCAGTTTAGGAATGATGGGCAAGGGAGTATAGGTCAGAGGGGCATAAGCCCTTTCAAGTATGTCTTTGTAGCGTTCTTCACAGAGGAGAGGAAGTTCGGTGAATCGGTAGGTAAAATATTCAACATCGGTTAGCGCCAGCAATTCTACTTTGGAGCCGATAGCTTGCAAGATACATTGGCGGGCCTGCAGAGTAGTGCCGGGATATTCCTCGCTATTGACAAGCAACTCGCCTTTCAATATAAATATTATACAATTTTGTGTACACTTTTCGGCAGGGAAATGCTGTCCTTTAGGATATTGGCTATATATCAATACTCCTTGGGATGTTTTAGGACATAGCGCACAATCAATTTGCCGAGAGCAACAACTATTTAATGCCATGAATAGATATGTGAATTGTATTAATATGTAAATTGTGGCAACAAAGATAAGATAATTTTGCGAATACTCTAAGGATTTCGGCTATCTTTGCGCCAAACTAATAGATAGGTTTTATGAGAAGAACCATTTTTTTTGTATTTTTTATTTCCTTTGTTGTATCAAATCTCTTTGCACAGAATTGGGATATTAATACCTTACATCGGGTTAATGGCTGGGATAATAAATTTGTCCGTAATTACAATAAATTTATTTCCCGTTCGGAGCCTTATGTGGCCATTGGTGTCCCGGTAGCTATGGCTTTGACGGCATGGGCTAAAAAGGACAAGGACTTGTTGAAGGATGCCGTATACGTCGGAACAAGTGTGGCGGGTGCTTTTGTGGTGGCGTATGGTATGAAATATCTTGTCGACCGCGAACGTCCGTATGAACGCTATCCGGATAGGGTACATCCGTATAGCCATGAGAGCAGTCCTTCATTTCCCTCCGGGCATACCGCATCGGCTTTCGCACTTGCCACTTCTCTGTGCATAAAATATCCTAAATGGTACGTAATAGCTCCTTCTGCCTTGTGGGCTTGTTCTGTCGGAGTGTCCCGTATGAATGAGGGTGTACATTATCCCTCGGATGTACTGGCAGGTGCGGCTATCGGTGCAGGCTGTGCGATTGTGAATATCTATGTAAACCGCTGGCTGAACCGCTGGTTGTTTGGAAAGTGATAAGGTTATAACCTTACCACTTTTTCATACGCTCCTTCATTTAGAACTTTCAGGGCTTGTATTACGCTGCTGTCCGTAGTATTCATTATCTGGAAGTATTCATTCATATCCCACAGGTCGCGGGCTATCAACGCTTTTAGTTGCGTCTTGATGAGCGGCAGGGACTTCCGGTATTGCTTCTCGTCGAACTTAATCTTTTCTTGTTCCGCAAGAGTCTGCATGTTTGCTAATATCTCATCGCTGATTTCGAACTTATCGTTGAACGTTTCGAATTTCTTATATTTGCTTTGCAACTCTTTCCGATGGCTTTCTATAAATTTCATAGTTGTCTTGATAACGACACCTTTAGCAACGATATTCCGATGATAATCTGTGTATTGGGTGGTATCTATCGGCACGAAGAAGTCGGGCATGATACCGCCACCGCCATAAACGGTGCGCGCTAATTTTTTTGTCTGGTACTTCAGGGAGTCGGGGAAATGTATGCTGTCGGCATGCATTAATTCGCCATGATTAAAGCGGTCTATCAATTCCTGGTTGTATTTTTCCAGGTTATTTTCCCCGCTAAGCGTGCCGTCCGGATTGGCGGTCTTGTCATAAGGCTTCTGTATGCAACGGCCGGAAGGAGTATAGTAGCGAGCAATGGTCAGGCGTATCATAGAGCCGTCCGGCAGGTCGATAGGGCGTTGCACCAATCCTTTGCCGAAAGTGCGCCGACCTACGACTACACCTCTGTCCCAATCCTGAATGGCTCCGGTTACGATTTCACTGGCGGATGCGGAATATTCATCCACCAAAACGACGAGACGCCCGTCTTTAAACTTTCCGTTTCCTTTGGCATGGAAATTACTGCGGCGTGCAGCTCTGCCTTCCGTATAAACAATGAGGTCTTTTTGTTGCAGGAATTCATTGGCGAGGTCGATTGCGGCGTTCAGATAGCCACCGCCATTTCCTTGCAGGTCGAGTATCAGGTCTTTCATCCCTTTTTTCTGCAACTCCTTTAATGCTTTAAGAAACTCTTCGGCAGTGGTTGCCCCAAAGCGGTTGATGCGGATATAACCTGTCCGGGGCTGTATCATATATGCGGCATCCAGGCTGAGGATAGGTATTTTATCCCGTTTTACAGTGAAGAATAAGGGTTCATTCACTCCGCGGCGCACGATTGTCAGTTTGACTTCCGAGCCTTTCTCTCCGCGTAACCGGCTCATGATGTCTTCCGTGCTCATTTTAACTCCGGCAATGGCGGAGTCGTTAACGGCTATGATGCGGTCGCCGGCAAGAATGCCTACTTTCTCCGAGGGACCGTTGCTGACGGGCTGTACTACAAGCAGCGTATCTTCTATCATTTGGAACTGTACGCCGATACCTTCGAAGTTGCCTTGCAGGGGTTCGTTCATTTTCTTAACTTCTTCGGCATTGTTGTAGGTAGAGTGCGGATCAAGCTGCGCCAGCATCTTGATAATGGCCTCTTCCACCAGTCTGTTCTCATCCACGGAGTCCACGTAGAGGTTGGCTATGGCAAACTCTGCCATTTGCAACTTGCGGAGGGCTTCATTGCCCATTTTCTGAGCCTGCGCCGTTACGGCATATATACATACTATAATAGCAAAAATCTTCTTCATTATTCTTGTCACTAACTACCAATCATTTCATCTCATCACTCATTTCCATTCCTTCCGGAAGGAACATGCTTATATCCTTTCCAAATTGCAGCAGTTCGCGTACGGTAGTGGAACTTACGCAGGTCAGTTCCGGTTCCGTAAAGAGCAGAATGGTTTCAATTCCTGTCAGCTTGCGGTTTATATCGGCAATCGTTTCCTCGTACTCGAAATCCTTTACCGTGCGTATGCCGCGTATAATCAGACTGGCATCCACTTCTTTGGCGAAGTCAATGGTCAGACAGTCGTATGACTGTACCTTGATGCGCGGCTCATTCCGGTAGTAATCCCGTATCATCTTTTCGCGCTTTTCAATAGGGAAATGCGTATTCTTATTCTCGTTGATACCTATTCCTATGACGATTTCGTCAATGAAAGTCAGCGCACGGCGCACTACCGAAGCATGGCCGATAGTGAACGGGTCGAATGTGCCCGGAAAGATTGCTCTTCTCATGATGCTAAATCTTCTTCTATAACCAGATTATCGATGATAAAGTTTTGCCGTTCCATAGTGTTTTTACCCATGTAGAACTCCAATAACTCTTTTACTAAGTCTGTTTTGCGTAAGGATACCTGTTCCAGACGCATGTCTTTGCCAATGAAATGTCTGAATTCATCCGGTGAAATCTCTCCCAGACCCTTGAACCGGGTGATTTCCGGATTCGGACCTAATTCCTCAATTGCTTTCACCCGTTCGTCCTCTGTGTAGCAATAGCTTGTTTTCTTCTTGTTGCGCACACGGAACAAGGGAGTCTGCAAGATGTATACATGCCCTTTCTTTATCAGATCGGGGAAGAACTGCAGGAAGAACGTGATGATAAGCAGACGGATGTGCATGCCGTCCACATCGGCATCGGTGGCAACAATCACTTTGTTATAGCGGAGCCCTTCGATACCGTCTTCGATGTTCAGCGCCGCCTGAAGTAAATTAAACTCTTCATTTTCATAGACTACTTTCTTTGTCAGGCCGTAGGAATTGAGGGGCTTACCGCGTAGGCTGAATACTGCTTGCGTGTTTACATCGCGGCTCTTGGTGATGGAGCCGCTGGCGGAATCACCCTCGGTAATGAAGATACACGATTCTGCTTCCTGGTCTTTGCCTTTACCGTCGCTTAGGTGGAAGCGGCAATCGCGTAACTTGCGGTTATGCAAATTAGCCTTTTTAGCCCGTTCGCGGGCCAGCTTGGTAACTCCGGCAATAGCCTTGCGCTCTTTCTCGGAGTCCTGTATCTTTTGCAGCATGACTTCGGACACTAACGGATTCTTGTGCAGGTAGTTGTCCACTTCCGTTTTGATGAAGTCGCCTACATATTTGTTTACGGTAGGACCTTCGGGCCACATATTGTTAGAGCCTAACTTGGTCTTGGTCTGACTTTCGAACATCGGTTCTTCCACATCAATGGCAATGGCGGCTACCAGTCCGTTGCGGATGTCGGCATAATCCTGGTTCTTGTTATAGAACTCCTTGATGGTGCGGGCAATATGTTCCTTTAAGGCAGTCTGGTGCGTACCGCCCTGTGTGGTGTGCTGTCCGTTTACGAAAGAATAATATTCCTCTCCATACTGGTTGGTATGCGTAAAGGCTATTTCGATGTCTTCCCCTTTCAGGTGGACGATGTCATAAAGCCCCTCGCTGGTCATGTTGTCTTTCAGAAGGTCTTCCAGACCGTGGCGGGAGATAATCCGTTGTCCGTTGTAGATGAAAGTCAGCCCCGTATTGAGATAAGTATAGTTGCGTAGCAGTGTCTCTACAAACTGGTTCTGGAAGGAGTAATTGGTAAAGAGGGTGTTATCGGGTTCAAAGAAGATATACGTACCGTTTTCTTCCGTACTGTCCTCTGTCAGGTCGCTTTGCAGTACGCCTTTCTCGAAAATAGCCGTGCGTACTTTGCCGTCGCGGTAACTGCGTACCTCGAAACGGCTGCTGAGTGCATTGACCGCCTTGATGCCGACGCCGTTCAGACCAACGCTCTTTTTGAATGCCTTGCTGTCGTATTTACCGCCGGTATTCAGTTTGCTGACTGCCTCTACCAGCTTTCCTTGCGGAATGCCTCGTCCGTAGTCGCGTACGCTTACGCGGAGGTTTTCTTCTATGTTGACTTCGATACGTTTGCCGGCACCCATCTTGAATTCATCGATACTGTTGTCCATTACCTCTTTCAGCAATACATAGATACCGTCATCATTTTGCGAACCGTCGCCAAGACGGCCTATGTACATGCCCGAACGGACACGGATATGCTCCATGTCGTCCAAATGGCGAATGTTATCTTCATTGTATTCAACCTCACTACTGCCGGTATTTGTACCGGTTGTCTTTTCCTCATAACCGGCAGAACCTTCCAACGGCAACATCATATTATTATCTTCCATAGAAAACATCTTGTATTGTAAGCACTGATATTTCGCAAAGTTAATAAGAAAATCAATATAAAACACCCTATGTAAACAAATATATGCCCTGAAACTTTTTTCAGTTTACCGGATGTTTAATAGGAAAAAGCACGGTTGAAAAGGTTGTTAGGCTATAGGAAAAACCTCGTTTTCCAACTGCGGGCTCCACGGTTGCCAATTGCGGGCTCTTCATCCCGCATATGCAAACCGGACAGCCCGCAGTTGAAAAACGAAGAAAAGGTATAGGCAAAAGCAAGTTATCCTTGATAGATTGGTATATTTATAATGGGGAAAACGGATGTTTATCAATGGGGAAATGGTGTGTAAGACCATTATATTTGCCGGCACAATTGCAAACTCTTAGACGGAAAGGGAGGTAAGGTGATGTGTGCCGGCAAAATGCGGGTCTTTTGTATGCTGATGAACTACGTGTTTTTAGATTGCCTTGGTAAATGCTCTTCTACGCTTATGCTGTTCGGTCTTGAAATATTCCCATTGTGCCTGTACCTTGCCGTTTTGTTCCAATTCGGGGTTGCTTTCCGCAAAGACAAACCCCAGTTTCTGATAAACGGGGATTAGGTCGGAGAATAGCAAGGCGTTTACGCCCTTGTTCTGATATTCGGGTTTCACGGCTACCAGCAACAGATCCAGCATCTTGGCACGGCGTTTCATAAACAAGGCTTTCAGCAGGTGATACCAACCGAAAGGCAGCAAACGGCCGTGAGATTTTTGCAAAGCCTCTGACAAGGAAGGCATGGAGATGCCTACGGCTACCAGTTTGTCTTCGGCATCTGTAACCAGCGTCACCATGCGCAGGTCCAGAATGGGCAGATACATCTTTACGTATTGGTTAATCTGGCGCTGTGACAGGGCAGAGTAACCGTACAACGGGCTGTATGCTTCGTTCATCAGCTCGAAAATGGCTTGTCCGTAGTCGCGGGCAATCTTCTTGGCAGATGAATATTTCTTGATTTTGAGATTGTATTTACGTTGGATTAGATCCGAAATACGCTTATGCTTGTCGGGTATGGCATCCGGGATATAAATCTTGTATTCTACCCAGTCGGCATCTTTCTCAAAGCCCATGCGTTCCATGTGTTGCGGGTAGTAAGGGTAGTTATAGGTGGTTGCCATTGTGCTAAGCTGGTCGTAGCCTTCGATAAGCATACCTTCCGCATCGAAATCGGTGAAGCCTAACGGGCCTTGTATATGGGTCATGCCCCGTTCCTTGCCCCATTCTTCAACGGTATGTATAAGGGCCTCCGATACTTCGGGGTCGTCGATAAAGTCAATCCAGCCGAAGCGCACCTCTTTCTTGTTCCAGGTTTGGTTGGCTTTATGGTTGATGATGGCGGCTACGCGTCCTACGATTTTATCATCCTTGTAAGCAAGAAAGTAATCGGCTTCACAAAATTCGAAAGCGGCATTTTTCTTCTTGTTGAAGGTATTGAGCATGTCATCGTAAAGATCGGGCACCGAATACGGATTGTTTTTGTATAGTTTGTAGTTGAAGCGGATAAACTGCTTCAATTCCTTTTTCGTAGAGACCTTTTTAATTGTAATTGCCATAGTTGTATGTTGTTATGAGCCGGCAAAGATACATGAAAATCTTTAAAAACGGGTGTCTTACAGGTTATAAATGAGGAATGTCGTATATGCAACGTAGCAAAGCACCATGATGCTTCCCTCAATGCGGGTGATGGTACGTTTGGCAAAGAACAGCCCGAAGAACCAAAGCAGAATGCCGGAACCTGCCAGTACCCACAAGTCCAGGTTAGTGATTCCAGTCAGGTGTAACGGAGTGATGGATGCACTGCATCCCAGTACAAAGAACACGTTGAACAGATTGCTGCCTACTACGTTGCCAATGGCTATCTCCGGATTTTTCTTCAAGGCGGCTACAATGGATGTGGCAAGTTCGGGCAGGGATGTTCCGCCGGCCACCAGCGTCAGTCCGATAACAGATTCGCTTACTCCCAGGCTGCGTGCAATGCCGCTTGCACCGTCAACAAAGAAACTGCCGCCGGCAATAAGCGCTCCAAGCCCGCCCAGAATGTAGAGGACAGACTTCCAAAGTGGCAGTTGTCTGATAGTTTCCTCACTGCCGGCTGTTTCTTCGGGACTGTGTGAGGCGATGGCAAAAGTATAACTCAGGAAGATAGCGAAGAAGCAGAGCAAAAGCAAGCCGTCTGTGATACTGAGAGTATTAGCCTTGTCTCCGTTCAGGAATATGTCGTTGGCACAGACCAGTAAAGCAATGGAAGACAGGATGCACAGAGGTATTTCCTTTTGCAATGTGTTCCGGGTTACGGCAATTGGGGCGAACAGTGCGGTGCAGCCCACAATCATAAGTGTGTTGAAGATATTGCTGCCCACCACGTTGCCGATGGCAATATCGGCGCTTCCTTTCAGGGCGGAAGATACGCTGACCGTCAACTCCGGAGCCGATGTTCCGAAAGCAACGATTGTCAGTCCGATAACGATATTGGGTATGCGGAAGCGTTTGGCAACGGATGCCGCTCCGTCTGTCAGTCCGTTTGCACCTAACAGGATGAGGAGAAGTCCTCCTATAAGTAATAGAATGTTCATGAAATATATTATTTTGCGCGCAAAGATAATGCAAAATTCTGATTAAACGAGCCAAGAGGAAGTTCGTTTGCGCTTGTAAATGCGGAGAATTGTTCCGAAACCGGGGCGGAAATTATATCTCCACATTATATGGTTACGCGTGACGGAAATGTAAGTACGGCTCCGAAGGATGGTGCTACGGGAAAAGAAATAATTGAAAGAAGTCGTATCGGAATGATGGTTTGGTTCTTTCCGATACAACTTCGTATAATCAGGATTTTCCTATTGACTTAAAAAACGGGTTATTTGCTGCGTGTAACAGTGTGCAGTACATTGCCTTGTTTGTCAATCATGCGCAGTTCCAGTGTTTTTTTATCGGCAGATACTATGGAAAAACCCGGTTCGGGACTGCAAAAAACGGTACCTTCAATAGGGTTGACTTTGCGGCTGAGCGAACCTGAGGTGTTGGTGATATAATCGATATTACTGCCCGGTACGCGCACATGCTGGAAGTTATGGATATGTCCGCAGATATACATGTCTACGTTGTGCCTGCGGAGTATAGGGTCGAGCCGCGACTGCATATCCCGGCGTTCGCTTCCGTCTTTCGGTGTTTCGGCATAAATGGGGTGGTGTCCGGCCACGATTACCCAGTCTTCTTTAGCGGCGGTCAGGACAGAATCGATCCATGCGAGTTGTTGTTTGTAATCTTGTTGGCAAGCATCGGGATAAGTCTCTTTCTCATTACGGTATTTGTCTATCATCGGAGCGGTATCTACCCAAACTACCCGGACGGTCATGCCTTTGTCTTCAAAAACTTTGGTATAGTAACGTGCGGGCATTGTCCAGCGGCGGCTGATATTCGAATAATCCAGTACGGCTTGTGTGTTGCCGCGGTATTCATGATTACCCAGCAAAGGAAACCAGTCTATCATCAGTTCGGGATGGCTGTAAATCAGTTCGTAATTAGTCATCCACAACGGGTCGTTGACGGAACGTACGCCTTCAAAGTGGTGCACATCACCCGCAGCGAGTACAAACTCCGGGTCTGTGCCGTTTTCCGCCATTACTCCCATCAGTTCGGCAATGGGCTTCTGGTCATAATAGCCGTTGCGTCCCAGGTCATTGGCTACATAGAAGTTGAACTTTTTGTCGAATACGGAATAATCGGTAATTTGGGCACTTGCCCAGTTGCCCAGCAGGGCGACGAATAGTAAAAAGAATATTTTCTTCATTGTTTGGATGTTATTTATTCACTGCAGAGGGTATACAGTTGCATTGTTTTTTCATTTGGTGTGTTACAAAAGAAAATGCTCTGTCTCTCTGTGGTGATGTGTTTAAAAATTAATCTTCACTCCGGCATTCACCTTTACACCGTAGTATTCGGCTTGCATGGTACGGTCTTTCGTTCCCTGGTAGTAGCGGAGAGGCTGGTTCAGCAGGTTATTGGCTTCGGCATAGAATGTAGTCTTTATTTTCTTTCCGAACGTATAGCTTGCGTTGGCGTCCATGTAGTTCACTTTGTCGTAGTAACGGTCGTAGAAAGTGCTTTCACCCATTTCATCGATAAAGTCGGAAGCGAAATTATAGCTTACGCGGATGTTCAGTCCGGCTTTCTCGAAATAGAGCGAAGCATTGGCGGTGTGTGCCGGTGAACCCGGCATACTGAGGCCTTCTTCGTTTTCGCGTCCTTCGAAGTTGAAGTCTTCTACGCGGGAGTGCGTATAGGTGTAAGTTCCGTAAAAGCCGATGCACTTTAAGGCAGGGGCGATGAAACCGAAGTCGCGTTGGTAAGAGAGTTCTACTCCGAGCAGGTTGGCGTTGCCCGCATTCTTGGGCTGTGTGAATCGAGTATATACATTGCCCTGATATTCGTAGTTGGTGCTGACTTGGTCTACGATGAAATCATCGATTTTCTTGTAGAAGATACCGGCACTGACCAGACCGATGCTGCGGAAATAATAGTCGGCGCTCAAGTCGAAGTTGTAGGATGTGGTCGGTTTCAATTCCGGATTACCGATAGTGATTTCATTGTCGGAACGCTTGATGTTTACGCTCGGTACAAGAGCCGAGTACTTGGGACGTGACAGTGTTTGGGTAAATGAACCGCGTACCTTGAAGTCATCGTTTACATTCCACTTTACCAGCAGCGAAGGCAGGAAATTAATGTAGCTGTTGCGCTGACGTTCGGTCTTGCCGGTGATGTCTTCGTCTGCATCGTATGTACGTCCGGTATAAGCCAGATTGGTGTTCTCGATACGCAAGCCGGACATCAGCTCTATGCGGTCTGTGATTTTTGAGTCAAAGCGGACATAGCCGGAGCTGACCGTTTCGCGTGCCTCAAAGTTACCTGCCAGTTCTTCCTGTACTTGTTCTTTCTCGAACAATGCAGGGTTGTTAAGGTCTAATGCTCCGGTGTATTCCTTGCTGGCATAGATTCCTGTCTGGTATTTGCTGTTGGGCATAAAGTGCTTGTTGGATTGGTCAACAGTATTTTTAAGGCTGTTTTCCATAAAAGCATCTTCGTCCAGCGGAGAATATTCGTAGAAGTCCACAGCTTTATCTTTGGTTTTACGAACTACCTTTGCGCCGAATTTCAGTTTGTTGCCATTCTTGAACGGGAGTTTGAAGTTGGCAGAGAATTTCAAGTCCTGCTCTTTGATGTCTTCCTGTTGCTCGGTCAGTTCTTTCAGGCTGAATTCGTCATTCAAGGTCATTGTAGAACCGTCTTTGGGAGATGCGAAAGGCTGACGTTCGTTGCTCAGGTCTATATCGAATTTCTGTTTCTTGAGTTGGAAGTCGATGTAGCGCTCGTTGGGACGCTCTTCGCTGGCTTTGGCATAACTTGCATGCCAGTCCATGGAAAGAAGTCCGAAGAGATGTTCACCGCCAAGTGCAAAATCCATCGTGCGCTGGCGTTCCAGACGGGCATTACGGTTGTCGGGCGTTCCGGCTTTGGTTTGTATGCGTACGGTGGCGCTGCCGTCCGGCTCAAGGTCTTTCAGGTTAGTGCGGTAACGGTTTTCCCAGTCGTTGCGGTTATTGAAGATACCTTTGAAAGTGAGTTTGTGGTTGGTACTGATGTCCCAGTCCAAAGCGGCGGAGTAGCTTTGACGTTCGCGGGTTACGTAATACTGGCGCATTTGGTAGTCGTTGACGTATGCTTTGCCGTCTTTATCCTGCTCCCAGGTAAACTCGGTGTCGTAAGAACCGGAGGGGGCATTTTGATAGGAGGCAGATACCATCAGCCCTAATTTATCATTGAAGAAACGGTCGCCGTAGGTAAATCCCAGGTTCAGCTGGGCTTTTTCGCTAATCCAGTTGTAGCCTGTTCCTGCGGTGGCAGCAATGCTGCGCTTATAGGGTGAGTTTTTCGTTACCAGATTGATAGAGCCGCCAATGGCATCGGCGTCCATATCCGGGGTTACTACCTTGTTTACTTCGATAGTCTGAATCATGTCGGCCGGAATCAGGTCGAGCTGTACGTTACGGGTATCACCTTCGGCAGAGGGTACACGGTTGCCGTTGACAGTTACGGAGCTCAGGTCGGCGCTTGTTCCGCGTACTTGTCCGAAGCGGGCTTCTCCCTGGTCGTACTGCACGTTGATACCGGAGATACGCTTTAAAGCATCGCCGATATTGGAGTCTGGGAATTTGCCTACCTGGTCGGCAGATACTACATTGGTAATTCCCAAGTTGCTCTTTTGGGCGTTGATGGCGCGGCGCTGTCCCTGAAATGCGCTGCCTACAACTACTTCCTGAAGTTCGACTCCTTCGTTCAGTACCACATCTTTCTCTAAAGTGCGTCCGGCGGGAATTGTAATTTTCAGTTCTACGGGTGAGTAGCCTACATAGCTCACCTTCACTGTATAGGTTCCCGGGTCGAGGTTGGGGAAAGTGTAGAAGCCGTTGACGTCGCTCGTCACGCCTGTGTGTAGTTTCTCGATGTAGATTGAAGCACCCGGGAGAGTTTGCTTGGTTACGTCGATAATACGGCCGCGTACCGTACCTTGCTTAACGATATTTGCTTTTTCGTCGGCCATTGTCGTGTTGCTGGCCGCTGCGAATAGTAGAAGGAATAAGAATGCTCTTACAATTTGTTTCATACCTGTTATTATCTGTTAATAATCTGCGGCAAAAGTATAGGTATGGGATTACGTCTGTCTTACGGAATTTTGAAGAAACGGTAACGATAATATTACAAACCAATTGCAAATGATGCATCAGGGGACGATATAATTTATCTTGTATGTACTGAATGACAGATTATAAGATTGGAATGTACTTTACTTTTATTTGCTTTAACTGTATATTAAGGCTGTTTACAGGCAATCAACAGCTTTTTCTCATCGGCAAGAGTCGTTGCAAACAGGTACATGTCTCCACCTTCCGCCAGCTTCAGGCGTTTTCGCAACTCGGCTACGCTGGCAGGAAAATTACGTACTGTGAGGTTGGCCTTCTTTTCCGTTCCTATCAGCTTTTTAAGTTCTTTCTTGTTGAGACTGCTGCTATCGGTAATGCGGAACTTGCGTCCGGGAAAGTCCGGTATATACTCGTCGGAAGTATAAAGATGACTGTTGGGGTGCAGTTTCTCTACATTATATATAGATGAAACGCTGCGGAAGGCTCCGGCTTTTAGGATGGATGCATTGGGTTCGTACAAGTATGTTTTCAATGTGGGAGTATACGGGCATGTATGTTCTTTCTCCTGTTGGCGGGTGAACAGGAGCTTTTGAACCTTCTGCGATGCAGTGAGGTTGATGCAGTGAATAGGGATTTCTTCAGGTACTAATTCCTTTCCACGCTCTAATACAAGGAGAAGTTCCTTGCATTCGTTGTTGACGGAAACGACGTGGGCGGCTTGTACATGTTTCAAGTCATGCAGTGCAAGGGTAAGGTCCAGCATGGGAGATAACTTAACCAGAACGTGTGACGCTTTCTCAAGCAGTAAATTTTCCAAAGCGGAAACATCAGGCTCACATTCGCTGATAGCTATTGTTTTGCCTCCGTGTCCATCACGCCGGGCGGGGTCTATAAATATCCAGTCTACGGATTCCATCATTTGCAGATAACGGATGCTGTCTTCATGGCAGACCATGACCTGTTTTAAATTTAAAAGCGAAAAGTTATGAGCTGCTATTGTACAGAGTGTTTCCTGCCGCTCCACATAGGCGGATTGTTGGAAGCAGGCAGATAGGAAGGCACAGTCGATGCCAAAACCGCCGGTGAGGTCGGTAAAGGTTTTGCGGCTGCCGTATCCCGTGTCTGAAACTATTTTGACCTTATAGTTTGCCGTTACTTCCGAGGAGCATTGTTCCATGGAAAGATGTGCCGGGTAAAGAATACCTTCCCGTGCTGCCCAAGCGGGTATTTTTTCTTCTGCTATTTGACGTCCCACAATTTGGATGATAGCGGCAGGTACGTCTACTGTCGGATACTTGTGTGCTTGTAAAGCAAGGTTGCGTACGTTGTCTTTGCGATGCTCCCGGATAAATCGGAGTGTTTCTTCAGTCAGTGTCATGGGCATTGTTTGAGTAACGGTGCAAAGATACGGATAATTGTGATATGATTGAGGAGTTTTGCCAGCAGACAACCGGCAGGAGGTAGACCGGTTGTCTGCTGAGGCTTTATTGAACCAGGGTAAACTCTACAGGTTGCCCATGCTGGCATTCCACACTCAGTTGGGTTGTGCCGGTCCGGTATGTCGTTTTCACTCTTTTGTCGTGAGCAGACACATGCCATTTACCTTTCAGTTCCAACTCTTTTATTATGATACGGCTGGGTTCTTTGGTTGTGAATGTCTTTTCCGCAATGTTGAGGTCGGGAGTACACACACTCATTACTAAGGCATTATTCTCTTTTTGATACATCACCATTGTTTCTGCGGGCAAGAAAGAGAAAACATTATCGGCAGCCGGTTTGGTATCTTCAAAGACAGCGTATGCCATGGTGCCTGTCAGCACATCATTTACGGCATGCATCTTGCGGTCGCGTTGTATCACTTTGTAGGTGGCTGCCGGCACATGGGTCTTCAGCTCTTTTCCAGAAGGCTGTATCCATACCATGTATTCGTAGCTTCCATCTTTGGGAGCTGTTCCGTGAGCTATCCATGCCGACGCAAATGTTCCGGTAGTGGGGGTGCGTAACTTTTCGTGGCGCGATTCCTGTTCTGTGATTTGCACCTTTACCTTTCCGTCTTTCACAAAATACAGGTTACCGCAGCCGTCTTCAAGGCAGACCGGTTGTGTATCCGAGGCAGGTAGTTCCTGTTGCAGCCCTATTTGCTGTTTTTTTTCTCCAGTAATCCTGATGAAATCTTTTCCCGGTCGGAAGACGTGTTGGAAAAGCGTTGTTTCCGTAGGATAGTCGCTGTTGCTGTTTTTGATGTCTGTGCCAAGGCAGATTAAGCGGTTATCGAAACAAAATACCGACTTTCGTGCTACGAAATCGCCGGTAAAGTTTTTAAGGTCTCGTTCCATTAATTTCATGGCAAACATTCCGTTTTGGTTTTTCAGAGAACTTGCACCGGCGAATTTTTCCTTGGAGCGTGCCATGGTAGTACCAGGCAGAGGACTGTTCAACAGTTCGAAGGGCAGGTGTATGGTGGTGGTGCCGGGCAGTCGGTTCCAATCCCAGCCATTTTCATTGTAACCGCTGGCTTTGCGGGAAGGAGCCCCCATTATTTGTACCGAACCGTAACTTTGATACCGACCGTACCGGTTGTCTTTTGTGTAAATTTCCGCTCCCCATACATCTGTGTTATATCCTTTGAGCGTAACCATCCAGTTATTGCGGCGGAAAATGCCGGCAGAACCGTAATTGTATACAAAAAAGCCTTGCGGCGCTGTTGCCGGAAGTATCCCTTGTTGTTTGAAGTAAGCGGCTTCAGGGGTATTACGTTTGCAAAGGCGCAAATAGTCTGCGGCCAGTTGATGATCAAACGGTTCTCCTTTATCCGAGAAGTCTCCGGATAGGGCAAGGTAGGCAAAAGCGTCTATGTCGTCATCTTTCATGGAACCGCCGAAAGGATGTCTGCCACTGATACCTACGCCCCATTCGTATTTGTTGCAATAGTTGCGCATGGCGATAAGAGCGGATTTCAGTACCTTTCTGGCAGATAAGGTCAATTGATAAGAAGTCTTGTTAGTCAGATTGATGAATTGTCCCAGCATAGCAAGTGCTCCCGTGGTATAGGCCGGATAAAAGCCGCCATGGTGAAAAGTGGTACCGTCTACCTTAATACCTCCAATCGTACCGGGAGTATATCTCAACGACGTGGATACCCAACGTGAAAGTCCTTTCAGTGCGCGGACCCTTTCTCTCTCATCCTTTGTCATCATGGCTGAAACAATTTTAGGCATCAGCAATGTATGCCATGTATCCAGTAACTCGTCGCGGTTTTTGCCGCATGCCTTACGGGTTTCCTGTAAGGCTGCCCAGAACGATAGTGTTGAAAGGATATTATCGCATGTGGGAGCTTGCCGTATTTTGTCGCGCATCAGCCAAGCTGTGGTGTATATTTTTCTTATCTGATAGCCGTAATGGTGGTTGGTTCCCATGCCGCTTCCGAAAGCAAATCCTTGGTTCATGGCATAGTCCCAGACTAAAAAATATTTGTGTTCTGCATCTTTGGATTGATTGTAATAGGCATCATAGGCAAATCCGGAGAGCATTGTTTCCAGATCGTTGAGGGATATTTCTCCCTTTTTGCGGTTTAACTTGTCATCGGGAACTACAAGAGGAGCTCCTGTAAAGCCATTTCCGGAGCGTTGTATCTGTGCTTTTTGGAATGTAGCATAGGCTTTGTCGATTTTGCCTTGTGAAACTTTATCCGCTGTCAGGACTTTTGTCAGCCGTTCTTCTATGGTTTGTAATTCCTGCTTCTCTGTCGGAGTCAGCGTAGCAGGAAGAGGCAGGTCATATTCCAGCTGTTCCCATTGCCATACACGACACCAATGCCATAAGTCTCTAAATGTAAGTGAATTATTGTAAGGCATCTGCATGTCGGGAGTGGTGCGTTGATTCATTTCTTTTACGGGGAAAACGAGACGGTCGAAGAATACGCGTCCGTTGTTGTCCGGAGCAACGATACGGTAACCGGCGATTGTATTCTCTTGCTTATCTCCTTTCATGTGGGCAAAGCCTATCCAACAGGCACGCCAACCCTGAGCGTTTAGCCGGAAACCGAACCTATAGGATATATGACCTGTTGGAGAGAAGAATTCAAAGCGCAGTGAATCTTTTCTGACTTGTTCGTTGTAAATCCATAGTGTAATCCCGCGCTTTTCTTTTGATACGGAGTCCAGATGTAGGGGAGTATCTAGTTTGACGGTGAGCACGGAACGGGGAGAGAATTGCCATGCAAGGCTTCTTTTCCCTTCTTTGTAGAACTCTTCTGAGGAAGAGAGTTCGTTTGGTTGTACTGTGCAGAAGGATTGTGGCACTCCTTTTTCAAATCCGGTTGTCTGTGCAAAGAGTATGTTGCCAAGGCATAAAAACAAACAATATAACAAATAGAATCGGTACATATTTCGAAATTTTAGCAGGTATGCAAAAAAAAGAGGTTGTCTCCGATGTAGAGGCACTCTGCCGCCATCTCTTTCCGGACGGAACGGCAGACTGCTTCATGCCATGAAACAACCTCTTTCGGTTAAGTTAATAAAAAAAGTTGAAGGTTAGAAGAATTGTAGTTCTTTTATTTAGGTTATTGCCAATATTTATTCTGTTCCAATTTGCCGTTTACATCCAGTTCTTTTGTCGGAATGGGGAGGAACTGGTGTTTTTCTTGTGTACGTGCTGCATAATCGCGTGCACCGATAAACTGGTTTCCTGTAGCCCAGCGTTTATCTTGAGTCGCAGCTCCTAATTTGTCGTGTACGGCTTCTACATAAATACCCCAGCGTACCAGATCATATTTCCGCAGAGACTCAAAACAGAGCTCACGGGCACGTTCGTCACGGACGGCTTGTTGGAAGTCTGTATAGGACAAACCCTCCAATTTGGATATGCCTGCACGTTGGCGTATCTCATTAATGCATTCGTATGCTAAATCTGTAGGTCCTTGATGGGCTTCATTTTCTGCTTCAGCCAGCATTAAAAGGACATCACCATAGCGTAAAATCGGATAGTTTTCAGGAGTATAACTCTTCTCTTTCATAGAAGAGGTTTCCCATTCGCGGCGGAACTTTCCACATGAACGTTGGACAATCTGTTTGTTTGTCCATGTTTTCTTGTTGTCGTTTACATCATACCAATAAGGAGCGATGGACAAGTCGCGGCGCTTATCGTTTTCTTCGAATAAATCCCAAAGTATCAGAGTGGCTGCATAAAAGCCATAGGCGTATCCCTTACCGGTAGCTTTGGTGCATTTTTGAAGATTGCCTATAACATTTCCTATACGCCCATCTGTATAGTTTCCTATGCCGTCGGCAGTACGGTTACCGATAAATTCGGCTTCCCAGATGCTTTCATTGTATTCGGTATCATATTTGTCGGCTGCCATGTTCTTCCAGATAGCATAGATATCCGGATTCATCTTATGCTTATTCGACTTTTTCACTTCATTGGCCCAATATGCAGCTTTGGCATAATAAGGCTGTCCGCCGTTGGCGGGATATCCGGCACGCCACAAGTATACGCGGGCAAGGATACCCATTACTGTATTCTTTTTGATATAAGAGGGAGACTTATCATAGGTCTGGTCATCAACCAAGTTTACGCATTCTTCCATTTCTCCGATAATCCAATCCAAAGCATCGGCATGGGGAGTTGCTTCTATGGATGAATTATTCACATCTTTGAATGAGGTCTTGCGGATGGGTACTTCGTACCAACCTTGTACTAACAGGAAGTGAAAATATGCACGGAGAAATTTAGCTTCACCTTTCATTCGTGTTTTCACACTTTCATCCATGTCGGCTTTGTCAACATTCTCAAGAAAAACGTTGGCATTGTTGATTCCTTTGTAAAGAGTCTCCCATGTACCCCATACATGTTGGTTTCCCGGATTATGGTCGTTGCCATAGACTTGACTTGCCAATTGTCCGCTTTGGCGCTGGTAGTAACTCAGGTCGTCTATGTTGGATATCATGCATGAGTAATTGTTTCCGTATACCTTCTCGTAGACCAAAGTATAATAGACTCCGGCCAAAGCAGCCGTGCATTCACTTTCATTGGAGTAAAAAGTTTCCGGAGCGGTGAAATCATAAGGCTTTGTATCCAAAAAACTGTCGCAGGAGCTCAGCATTATGGCAGAGCATAATGTTAAAACTGTTGCATGGAATAATTTATATACTGTTTTCATATCAGTCTCATTTTTAATATTTGGTTAGAATGTTACATTTAATCCCAATGACATACTGAAGGCGCGAGGGTATGGAGACCAGTCAAAGCCCGGTGTCAATGGAGAATTACGGGTAGAAACTTCCGGGTCGCTTCCGGAATAACCGCTGATAGTGGCAATGTTTTCGGCAGAAAGGTAAACACGTGCGCTGCTTATATGCAAGGGCTTCAGTGTTTTTGCCTCGAAATTATATCCCAATGAGATGTTCTTGAGTTTCAGGAAAGAGCCGTCTTCCACATAGAGTGAACTGTATTCATTGGAACCTTGCGCCCGGGCTCTCGGTATGTTGCTGGTGGGGTTTTCCGGAGTCCAGCGGTTAGTATAGGCAGCAAACATATTGGTATTTTGTTTGGCAGCAGGGTTTTCGAACACCATGCGGTTGGCATTGAGAATATCATTGCCATAGCTCCATTGGAAGAAGATGTTCAAGTCGAAGTTTTTCCAAACCAGATTATTGGTAAAACCACCTATGTGTTTGGGTTGACCGTTACCGATAGTGGTCTTGTCCTTATCGTTGATTTCGCCTTCACCTGTCAGGTCACGGTATTTGGGGTCTCCCGGTTGAGTACCGGCTACGTAATACGGGATGCCTTCTTTTAAGGTATATACCTCTTTGCCGTTTTCATCTATTGTTTTGTTGAAGTCCTCGTATTTGTAAGTTCCGTCATAGATGAAGCCGTACATTTTACCGGCAGATTCACCTACTTTGCTGATATATGCCGGAGTGGTTTTATATTTGTTATCCCAACTGATATAGCTAGTCATATAAGGTTGTCCTGAGTTCAAGGCTATGATTTCATTCTTGTTGAAAGCGATGTTGAAGCTGGAATTCCAACTGAAATCTTTAGTTTTGATATTGGTTGTTTCCAAAGTGATTTCCAAACCGCTGTTACGCAATTTTCCAACATTTAAGGTAGCAGAAGAGAAGCCTGAGCTGGCAGATATATCGGCATCAAGCAACAAGTCCTTGGTGGTTTTGATGTAATAGTCCATATTCAGGTTAATTCGTCCGTCGAGGAAGCCAAGGTCCAAACCGAGGTCTAATTGTTCGGTTGTTTCCCATTTCAGCTTTTCATTCTGCATGCTGCTCAATACATAACCCGGTACAAACTGACCGTTCCACGGATATTTGTAAAGATCGTCATCAGTGATGAGGTGTGCCATATAGTCATAGTTGTCTATGCGGTTGTTACCGGTCTGGCCATAGCTGAAACGCAGCTTACCGTTTGACAGCCAGCTGGCATTTTCGGCAATGAAAGATTCACGCGCAAAAGCCCATGCCAAAGAGCCGGAAGGGAAATAACCCCAACGGTTGCCGCGGGCAAATTTGGAAGAACCGTCGGCACGCATGGTAGCTGTTATATAGTAACGGGAGTCGTAGTTATAATTGATACGTCCGAAATAAGACATCAGTTTGTTTTCGCCTTTGGAAGAGTTTACGGCCGGTGTGCTTCCCTTATCGAGTCCTGCCATGCCAAAAGATTCATTGCTGATTTTTTCCGTCCGTATAGAATGTATATAGCTGGTATTTTTCTGAACAGACATACCGAGCATCGCATTGAAATTATGAGAGTTCTTGTTCAGCTGGTAGCTGAGTGTATTTTCGTTCAGGTAACTTCTTGCTTCGCTTTGGTATAGATAAGCGTTTATTCCCTTACTTTGAGTGTTGGAGGGATGGCTGTTACCGGTGCGTGTCTGAGAACCGTTGAATTCTTCGTTTTTGTAGTCGGTTGATGTATATCCGGCTGTAACTTTCAGTTTGAGTTTCTTAATTATCTCATACTCGGCACCTATATTAAATTGGAGGTTATTGGTTGTCTTATGACGGTATTCGTTTTGAGCAGACTTCACGGGGTTAAATCGGTAGTCTTCACTCATATTGACGCCCTCATCGTACATTTGGTTGAGAAGATCGCTTCCAGTAGGAGATACCGGACGGAAAGACCATACGCTATACATATAGGCGGTAGACATGGAACTTGTGGCACCTGATACAGTAGGACCGTCCTGAACGGTGCTGGCATAGTTTCCTGTAAAGTCAATCTTCAGTTTGTTGTTTACTTTCTGGCTCAGGTTCACACGTCCTTGATAGCGTTTTACGCCGGAGTTGATGATAACTCCCTGTGTGTCATCGTAAGACAAAGATGTGGTGTATTTCAAGTCGCCTTGCGAACCGGTCATGGATATATGATGGTTATGGCTGAGAGCGGTACGGTAGATATAATCTTGCCAATCGTAAGATTGGGCATTGTGATAGGCATCCAGTGTAGGATAAAGTTCGGTTATATAGTTTTTCTGGAATTCTTCTCCGCTGCCCATGATTTCTTGTTGCAACATGACAAAGTCATAGGCATTCATCACTTCCGGTGTGTTTTTTACAAGACCTACTTTTACGCTACCGTTGTATGTAATGGTAGGTTTTCCAGCTCCGCCTTTTTTGGTGGTTACGATAACTACACCATTGGCACCGCGTGCTCCATAGATAGCTGTGGCGGAAGCATCTTTCAAGATGTCTATGGATTCAATATCATTAGGATTTATTGATCCTAAGCCGGAACTTTCGGAAGGGAATCCGTCGATAACGTAAAGCGGAGCTGTACTTCCGGTCAATGAACCGGCACCGCGGATTACTATATTAAAGTTATCTCCCGGTCCACCGTCACCGGATGAAACCTGTACACCGGCAATACGTCCTCCGAGGCTTTCGGTAATATTGCTGACAGGAGTCTTGGTCAAATCGCCCATATTGGCAGAACCGATAGAACCGGTCAGGTCACGTCTTCTGACATCACCATATCCTACAGCAACAACGGTCACTTCTTCCAAGGTTTGGGTATTTTCTGTCATTGTAATATCAAATTTACTTTGATTGCCTACTTTGACATTTTCCGTTTTGTAGCCGATAAATGAGAATTGTAAAACATCACCATTTTTTACATTGTCCAATTTAAACTCTCCGTTTAAATCTGTGGTTGTCCCATTGGTTGTTCCTTTAATTACAACACTTACCCCGGGCAACTCTCCCATGGCATCAATTACTTTACCTGTAATCTGTCTTCCTGTCTGTGCCTGTACTGCTGTACAACAGAAAAGGATGAATAAAAGATTTAAGATAACTTTTGGTCTCATAAAAATAAAATTAAAAAATTAGGATGTGCAAATGTATGGATTGTATAAGAAATGTGAAATCTGTAATTGTCCATAAAAAGTACAAATTCATACATGTGGAGTTGTAACTAACTGCGATGCAGCCAATAAACTGCTATTGGCAAGAAGGTATTATTATGTTACATTAAGATTTGCGGAAAAAGGAATGTGGGTCAATTAGCTATGACCATCAACGGCTCTCGTTTTACAAGAGATTCCCATTTTGAGCAACTTGCACCGATTTATGCTGTAGCTGCTCAAGAAATAGAAGATTATATAAGGTTTTGTTTATTATAAACTGCTGCAACATTCTTGCGAATGGGGTTATATATAGAAGTATTTCGGGTCAATGTAAAAACCTGAGGGGTAAATTTATAAATTGTTATCTTTGTCTCCAAATTCATAGCTTATGGAATTAAACGGTTATCGCCTTCTTCTTCC
>QWCB01002576.1_pt1 | contig 25012 bp, 26 predicted proteins | sample 1972511 | NCBI WGS metagenome assembly QWCB01 (sample SAMN09866719, study PRJNA288562) | Human gut metagenome isolate term5_stool, whole genome shotgun sequencing... | isolation source: gut | host: Homo sapiens | place: USA: California | reverse complement strand
GTTTTACGGCACTGCTACTGATGGAGAAGTAGATCGCAACAATAGCGAGGGGCGTGGCGGTGCCATTCCCTCCCTTGGCGAGATACGCAACTGTCATATCAACATAGGTACGGGAAAGGAGCTGACCATCAAGCAACTCTCCGAACTCATTGTACGAACCGTTGGCTTCACGGGAACCGTTGTGTGGGATGAAAGCAAACCCGACGGAACTCCACGCAAGCTCATCAATGTGTCAAAACTTCACTCTTTAGGTTGGACGCACAAGGTGGAAATAGAACAGGGTGTGCAGAAGTTGTATGACTGGTACAGGCAGTCGCTGCAAGGATAAAGAAGAAATAGACTGCTAAAGAATACATTTTAATTTAATAATATGTACAAGGATGTGAACAAAAAATATACTCTGCAAACATTTTACGCAGCTGATAAATACGGTCATAAATGGGAATTGACAGTAGACGGCAAACTTGTTAGCTCATATTAGAGTGTGGATTGCCTGCAGGTGGGTACAGGAAGCTATGAGTCTCAGCTTATTCGTTTAGAAACCACAACACAATTTAAGGATGTGGATTTAGTAAGAGTGTCCACAGATATGGCAAAAGGACGAAAAGGGAGAGGTTACGAAGTAAGCATGACCCTCGGTTTGGATAATGACAAGTTCAGTAGTACACGTAAATACACGAAAAAAGAAGATCTCAATGATGACCTAAGTAATTTTTATATTACTAAGGGTAACATAGATAGTGATAAGATTAATTGATTTCAGATGACAAATAAAAAGACAAAAATCATAAAGTTGTCAAAATCCGTACAGAGATTTGGCTCGCAACCGCAAGATGTTGATGCAATGAAGGATGCTTTGGCGTCATTCGAAAGGATAAGCAAAATCATGGCACGTATGGCGACAACAAGTCCAAGAGGAAAGAAGGGACTGAAACTCACCTATCAGTTCAAAATTAAATTGAGAGGCATCACCAATCCACCCGTATGGCGACGCGTATTAGTACCTGCCAACTTCACCTTCTCAGGATTCCACGCCGTGATTCAAGAGGCATTCGGTTGGTGGAACGAACATCTGTATTGTTTTGGTGATAAGCCATACAGTCAGTCGCTGTATATTGCAGAGGTGGATGAAGAGGATTGGTATCGACCCGACTATGATGCCCGAAAGTTCACGCTGGGAGAGTTATTCGGTGACGGAGGTATCATCAAGAAATTTTGCTATGTCTACGATTTTGGCGACGATTGGATTCACGACATCACTCTTGAGAAGGTATTCGACGAGTATTCTGACCATGCCACCTGCATCAAAGGTAAGGGAGCCTGTCCCGAAGAAGACAGTGGCGGTGTATGGGAATACGAAGATATGAAAGAGGACGGAGAGATTGAGGATTCTGCATTCATTGATTTGGAAGAGATAAACAAACATGTGGAAGCCGTAAAACCAACGGGGTTTGAACCGTGGTGATACAATAGTACGTTAATCAAAAAAAATGTGGGATAAGTATATAGGCATGGAAACCAAATACCCCCTACACAGAAACTGACGGCTTGCATTTTCCATAAACAGCTGGAACAGCTTTATAAACCCCGACGTTTTATAGTAGATTCGCCATACAATAATATCGACAATATTGGAAACTCCACCAAAAGCGATGCCAGCGGTGCCCACTCCAAATCCTTCGGTCTTGATACAGAAGAAGTGTGGGGAGATGGATGGGAGTAGATGCAACCGACTTTGGTGTAGGGGAAGTGAGCAAAGGTATTGACGTCGTGCCTCTCACAGAGTATAAGTCGTGGTGAGAAAGCGCACCAACAGGAGATTAATTTGACAACATAAATATGTCGAAAGAACAAACATCTATATTTAAGGGAATTGCCATTTTAATGATGCTATGGTTGCATCTTTTTAATAGCTCGCATATAGTTGATAGTTGCGTGCCATTATTTTCATAGGTAATATACCATTCGTACATCTGTTAACTCGAATCTGTTCGCCGGTAGATATTTTTATCATTCTTAGTGGATATGGACTCCATTATGTGTATCGACGTGGTGATTTGGGATTCAAAAAACAAAGTAGGAGACTGCTAAAATTATTTAGTTTCTATTGGCTCACATTATTAGCATTCGTTTCCGTTGGTTGTTTTGTTAACCCAAATAAGTATCCGGGAGATATATGGGTAGTCATAGGCAATGTAACAAGTTATTCAAATTCTTACAATTCAGAAACATTGTTTCTGTTTCCATATATGTTAACCAGTTTAACCGCATTATGGATATTTAGGATTCAGAGTAAACTGGGAAATGCTCTGTCATTAGTTTTATCAGCTATATTGTATTTTTGTTCGGCGTATATAATCAGCCGTTATATTGCACCTCAAAAACTTTACGATAGTATGTTAAATCATCTTGTAACCTACTTTGAATTTTTCTTTCCGATGGTCATAGGAGGGTGGATGCATGATTTACATGAAAGGAACAAATTGAAATGGAAGGGCATGAACAATTTTAAGGTGGCCGGAATACTGTTAGTAGTTATTATATTGAAACTGCTATGTCCAAAACTTCTTTATGGACCAATTTTTGCAGCACTGTTTATCCTAATTGTTCTTCAGTTCAAAAATATAAATGACAGTGTGAGGCAGGTGTTTGATTTCTTCGGTAAGTATTCCATGCCGATGTGGCTCATACACTCTTATTTCTGCTATTATCTCTTTCATGATTTTATCTATGGATTTAGATACCCATTGATAATTTATGGGGTGTTGTTGATGGTCACAATGCTCGTAGCTATCCCTCTGTTTAAAGTGCATCAGCATTTATATTGCTTATTGACGCGGCATGGCGCACGATAACATACAAACATCTGCTGCAAAAGTTCGTTCTACGGAAAGAGCCACAATACAGATTTTTACAGGTATGGGTTGCGATTAACTGTCGTTTTTAATTAAAATATACCGTGTAACACAGACTCTATACACATCCAACAACACCACTCATCAACACAATCACAACATATCTGCTCTTAACTGGCTCAGATCGTCCGGGAATAAACACAGACAATAATGTCGATACCAATAGAAACCCCACCGAAGGCGATGCCATCCGTGCCCACTCTAAATCCTTCGATCTTGATACAGAAGAAGTTTGGGGAGATGGGGAAGTAGAATAGCAAGAAAACTAAATTTTAAAAGTAAATTCTATTTAATATTAACTTAATTGTAAAGAAAATGAGATGTGAGAAAGTAAGTCTTCAAGAGAAGCAAAATTTGGAATCGTTGGTAGAAAGGTATCTAAAAGATGCTTGTAGTCAAGGTGTTATGGCTGATATAAAAGGGGCAAGAAAGATGCTTGTTGACAGTTCTATCCCGGATTTTTTGAAAAGATGTGTTTGTAATAGAAATAGGCATCAAAGGCGTATGTCGAATGATGCAATTAAATGCGCAGTAGAAAAACTTTCAGCAAATTATGAAGAATTGTGCAAGATAAAGAATTTTGATGATTTGTATGATAAGATTTTCGAGTTGATAGGCGTAGGATCAACGGGAATCAGTTATAGTACGGTATATGATACAGCCATTAGGTTTGGCGGAAGCATGAAACCTGCTGTTGAGCCGCAGAAATATGTCTATGTACATCGAAAACTCATCCAAAGTGCCAAGCATATAGTTGGAAGAAAAAGTTTTAGTACAAATTATCGAATTGAAAAATCTGAGTTTTCTAAGGTCTGTGCTGCATTTGATAAATTAGACAGTCTTTTTATAGAAGACTTCCTCTGTGTTTATCATGATGAAATTATGAAGCTATAGATTCTTATAATATCTGCGCTTGTCTTCTTTTGGCGTCACCTTACAGTTGCATGCTAACCATAGTCGAGGAGTCTGAGGATGATTGGATTGATGCCACGGCTATAATGCGTGCTAATATATCTTGGTCGAAATTTATTGCGAAGAACTCAACCCTACGAACAAACACTGTACGTTTATGACTTCGATGATGATTCGATTCATGACATCACGTTTGAGGATATTATAGAAGAATTGCATCCCCATGCCTCGTGTACGGCTGGCAAAGGAGCCTGTCCCGAAGAAGACTGTGGCGGACTGTGGGGATGTGAAGACATGAAAGAAAACGGAGAGGTTGAACCCGAAGGGTATGAACCGTGGTAGGAAAGCATACCAACAGACGACTAATTTTACAATGAAGTAATTATAACGATAGGGATCATTTAAATAGAATTGGCGCAGAAAGATTCACCCAAGATATCATACGTGATATCAAAGCCAGTAGATAGAACAGAGAACGTTTATGACAGGATTATGTGCTATACTAAATGTTGTAAGTAAAAAGCTTATTTCTTTATAAATGTCTTCATCAGTACAAGAAAATAATAAGCGTGTAGCCAAGAATACGGTACTGCTGTATATAAGAATGGGGTTTATTCTTATCATCAACCTATATACAAGCAGGGTAATACTGAAATACTTAGGTGTACAAGATTTTGGAATCTATAATGTTGTAGGGGGTATCACTGCCATGATGGGCGTGTTGAACAGTGCAATGACCGTTGCCACCCAACGTTATCTTTCGTTCGAAATAGGAAGAGGCGATTTTGAAAGGCTGAACAGAACATTTTGTATTTCCCTTTCTATTTATATTATTCTTTGCATAGTATTCCTCATTATATGCGAAACAATAGGACTTTGGTTTTTAAACACGCAATTAATAATTCCTCCCGACCGTATCAGTGCAGCAAACTGGGTTTACCAATTTTCAATATTCGCAGTCATCAACTCTTTGCTGACAGACCCATATAATGCATCCATCGTGTCACACGAGCGAATGGATGTGTTTGCATACGTAAGTATCTTAGAGAATGCTTTAAAACTGTTAATCGTTTTTTGTTTACCCCTTATTCCGTTGGACAGGCTCGTAATTTATGGAGCGTTATACCTGTTGGTATCACTTATCATTACAATGATATATCGTATATACTGCATAAGAAATTTCAAGGAATGTCATTTCCGGATTTACCGAGATACGAAGCTGTTCAAGGAGATATTAAGCTATTCCGGATGGAATTTATTTGGCTCTGTTGCAGGTATAGCCCAAGGACAGGGATTGAATATTTTGCTAAATATGTTTTTTTCTCCGGTGGTCAATGCAGCCAATGGCATAGCAGCACAGGTAAACGGAGCGGTTGGAATGTTCTTTTCAAACTTTTATATTGCGGTGCGTCCCCAAATTACCAAATATTATGCTCAAGACGAACTTCAGAGTATGTTTAAATTAGTTTTTAGGAGTTCTAAATATTCATATTATCTAATTTGGATAGTAGCGTTACCAATTATCATAGAGGCACCGTATATTATTAATTTGTGGTTAGGCCAATTGCCGAAGTATGTCGCAGATTTTACTCGATTTACCATATTTATTTCGGCTATAACGGCAATGTCGTCTCCAATTATGACAATGGCACATGCAACCGGTAGAATCAGAACTTATCAGTTGGTTGTGGGACTATGTCAAATTTTGATACTTCCAATATCATACATATATTTGGCAAATGATTTTCCGCCTATCATCGTATTTGAGGTGTCTTTATGTATGACACTGGTTGCTTTTTTCTTGAGACTATATATTGTGAAAATTCTAATTCCTACGTTCTCAATAAAAGAATATATGAGGGAGGTTTTCGTCGCAGTTATATTGGTGTCGATGCTCTCGGTAATACTTCCTTTTTATATGCACTATAGGCTTTCTGTTTCTCTGATAAATACAATATTTGTATGTGGAGCAGCGGTGTTTTCATCCATCTTATCAATATGGTTGTTGGGAATGACATCGAATGAAAAACAGTTTCTGATAAACTTGGTGAAAGATAAAATAAAAGTATCATGATAAAGTTAGCTCCATTATCTTTGTGTACCGGCTGTGGTGCGTGTGCTTATCCCTGCCCTAAGCAATGTATTACGATGCGGGAAGATATGATAGGGCAGATATATCCTGTTATCGATGATAACAGATGTATCGAGTGTCATGCATGTGAAAAAATATGTCCTATTCTTAATGAGCCAGAGGGCAACAGTCCCGTCAAGGCATACGCCTCTTGGTCGCAAAACATGGAAAACAGGCGTACAAGTGCGTCAGGAGGTATTGCACACGAAATTTACGACTATGCACTTGATAGAGGATATTACATAGTAGGAGCATCAACAAATCCGGATTTCTCGGTCTCATTGAAAGTAACCGATAAGCAAGAAGATATTTCGGCTTTTAAGAATTCAAAATATGTATTCAGTTCCGGTTATAATGCTTTTAATGAAATAAGGGATCATCTGAGAAAAGGTCATCATGTAGTAGCTATAGGAGTATCATGTCAAATCGCAGCGATGCGAAAAATGTATCGAAACCAGCCAAACATTATTTTTGTAGAGATACTCTGTCATGGCATGACACCACATTCCTATCTTCAACAACACATTGCGACGATAGAAAGAGATATGGGCACAAAGGGTGTTCGTGTGAACTTTAGAGACCCGGCCTTTAAAACTCAAACTTTTATGTTTACGTTGTATGACAAAGATGGAAAATGTTTCTACGCTCAAAGAATCAAGGATGGTGACAGCTACCAATATGGGTACCATAGAAGTGTGAGCTACAGAGAAAATTGTTATCATTGCCATTTTGCGAAAGAGCAGCGGGTGGGTGATATAGTGTTGTGTGATTTTTATGGGTTGGGCAAAACGACACCGTGTAGCTATAATCATGAAAAGGTCTCATGTGTACTGATATGCACGGAAGTCGGAAAAAAAATTTTTAGGGACGTTGTCAAGGAAAGAAATTTATTTGTGGAGGAGCGTCCGATAAAAGAAGCGCAGGAAGGTAACCCACGATTAACATGTCCCACTCCCAAAACAAAACCGAGACTGAAATTTGAGCAAAATATTCAACGAACCAAAGGAGATTTTGAAGTAGCTGTGACACCTCTGGCCGAACGATACATGAAACTACAAAACGCTCCAAGAATTATGCACTATTGTTATGCACTCCTGAACAAAATTTTCAAGATGTCTTCTAAAAGGTTATATAAAAAATAAGGTGTATGATAAAATTGGGAATCTTAACATTTCATAGTGCGCATAATTACGGTGCGACATTACAAGCATACGGTTTACAAGAATTTTTGAGATCTCTTGGTCATGAAGTTTGTATCATAGACTATCGTCCTGCTTATATTACTAAGGATTACTTGAGGGACAGTTGTAAGTATTGGTTATCCCGTAATCCTAAAATGTGTTTAAAGCGCTTGATTAATTATATTAGATATGCAGGAGTGCGGCACGCCCGGTGGGAAAACTTTAATAAGTTTATTGAGAATAAGCTCAGTTTATATCCCTATTTACCCGGAATGGATTTTCATGAATTTGATGCTGTTTTTATCGGTAGTGATCAAGTTTGGTCTCCTTATCATACAGGAGGACAATATGATGAGATCTTCTTCGGGGTAGGATTTAAATGCAAGGCTATATCTTATGCTCCCAGTTGCAGTCAATCAAGTTTAACCGAAGAGCAAAAAGAACGATTGACAGTATTATTAGGGAATTTGACCTCAATTAGCGTCAGGGAGCATGGTTTTAAGCGGCTGCTGACCCCATTAACTACTCAAAATATATCAGTTGTTGTTGATCCCTCTTTGCTTGCTGGCAAGAAAGCTTATGATAAGATAGCTGCTTCAATTCAACGTAAAAAGCCATACATAGTAGTTTATGAGATAAAGCCACATAAGCAAGTTTACGATATGGCTTGTGAAATTGCAAATCAGTTAAATGCTGAGGTCGTGGAACTGACAAATGGAGTGCGTAATTTCCATCGGGAAGGAATGGTTGAGGCTGCATCACCAGAAGAGTTTTTAGGATATATAAAAAACGCGTCATGTGTTATAACAACATCGTTCCATGGTACTGCTTTTTCTCTTCTCTTTCATACTCCTTTTTATGTTGTGCGGCAAGGTAATGATGCTGATTTACGGATGGAGTCTCTTCTAGATTTTTTAAATCTTAGAAACCGATTGATAAAAATGAGAGACAGTCCTGTCTTTACTGCAGTGGATATGGATAATGCAGACGTTGCCTTGCAGACTTTGCGGGAAACCTCACAGAATTTTATTATAGAAAACTTGTCTGAATTATTTTCTTAGCAAAACATCGTGTTAGGACGTTATAAACATTGAAGATAATTGATAAACTTCTCTTGGAAACTATAGCAACAGAATTATACAGATTACAACCTACTTTGAAAAAGTGAAATAAATTATATTAAAAACATGTAATCTATATGCAACATTCATCTATTAGCGGACATATTCATGGGCTGTGCCATCGGTTGCTGAAGTATCCCCGACTATGGTATCATAAACATAAATCGAGACGACTTGTCAATCAAGATTTTTCTCTTTTTTGCAATAACTGTACAGGTGGGGTAATATTGCATGATTTAAGTCTGCGATTTAATTCGCCTACGATTAATCTCTGCATTCAACCAAAGGAGTTTATAAATTTTGTCAAAAATCTGAGGGATTATATGCGTTGCGAGTTGGAGGAAATCCATGACGCTTCAGTAGATTTTCCTGTGGGGTGTCTTTCGTTGCCAAATGGGGGGGTATGTGTATATTAAATTCGTGCACTACAACTCTTTTAAATGTGCTAAGGAGAAATGGGAAGAGCGTAAAAACAGAATTAACTGGAAAAACATTTTTATTTTGTTAGAGGGACCATCTTTCAGTTCTGAACTACTGGATATGTGTGCAGAGGTAGAATATCCCCTTTCTGTGATGGGATCTGAAAACCCAGAAATAGAAGCCACCTATCCTTTTTACCATGGATTTAAGTGGTACAATAACTGGCGTTCCGGCAAATCTTTGGATTATAAGCACATCTTTAGTTGAAACGTTATTTGGATGATTTTGATTATATCAGTTTTTTGAATGGAAATAAAAGTTAGCATCGTCATACCAGTATATAAGGTAGAAAAATACATAGAGCGTTGTTTGCGATCGGTGTTCAATCAAACTTATGTGAATATAGAATGTATTATCGTTAATGATTGTACACCTGATAACAGTTTTATTATTGCGAAAGAATTAGTAAAATCTTATCAGGGTAGTGTCGATTTTCAATTTGTCGAACATGAGATAAACAAGGGATTGTCAGAAGCTCGAAATACTGGTATTAAGATGGCAACCGGACATTATTATTTTTTCTTGGACAGCGATGATGCCATACCAGCTACATCTATTGAGAAATTAGTTTCGACGGCATTGTTAAATGATCTGCCTGAAATAATCATGGGGGTGACCAAAGGAGTTGATGCCAAGGGGGGCATGATAGAAGTCAGTAAAGCTCAACAACAAAGTTTTCAGGAAAATTCTGAAGTCTTTCAAGGTTATCTTAATAATCTTTGGTACGTAATTGCATGTAATAAATTGGTTAGGAAAGATATATTTACAGATCATAAAACTTTTTTTTTGCCAGGAATCGCTCATGAAGATGTGATGTGGAGCTTTGAAATATCGACCTATGTAAATAAAATTATTTTATGCCCTTTTGTTACATATCATTACTATATAGGCGATACGGATTCTATCAGTCGTTCTGTGTGGAGTACAAAAAGAGTAAATGACAGTATTACGATATTAGAACGAAAAGCTGTATACCTTGAGAGAGTAAGCGACAGAAAAGGTCTTGCACGTCATATTAAGAACGAAAGTGTTAACATTGTCTATTCTTTGTTTAGGAATGGCTTTTCAAACGACGAGATCAAGAAGTTTATGAAACGGATCGTTCAGTTGAACAGTAAAAAATCAATAAGGGAAGTAAAATCAGATGTGCCTATATACAGGAGAGCTATCTATTATTTATATCGTTTGCTATGATGCAAAAAAACATCTTAATATGCGAATTATTCTGATTACTTTATCCACCCCCACATACAACAATGTAAGGTCTGCGAGTGCCTTGCCCTATCATTTAATCATGGGGGCAAAAGAACAAGGGGATATTGACTTTGAGGTATACAACTACAATATCAATGAGATAGATGCAGCCGGAATTGCCGAGATAGAGCGTGCATTGGGTGTCAAAATTCATTTATTGCAAAGACCATGGTGGATGGTATGGATGTTTCGATTGCATTTGGGCATATTGCGTGTTCTTTTGAAATACCCATATTTATCATATCTTACCATTCCAAGGAAAACAATTGAAAAAATCAAATCGTCCAAACCCGACATCATTTGGATATATGGAGAGGAAATAGCTGGGATTGGCAATTTCTTTGAAGGGTTTAAGTGCGTTGTTACTATGCCGGACTGTGAGTCGATGTTTTATTACAGAATGCTGCGACTGCGTTGGACAACAAAACATCTAAGCCAAATACTGAGATATGCCTTTGCCTACTGGCAATACAAGTCTATGGAGCAACATAATTGTCGCACTGATGTAATCTATCATTTTGTCGGTGAGGCGGATGCGGAGTTCTTTAAAAATATTAACCCAGCTTCAAACGTGATATTTCTACGACATCCCCTTTATGCATATAATGATTCGAAAAGGATAGCTTTCTCCGAGTCGAAAATTAAATTATTGTTTGCCGGGAGGTATGATTTTTATTGTGAGCACGGAAGTGATGAACTCTTAAACGCAATCATAAAGAATAAGGAAGCTTTACAGCCTTTCTACGAAATAACCTTTTTGGGAAAAGGCTGGGAGAAATGGAATAAGATGCTTCAAAGAGCAGGATTCCTTTCTTCACACATTATGTTTGCTCCAGACTATATTGCAGAAATCCAGAAGCATGACATACAAATCAATGCTATTGATGTGGGAACGGGGACAAAGGGAAAGGTGCTTGACGCCATTTCCAATGGGCTGTTGGCATTTGGAACTAACTATGCGCTTGAAAATGTATCAGTAAAAAATGGAGAATCATGTGTACAATATTCTACGATTGAAGAAGCCATGGACAGGTTGTTGGATATTTGTGCTCATAGAAATGAATATGAGCAGATGGCAGAGTGTGGGCGCAGGTTGGTTTTGCAGGAACACGACAGGGGGAAAAATGCAGACAAACTTTTCGGTATTACGAAGGTAAAATAAAGAGTTGTATACGATATGTGGATATATTTGATAGTTTTTTTAATTCCTTTGCTATTCTTCTTTGCAGATAACAAGGAGAATCGTAGCAACTCTACTTTTCTTTTTGTCTTTTTTCTCCTTTTGTCTCTATTAGTTGGAGGCTCTGACATGCTTGGAGGATATGACCGATATATCTATGGTGAGGTCTTTGATTCTGCTGCAGACAACGTGACTTCGAGGATGCCATTTGCTACATTTTTTACAGGATGGGGATTTGCAGAAAAAGGTTATATGTTTTATAATTGGCTTCTTGCACATTTTACGGAGAATCGGTATATTTTTATATTAATAACGACGTTATTAATATACGTATTTCTTTATTTTAGCTTTTATCGACACATGAAAAGCTACACTTATGCCCTATTGTTGTTTTTGGGCTTGTGGTTTTTCTTTACATTTACATATTTAAGAGAAGTTGTTGCTGTCGCTATTTCGAGCCTTGCCATTACCTATGTTATAAAGCGGGATTTTGTGAAATTTATATTGGTAGTCCTTATAGCCTATTCCTTTCATCATTCTGCCTTGATTTTATTACCCGTATATTTTTTACCCATCAAGAAATGGTCTCCTCGAACCATCATCTTTTTTATGATTCTTTGCCTTATAATGGGATTGACTGGCAGTCCTTCCGCAATGTTCGAGGCATACTGTTCTCTTATGGGAGACGAAGAAAAGTTTGCGGGGTATACGGAGGAAATGAAGACGTATGGAACTCGGACTGATTATTTAATAGAGGCTTCGTTCTTTATAGGGTATATAGTTTCTCAATATCGGTTCATTGCCAAAGAGAAAGCGGAACTTGTATACTTGAACTATGCACTTGTTTTTTGTGCCATATTGTTGCTTTTTATCCGATCTCCGCAGGCGGGTCGGTTGACTTGGTACTATATGATAGGCTTGATAGCTTTTTTTTCCTGTTTATCTGTAAAGAAAAGTATAAAGCCCATTTGGAAGAATGGTTTGTTGGTTGTATGTTTTTTTCTGTTTTTTCGGATTCTCTACAGCTGGGGAATATACTTATATCCATATAAAACTTTTTTGACAGATGGGTATCGTGACAATGATAATATTCGTAAAACTTATGAGTATAATTATAATTATGATGAGGATAAATTTTGTCGAAAAGCTTTTAGATTCACTCTTAATCTTTAATACTATACGATAATATTTTATAAAATAAAGGGTTGGTATGGTTGGAAAAATGATTACTGTTTTAACACCTACTTATAATAGGGCTTCTTTACTTATAAATTTATATCAAAGTCTTATAAAACAGGATTTTGATGATTTTGAGTGGGTTATTGTTGATGATGGCTCAATAGATGCTACTACTGATATTGTTGATCAGTTTATACAAGAACGGCAAATAGTCATAACTTATATAAAACAAGCCAATGGAGGTAAGCATAGAGCTCTAAATAGAGGAGTAAAAGAAACAAAAGGTGAACTTGTACTTATTGTAGATAGTGATGATAGTCTTCCTAATAAATCATTATCAATCATATATAGCCATTATTTAGATATTAAAAATAACTCTTCTATAGGTGGTGTATGCGGTTTAATGGCTCATCATGATGGAACAATTATAGGAGAAAGGAAGATTCGTTCTTCCATGAATCTTAGTTCAATAGACATGCGCTATAAATATGGATTTGTCGGGGATGTTTGTGAAGTTTTCAAAACAGAAGTTTTGCGAGAGTTTCCTTTTCCAGAAATAGAAAACGAAAAATTTTGTCCAGAAGCTTTAGTATGGAATAGGATTGCTACAAAATATAAGCTTTACTATTTTAATGAAGTTATTTATTATCGAGATTATCTTGATGGCGGTTTAACATCTAAGATTGTACGAATTAGAATGAATAGCCCTATAGCTTCTATGATATGTTATGCAGAATTAAATCAACATGATATTCCGTTTAAGGACAAGATCAAAGCTGCCGTTAACTATTGGAGATTTCGTTTGTGTTATAGTGGGAGTAGAAGCTATCCGAGTTTACATGGATTATGGAATGTTGTTGCACCTTTAGGTTGGTTGATGCATTTGAAAGATAAGCGTGTAAATAAAAGCTAGTTATGAGGATTCTATAATTCATAACATCCCTGTATATATGTGTTAAACTGGAATGTTAGTTATATATTTTTTCCAAGCATACTAAAACTGAAAATACTATATGATTATGTGTCTTCTCGGAAGCAGATATTTTCGGTTTTGCTGTCATTCTCATCACTTGGCAACAAGTCGTAAATCGCTGAATATCAGCTATATATGTTGAAATATTAAAAGTGACAGCAAACACGGTTTAAACTTTCTGTGGTATTTGTGGAATACTTTTGAAGATTATCTGGCATTATAGAATAAAAGAAATAGGATAATGAGAATATTACAAGTCATAACATCTTTGGATATGGGTGGGGCTGAAACGTTGGTGGTTAATTTGATACCGAGGTTACAGGCTTTGGGAAATACGGTGGATTTATGTATCTTTAATGGTAAAGAGACACCATTGACCCATAGATTGAAGAAAGAGAGTCCACAGACAAAGATATTTGTATTAGGGCATGGAGTTTATAATCCACTCTATATATTTAAATTAGTAAAGATAATGAAGGATTATGATATTGTTCATACGCATAATTCTTCACCACAGCTATTTGTAGCAATCGCCAGTTTGTTTAGTCACACTAATCTTGTTTCTACAGAACATAATACTTCTAATCGGAAACGAAATTGGAAATGGTATCGCCCGATAGAAAGTTGGATGTATGGCAGGTATGATCATGTAATATGTATCAGCAAGATAGCAGAAGACAAACTAAGAGAATATATGGGAGGGGAATGGCTTGTCAAATCATCAAATAAGTACAAGTCAATTACCACAATAAATAATGGGATTGATGTCAATACAATATCAGAAGCTGAACCATGTAAAGAGTTGTTAGATTTAAAAGAAAGTCGTAAGTCTATCTTGATGGTGGCTGGATTCCGAAAGCAAAAGAACCAAGATACTATTATTAGGGCTTTAACCTTATTAGATAAAGAAAAATATGAAGTTTGGTTTGCTGGAATAGGTGAACGGATGGAAGAAGTAAAGCAATTATCTCTGTCTTTAGGTGTTAGTGAGCGAGTTAGATTCTTAGGCTTACGTACTGATATTCCAAATGTCTTGAGAGCTGCGGATATTATCGTGATGTCTTCTCATTGGGAAGGGTTGAGCCTTAGCAATGTAGAGGGAATGAGTGCACATAAGCCTTTTATAGCCTCTGATGTTAATGGCTTGAAAGAGGTTACTAAGGGATATGGTTTACTTTTCCCACATGAGGATGCACAGGCATTGGCAACAGTCATACAAAAGCTACACGATGACAGGGCATATTATCAGCAAGTTGCCGAGAGCTGCTATCAGCGGGCCTTGCAGTTTGATATCAGTAAAATGGTGGACGGATATTTAAAGGTGTACAACCAGCTAATTTGACATGTTTTGTTCCAACGCAGAATAGCACAGCTCCCCCACCCTTATCTCGCAAATTCGTATGCAGACAGTGGCAAATAAGCTATTGTTCCCCCATTCATGACCTATCGCATTGCAAAAGGTCAGCTTTCTGAAAGTGAAAGTTAGGCCGTTTATAGATGGGATAAAATATTTAGCCCTACTGCCCCGACTCCCACATAATATAACGACTTGTCACGTGTATATCATCTAAGAACATCTCGCTTATAGATGTGGGGTTCCATGCTACTTAAGATAACCAATTTCCATTCAACAGTTGGTCCATTGTTCAACTTGGTAAAACAGCAGTACGGCCATCGTTCACACATTCGCACAGGCATGGTACTAATATAGCAGAAGGTAGAGATTCTTTATTTCCCAAAATGCCACATCCATAAGTTATAGGAAACAACCATCTCGTATGCAAAACCTATCTTTTTTGCAAGAAAACAAATCATGAAGAAAAAGAAAATAATACGTGCCGTAACAGTCTCAGAGTCGTTAATCTTCTATACTCCGACAAACCAAACATTGAAAAGTAGTGGGTATGAGTTAATACTTGTTTCTTCACCAGGTCATGAACTCGAAGAGATAAAAAATAGTGGGATGCGAACAGCAAGTATTCCCATGAAGCGTCATATTTCAATCATCAAGGACGTTGTTTCACTTTTACGGTTAATAATATTATTTGCGCGAGAAAGACCAGACATGGTACACTCGATGACTCCAAAAGCAGGTATGTTATGTATGCTTGCTGCTTGGCTGACAAGAGTGCCGAGACGTGTTCATACCTTCACAGGACTTGTCTGGCCAACGATTACTGGTATCAAGCGGCGGATTCTGATGTTTACAGACTGGATTACCTGTTTCTGTGCTACTCATATAATTCCAGAAGGAGAGGGGGTGAAAAGCGATTTGCAGGCTCACATCACAACGAAGTCGATGAAAGTCTTAGGCTATGGTAATGTGAAGGGAGTGGACATGGAACGGTTCAGCCATCGCCCAGAGGTAGATAAAGCTGCCACGAAAATAAAGAAAGATGGAATTTTTACATTTATTTTTGTTGGGCGTATCGTCGGAGACAAAGGAATCACTGAACTCATGGCTGCATTTGTTCGTCTGTTAAAAATCAACAAAAAGGTGAGACTGATTTTAGTTGGAAAGTATGAAGAAAATCTTGATCCAATAAAGCCTGAGACGCTTGATATTATAAAGAATACTCCTCAAATTGAAGCTGTAGGAAGTAAATACGGTGATGACCTTCTTGCATACATGGATCTCGTGAGATTATAGAGAATGGTAAAAATGGAGTAATTATTCCATCAAAAGATACCAATGCGCTTTATGTTGCTATGAAAAATATGATAGAAGATAAGGAGGCATATAAGACTATGGTTGGATATGCTCGCCCTATGATTGAATCAAGATTTGAACAAGACTTTGTCAGGTCTTGTCTGCTTGATTTCTACGAGGAAGTTATGAAATAAAAATAACATATTTGGAAGCACCAGTCTGTTTTACCTGTACCGCAGCAATTAAAGGACTTCCCAATGTTGTTCTTGTTTGAAATTTTTACTACTTGTCATTTATAGTATATGTATAAATCTTTTTTTAAACGTTTTTTTGATTTTGGCATTTCATTGATTGTGTTAGTTAGCTTGTTTCCTTTATTACTTGCTGTAACCATATGGTTGCATTTTGCCAACAAGGGGGACGGGGCATTTATCTTGCAAGAAAGACCAGGCCTACATGGAAAGATATTCAAGGTGATCAAATACTGCCACAACTGTTTAACGTACTAAAAGGCGACATGGCCTTGATTGGTCCCAGACCTCTGTTGCCTCAATATCTAACTTTATATTCTAAAGAGCAAGCTCGTCGGCATGAAGTTTGCCCAGGATTCTCCAGTTGGGCTCAATGTCATGGTTGAAATGCCATCAGTTGGACGCAGAAATTCGAGTAGTATATTATTATTTGTTGTATTGTAGCTCTATCTATATAATAGATAAATATTTAGAATTTTTCAAATAATAGAACGTTGCTTCTTAGCATATATAGGAGTCTAATGTAATACGTGAAAACAAAGATAAATATCTAAAAAAGTAATCGTATTTGGAATATTTGATTTTATAATTATCTTTTCCAAGATAGGTTTATTGAAATAATAATGAATGGATTATAAAATAAGTAATGGTATGAAAACAATTGTGGTTTTTGGTGCAACAGGTAACTTGGGAGCATATATTAGTGTGAAATTAAAAAATGATGGATACGATGTGATTGCAATTGGAGCCCGCAAAGATGATAATGGATTTTTTGCATCAAAAGGTATGAGATATTATTCGGTAGACATCAAGCGAAAAGAAGAGTTCGATAAGATTCAGGTTGATGATGTGTATGCAGTAGCTCATTTCCTTACGATCTCGCAGAACATTTTGAAATGATGAAGAACGGTGGTAAGTTAGCAGCTGATTTACAGCGTGGCTTCCCAAAGACAGGAGATCATGCAGTGTATGTCATAGCAAAAAATGCTGCTGTAGACTTGATAGAATATTTTCATCACACTTATGGGTTTTCACGTTTTGTACTTCGATTCTTTACCATCTACGAATATCACCCCAATGCTTATCACTACGCAAATTATAAACGTAGGATGATGCCATACAGGATGCTAATGGACAGAGCCGCTCGCAGTCTGCCTATAGAGATATGGGGAGATGCTTCTAAGAAGAAAGAAATGGTTTATATCAAAGATTTTGTAGAACTCGTTTCAAACTGCGTAAAATCTGATATCGAGGGTGGAATCTACAATGTAGGCAATGGATGGCAAGTGTCATTGGACGAACAAATTAGAGGAATCGTAGAAGTTTTTTCTCCAAAAGATCATCCATCAGAGATAACTTATGTACCAGGAAAGCCAGATCCGCTTGAAAATGCATTTGATGCGAGCAAGACTTTTAAGGAGTTGAACTGGAAGCCTAAATATTCATACATTGACCAACTTCGTGATTTTAAGCATGAGATGGAAACGGAGCCTTTTGCAAAATTGTGGGGAACGAAAGACGATTATCACGAATAATGTACAGGAACTTTTTTAAAAGAGTATTTGATTTTATACTCGCTTTACTGGCCATCATTTGGCTCAGTCCGATACTCTTGTTAGTATATCTTTTGCTACTCATTGCTAATGAGGGAGCGGGGGCCATCTTTCTGCAAGAGCGCCCAGGTAGATATGGCAAAATATTCAAGGTTATCAAGTTTAAAACAATGAATGATAAGCGAGGAACTGATGGAAAATTATTATTAGATACACTACGCATAACTAAAGTAGGACGATTTGTGCGCAACACGTCATTGGACGAGTTGCCACAGTTGTTTAATGTTTTAAAGGGAGATATGTCATTTATAGGACCTCGCCCATTGTTGGTGAAATATCTTCCACTTTATTCTGAAGAACAAATGCGCAGACATGAGGTCAGACCCGGAATTACGGGGTGGGCGCAATGTCACGGACGTAATAACTTGTCATGGACGGAAAGATTCAAATATGATGTTTGGTATGTCGATCATCTGGCTATATGGACAGATATACGAGTAATTCTAATTTCAATCAAGTCGGTACTGACGAGACAGGGGATAACAACCAATAATACTAATGTAAAAGCTACAATGGAGGAGTTTAATGGTAATAACTAAAAATGATGTTCAGCATCTCAAAACTCCATGTTTTGTCCTGGATAAAGACGAGTTGACAAAATGTATTAATGACTTCCAAAAGGCTTTAGACACTCGGTTTGATGATAGTATAATAGGATATTCCGTCAAAACGAACGCATTGCCATATTGTTTAAAGGTGGCTAAAGACAGTGGCTGTTTTGCCGAGGTAGTGTCTTTTCAGGAGTATGAATTGGCTTTGGAGATAGGTTTTAACAAAAGACATATTATTTATAATGGCCCATTAAAATCAAAAGAAACATTTCTTGATGCTATACAACATGATGCTATTGTAAATATTGAGACGTGGCGGGAGATAGACTGGTTGGACGACTTGCCTAAGAATCAGAAATATGAGATAGGCATCAGGTTGAACATCAACACCACGGCCATTTCTAAGGAGGATGCTTTTGGTGAGAATGACGACAGTCGCTTTGGTTTTTCCTATGAGTCGGGCGATTTTCAAAAAGCCGTGGAGCTGATAAGAGCGAAGCGGCATGTGCGGTTGGTAGGTATACACACGCACAAGGAACCAAAGACACGCAGCGTGCGGTTCTATCAACGGGTGATAGCGTACGTGTTGCCTATACTAATCGGCCTTCGCATGCAACTTGAATATTGGGACGTTGGCGGAGGCTTCTTCGGTCCGATGCCTGGCAAACCCACGTTTGATGATTATGCGCGATGTTTTCGCACTGCCCTCGATGGTTCACCTTACGCGAATGTACGCCTTGTAGTGGAACCTGGCAACGCATTGCTTTCATCGCCTTTCAGCTATGTATGCAGCGTCATTGACGTTAAGCAGCATGATGGCAAACGTTTCGTGACGACAGATGGCACGCGGAACGACGTGGACTCCTTCTTTCACAAGGAAGATTATTTCAAGCGGTTTGTTTATTCAGATACGCCCCAGCTTTGCCATCAGCCACAAGTGGTTGGCGGTTTGACGTGCTTGGAATATGACCGGCTTTTCACTTTGCCTGAGGGTGTTGAAACGTTGAACGTGGGCGACCGCGTTATTTTTGACAGAGTGGGAGCGTATACCATGGCTTTGACACCACTCTTCATACATTATCTGCCCACAGTCTATCTACAACGAAACGACGGAGATTATTCTGTCATCAGGAAAGAGTGGGGAGTAGGCGAATTTATTAGAAAATCAATTTATTAAGAAACATGAATACGATTCTTTTTTGCAGTTGCGGCCGCAGGGTTCAATTGCTCAAATTCTTAAAACAATCATTGGGTGACGATTGCAGGATTATTTGTGCGGACAACTCGCCAATAGCACCCGCGCTGTACGTGGCTGACAAACACTATGTGGTTCCTCGTATCACAGATGAGCATTATATCGATACTATTCTTAAAATATGCGAAGACAATGATGTTAAAGCCATAACCACATTGATAGACCCAGAGATAGAATTGCTGTCAAAAAACCGAGAGCTGTTTTTACAGCATGGCATCTTGCCGCTTTGTCCTGAGCGCAAAACGGCAGCGCGTTGTTTTGACAAATTTGAATTTTATAAATATCTTACCGATAAAGGTATACGCACGGTTTTAACCTATGATAGCGTACCCTCTTTTGAGGAAGGACTGAAGAAAGGTGACATTAGTTTCCCTGTATTTATCAAACCCATATCGGGTAGTGGTAGCGTCGGAATCCACAAGGTGCAATCATTGGAGGAGCTTCGCGAATATTTTGACGAGGGAGCATACACCTATATCATTCAAGAATTTATGGATTGCGACGACTGTGACGCAGATGTATATATCGACACCATCTCGCATGAGCCTGTGGCCGTTTTTTCCAAACGTAAACTTGAGACGAAGATTGGTGGGGCCAGCAAGACGATATCTTTTAAGGATGAGCGGTTGTTTGCCTTTGTTCGGGAGATTTGCAAGGTGTTGGAGTTTAATGGTCCTGTTGACATGGACTTTTGGTACAAGGATGGCGAGTATTATCTCTCGGAGGTTAACCCTCGCTTTGGCGGATCTTATCTACATGCCTATGGCGCTGGGGTGGACTTCTTCAAACTAATTATGAATAATATCAATGTCATTCAAAACAAAAGTATGATAGGACAATACAATGAAGACGTGTTGATGTTGATGTACGACGGGGTGGTGATTGTGGATAAAAAGGATTTGGTGAAAGGAAAGATTTAACTTATGGTTAATAGCGAAATGCTATTGTTTGTACTATCATATATGTTAATATCATTGAACAAGAAGGTACAGTTTAAATTCTAATAAAACATGAAAGTTTCTTTTTACACAAATTATTTCAAGAAGTGCTGGAAAATGCTTTGCAATTGCACAAAGAAGAGAAAATATCCATGCCATGGCTTCTTGTTGATTATACATGGTGTTTGGTTTGGCATGGATGCTTGATAAGACAATATGTAGATGGGGGCTTTTATAAATTACAAAATTATATGCGAAATCGTTGTTTTACTCAACGTCGATTAGAAAGTATCATAAGAAAGCACAATAACGGTAATTATACACACATACTTGAAAATAAAAATGAATTTAATAAATTCTACCATAAGTATATAGAGCGATCTTGGTTATATTGCAAGCATATGACAAAAGATGAATTTTGCATATTATGTAATAATTCAAATAGTATATTTTTAAAACCTCTGAACGATCAGGAAGGACATGGTATAAAAAGAGTGTCAACAATAAATTTGGAAATTGAAAAAATATATAATGAGTTTTTTGGCAAAGATTATATTGTGGAAGCAGCTATAATCCAACATCCTTGTATGTGTTTTAATAGCCAATCTGTGAATACGGTTAGGATACTGACAGTTCTTGATAATTATAGAAATGCAAAGGTTTTACGAGCAGGTTTAAGAGTAGGAGTTGGTAATTCTATAGTAGATAATTTTACAGCAGGTGGCGTTTTGTACGAAATAGATGCTGAGAGTGGTATAATAAGCCACAAAGGAATACGAGGAAACGATTTTAATTTGGTTTATCACCCTAACACAGATAGGTGTATGCTGGGATTTCAAATTCCCCATTGGCAGAAAGTTGTACAAACTGTTTGCGATGCTGCAGTCATGTTGCCTCAATGCAGGTTCATAGGTTGGGATGTCGCTATTACAGAAAATGGTGTGGAACTAATAGAGGGAAATCATAATCCCGGTGTGTTCACATTAGAGAGTTTAGGTACGCCTGGGGCATTTGCAGATGCAAAAGAGATTCTTAAATAACTATTTTTTAAGTATGTTCAAATCTATAATTGTAGGATTAAAAAAATACAAGTACGAACTTGATTTGTTATCTGATAGAAAAAAAGTTTCAAAGTCTTATCTATATGTAGATTGTTTTTTGTCCTATGTGAGATATGGTTGTGTGTTAAATCATTATGTTTTGGGGAAGTTCTATCTTAGAAAGGGATTTGAGAGAAAGAGAATCTTAACTTATCGTAAATGGGCTAAAATGGTCAACAGAGTAAATTCGCCTCAGATGATCCATTTACTTCAAAATAAGGTCGATTTTAATCAATTTTTTAGAAAATATATTGGAAGAGAATGGATTTATTCAAAGCGGATGACGTTAGATGATTTTTTACAATTTTCCAGTAAACATTGTGAGGCAATAGTTAAACCTATGACAGGATTAGAAGGAGAAGGGATTTATTGTCTTGAATTATCTAATGATTAAAAACAGTACTTCGTGTGGGAGTTGGGGACTCTATAGTAGATAATAGTCATTCAGGAGGATGCGCCTATGAAGTAGATGCTAAAACGGGTTATGTGATATCAAATTCTTATGCAGCAAATGGATATTCTGGATATATTCATCCCAATACAAACATCTGTATGTTTGGGGTTCATATACCATATTGGAGTGAAGTCTTGGATTTATGTAAAAAAGCTGCCGCAAAAATACCTGAATGTCAATATATAGGATGGGATGTTGCAATAACTCAAAGCGCTCCTGTCCTTATAGAAGGGAATCATTTGCCGGATTTGGATATGATAGAATTTGTAGGAAGTTATGGTTATTATACAACTATACAAACTTTTTTAAACCAATAGATTTTATTGAAATGAAGGTAATAAAATTAAATAATGGTATAGAAATGCCTCAAGTTGGGCTTGGGACTTTTTTGATACCAGATAGGGAATTAATAAGTATTATCAAGAGTGCATATAATCTTGGCTATAGGCAATTTGATACAGCTTGGAAATATAAGAACGAAACGACTATAAATAAAGCATTAAAGATAAATGGTATAAAAAGAGAAGATATATTCATAACGACAAAAGTTAGTGCAAGTGCTTTATATTATGGAAAATATCATTATGGTAGGAGTAGTCTTTTCAATATTAGGAATTTTAAATCTATTGATCGTGTTATTGAAGAGTCTTTTGAAAATCTTGGTACAGAATATATTGATTTGTTTTTAGTACATTACCCATATCCAAATTTTATTAAATTATATCAGGCATTAGAGAAATTCTATAAGCAAGGGCGTATCCGTGCAATTGGCGTAAGTAATTTCCTACAGCCTCATATAAAGACATTGTTAGATTGTTGTGATGTCATGCCAGCTGTAAATCAAATTGAAATAAGCCCATTGAATACGCAAAAGGCTTTAATAGATTATTGTCAAGAACAGAATATTGCAGTTGAGGCTATGTCTACTTTTAGTCATTTTCGTTCAGTAGAACCTAGAACGGAAATTACGGAAAGTGAAATAATTAGACCAATAGCTAAAAAATATAATAGAAGTATAGTTCAGGTAGTACTCCGTTGGTTACTACAACAAAATATTATCTTGATACCAAAGACATGGTATTTGCCACATTTGAAAGAGAACTTCTCTATTTTTGATTTTCAATTGACGGAAGAAGAAATGAAGATAATTGATTCAATGGATCAAGGACGCTTTTTGAATTATAACCCTTGTGGCGAACAAAGAAGTGTACCTAAGAAATATAGAAATTGGGAGGGCTTTGTGCAATGGAATACAGAAAATCCACAACGCAGTTTATTGGAAATTATTACATCAAAATGTAGGTAGAGTGAGATGAAGAGATTTAATTTGTAAAATTACAAATTCGTCTTTGGGTGATGCGTTTATAAATCAACTTTTTCTAATACTTTTAATCTGTGGCTATACAAAAGTATTAAACAAAACAAAGGTTCATCTGTGGTATTTGTTTTGAAGAATAAATGAATATTTTCAGTTTTTAAATTTGAAACAGCTAATGACATGATAATGCTATTATTGTGTCACATTATATTTAACGATATAGAAAAATGAAAAAACGTATTATTCTTTGCCTGGCTCACATGTCGGGCAATGAGCAAAAGTATATCGAGGAGGCATTCGACACGAATTGGGTGGTGCCGTTGGGACCGAATGTGAATGGATTTGAGGAAGACTTGAAGCGGTATGTTGCCTCTACTGACTCTTCTGGTAAGGGGGTGAGCCAACCGGAGAAGTCGAATCAAGGTTGTGGTTGCGCTGCGAGAGATTTCTCGGGAGAGTGCTACCCAGAGCGTATTCAGCCACACGAGAACGACCCAGATAAGCTGTGGTTGGAGGGTGACGAACGGTTGAAGGACAAGCAGGTGGTGGCACTGGCATCAGGCACGGCAGCTGTGCATTTATCGCTCATTGGCGTGGGTGTAGAGGCTGGCGACGAGGTGATTTGCCAGAGTTTCACGTTCTGTGCATCGTCGCATCCCGTGACCTACCTCGGAGCCAAACCGGTGTTTGTCGACTCAGAGAAGGAAACATGGAATCTTGACCCTGCACTTTTGGAGGAAGCTATTAAAGATAGAATTGCCAAGACGGGTAAGAAACCCAAGGCTATCATCGTGGTGTATCTCTATGGAATGCCTGCAAGGATTAAGGAAATCATGGAGATAGCTGAGAAATATGATATACCAGTAATTGAAGATGCAGCAGAAGGACTTGGCTCGCGCTATAATGGTCAAGTAGTTGGAACTTTTGGGAAATACGGCGTTCTAAGTTTTAACGGCAATAAGATGATTACGACCAGTGGCGGTGGTGCCCTGATTTGTCCTGATGAGGAAACAAAGAATCGAATCATGTTTTTTGCAACACAAGCCCGAGAGGCATTCCCTTATTATCAACACGAGGAAATTGGTTATAACTATCGCCTCAGCAATATTTGTGCGGGCATAGGACGAGGACAAATGACTGTTCTGGACGAACATATAGCCCATCACAAACATGTTGCAAAGATATATGAAGAAGCTTTCAAAAATTTTGATGGTATAACTTTCCATAAGAATCCGGGCAAGGAGTTTGATTCTAACTTCTGGTTGAATACAATCACCTTAGACCCGTCACTGAAAGTCAAGGGAATGGAAAAAGCCTATGCAACAGCGGTGAAAGATGCCGTCGGAGGCGCTGCTGGTGTCGTGCACGCAACAGGTGAAGCACATACTTCATGCGAACCGAATGCTAACGTAGAGGCTATGCGTAATGCATTAGACAAGGTAAATATCGAAAGTCGCCCATTATGGAAGCCGATGCATTTACAGCCGGTATATAAAAATAGTCCCGCCTATGTAAATGGAATAAGTGAGGAACTTTTTAAAATTGGATTATGTTTA
>QWCB01004645.1_pt1 | contig 25109 bp, 24 predicted proteins | sample 1972511 | NCBI WGS metagenome assembly QWCB01 (sample SAMN09866719, study PRJNA288562) | Human gut metagenome isolate term5_stool, whole genome shotgun sequencing... | isolation source: gut | host: Homo sapiens | place: USA: California | reverse complement strand
TCTACCTTCACCACCACCGTGAGGGTGATCTACTGGGTTCATTGCTGAACCTCTTACGTAAGGTCTCTTACCTAAGTGTCTGTTACGTCCAGCCTTACCGATTGTAACTAATTCGTGAGAGATATTTCCAACTTGACCTACAGTAGCTTTACAGTCAAGGTGAATTAATCTGAATTCTCCTGATGGTAATCTTAATTGAGCAAATTTACCTTCTTTAGCCATAAGTTGTGCTTCAGCACCAGCTGTTCTAACTAATTGAGCTCCTTTGCCAACTTTCATTTCGATGTTGTGAACTGTAGTACCAACTGGAATGTTTCTCAATGGAAGAGCATTACCAGGTACGATATCTACATCAGCACCACTTTCAACTACATCTCCAACTTTTAGTCCTACTGGTTGGATGATGTATCTTTTTTCACCATCTTCATATTGTAACAAAGCGATATTTGCTGTTCTGTTTGGATCGTATTCGATTGATTTAACAACAGCTTTGATACCGTCTTTATTTCTCTTAAAATCTATAATTCTATATTTTCTCTTAGCTCCGCCGCCTCTGTGACGAATAGTTACTCTACCATAAGAGTTTCTTCCGCCAGATTTGTTCAAGCTAACAGTTAATGATTTTTCAGGAGTAGTTTTTGTGATTTCATCAAATGATAAAACACTCATACCACGTACACCGGCAGAAGTCGGTTTATATTTTTTTATTGCCATGTTTTTACCCCCTTAATTACATTCCTTCGAAAAATTCAATTTCTTTTGAATCTTCTGTTAATGCAACTATAGCTTTCTTCCAATCAGATCTCTTACCACTGTGAGCGCCCATTCTTTTAACTTTTCCTTTAACGTTCATAGTGTTAACAGATTTTACTTTAACATCAAAAATCTTTTCGATAGCGTTTCTGATTTCTATTTTATTAGCATTTTTGTCAACTTTGAAAACATATTTCTTGTCTTCCATTTTTTCCATAGAATCTTCAGAAATAATTGGTTTCAAGATAATATCATATGGTGATTTCATTATTGAAACACCTCCTCAAGAATTTTAACAGCATCAGTTGTAATAACTAATGAGTTGTATTTCAAACAATCATATACATTGATTAATTTAGCTTCACAAATAGCTACATTTTCAATATTTCTAAATGATCTGTAAAGTGTATCATCATTTTTATCGATAACTACTAGAGCTTTCTTGTCTGCTTTAATATTCTTTAATACTTCAACAGCTTTTTTAGTGCTAATAGCATCTAAGTTTAATTTATCTAAAACGATCATTTCATTGTCATTAACTTTTTCAGTTAATACTGATTTGATTGCAAGTCTTTTTACTTTCTTAGGAACAGCGTAGCTGTAATCTCTAGGCTTTGGAGCGAATACTACCCCACCACCTCTCCATTGTGGAGATCTGATAGATCCTTGTCTTGCTCTACCTGTACCTTTTTGTCTCCAAGGCTTCTTTCCTCCACCTCTTACCTCACTACGAGTTTTAGCAGATTGTGTGCCTTGTCTTTTATTAGCAAGTTGGTTTTTAACTACTTCGTAAACAACGTGCTCATTAACATCAACGCCGAAAATGGCTTCATTTAATTCTAATTACTCCACCTTTGTTTCCTGGAACAGCTCCCTTAATAAGAAGTAAGTTTCTTTCATTGTCAACTTTAACAATTTTCAAGTTTTGAACAGTTACACGGTCGTGACCCATCTTTCCAGAACCTTTACGTCCTTTGAAAACTCTTGCTGGATAAGATCCGGCACTTCTTGCACCTGCAACTCTATGTGATTTAGAACCGTGTCCCATAGGTCCTCTTGAATAGTTGTGTCTAACTATAGCACCTTGAGTTCCCTTACCTTTTGAAATACCGATAACATCCACAACGTCTCCGTCTTGGAAAATATCTAATTTGATTTCATCGCCAAGGTTAAATTGTTCGTCATCATTAATTTTGAACTCTCTTAAGTGTTTCTTGAATGAAACGCCTGCTTTGCCAAAATGACCATGTAACCAACTTGAATTGCGTTATATCCTTCTTTTTCTTTAGTTTTGATTTGTGTAACAACCATTGGACCCGCTTCAATGACAGTTACTGGAACAACACTACCGTCTTCGTTGAAGATTTGAGTCATTCCGATTTTTTTACCTAAAATACTCTTCATTGAGTACACCTCCTATAGTGTGATATCCACATTAAAATTTACTTACAGCGGATTGCTTTACAATCATACTAAGATTAAAGTTTAATTTCGATATCTACGCCGGCAGGAAGGTTAAGCTTTTTAAGCGCTTCCAATGTCTTTGCGTTAGGATTAATGATATCGATTAATCTCTTATGTGTTCTTTGTTCGAACTGTTCTCTTGAGTCTTTGTACTTGTGAACAGCTCTTAAGATTGTAATAACTTCTTTTTCTGTTGGCAACGGAATAGGACCTGAAACTTTAACGTCAGTTCTCTTAGCTGCCTCAACGATTTTTTGAGCTGATTGATCGATTAGTTCGTGATCATAAGCTCTTAGTCTGATTCTGATTTTTTGATTTGCCATTTAGGCACCTCCTCTATATTTTTGAAGAAGCGTCTTGCTGGGTTATGTTCATACACCCTCCCGGGTGTACAGTGACCTAAGATTTAAAAAACTTTTTTAAAAAGTTTAACCCATCGCCCTAATCGTGTAGGACTTCTCGGTGAAAATTACCTCGGAAGATTAATCACGTTTCCCGAGCAACCTTCCACTTCTACGCTTACTAACTTTAGGCACAACTGGTATTATACATTGTCTATACAACAATGTCAACACCTTTTTGAAGTTTTTTTGTAAAATTTCAATATTTTTACGAAAAATTTGTTTCCTTCCTTATTATATAATAAAAGGGCGGGGAGTAAAAGTTATATTCTTGCTGAACGCATTTCAAAAAACAAAAATAATTTAGCACGAATATCTGTCTCCAAAAATAAACAAATTCAAAGCTTGTGAACCTAAAATCTCAAGTGCGAGCTTCGCTCTGGCACGAGTGAGATTTTTTCACGGTTCACTTCGCTAGAATTTGTGATTATTTTTTACGAATGATATTCTTAGCTAAAACTATTTTTGTTTTTATTGCTAAGAAGTGTCGTCAGTAATTTTCGGTAACATTTTTCGTTTTAACTTGCGACAAATTTTCATCCAACAATTTTCGTTTTAACTTTCAACAAAGTGTTGTTAATAATTTTCTTAATATTTAGTGAATAATATTCTTTAAATCTGGGTATATAAAGTATATCAACAATTTAAGGAGGTGTTAGTATGGTAGAAGAAAAGAAATCAGTTGATTGGTTTTCTCTTATTACAGGTATTTGTTTTATTATAGTTTCATTCATAGCTTTTAAAAATCCATATGCCAGCTTAGCGAGTCTGGTGATTTATTTTGGAATAATTGCAATTGTTAAAGGCGTAGGCGGAGTTTTAATTTATAAAAAGATAAAAGATTTTACAAGACTGAACATAAAATTATTCTTTTGGATAAGCATAATAGATATAATACTTGGCCTCATTCTTGTTTTTAATGTCGAATCTGCTGTATTGATCATTCCGTATGTGTTCTCGATTTGGTTTATTATCGATTCAATCAACGATATTAGTTTCGGAAGATATCTAAGGTTTGTTCCAGGTGGACTTTACCATCTTAATATCATAATTAATATTATTACTTTAATTCTTGGAATTATGATGTTGTACAATCCTTTAAGAGCATCTTTTACGGTTGTATTTTTAATTGGAATGTATTTGACAATATCTGGCGTTAAATATATTGCATATGCTTTCAAACATGAGTATTAAAAAAATCGTCTCAAAATGATGTGTGCCATCTTTACCGGGTCATCCAGTAAGGATGGTACATATCAAAACGAGACGATTTTTTATATTTTAATGTTAACCCATTTACCTTGTCTAAATCTGATTGAATTGAACATGTATCTAGAGAATTGGTCGGAGAAGATTCCTAGCCATATTCCCACGATTCCCATTTCAAACACAGATACAAGGATGTATGTTACTACTGTCCTTATGATTGTTACACTTATGATTGAAGAGATTAATGTGTATTTTACATCACCTGCTGATCTCAAACATCCTCCGTAGATGATTTGTGAGATTTGTAGAAGGACTATTACTGTGATGAATCTTGCGATGATTTCTCCTGTTTCTATGATGGATATTTTGTCGAAGAACAAATGGAATATTCCTTTTCCAAACAACAACAATATCAAAGATAGTACAAGAGATATCATAAGTCCTATTCGTTGGCAGACTTTGCCGTAAATCTTGGCGTTTTCTTTCTTACCAGCGCCAAGGCTTGATCCTGTTAGAACGACTGCTGCAACTTGCATCCCGTCTGCGAACGCAAAACAAATGCTAAGAAGATTCATTCCTACGTTGTGTGCTGCAAATGTGTCAGTTCCTAGTCCTGCTGCCATCAATGCTGTTGTCAAGAATCCTATTCTCATGGCTATATTTTCCACGAACAAATTGGTTCCAAGTTTGACGATACTTGTGAATACTTCAACTGTTGGTTTGATTTTCTTTTTGAAAATGTATTTGATTTGTACGAAACCATCTTTTCTGAAAAGCGATCTGATGCACATAATACTGCTTACGACTGTTCCAAGCACTGTAGCAAGAGCTGCTCCTGAAACTTCCATTTTGGGAAAACCAAAATTACCACCTATCAAACAGTAATTGAAAAATATGTTGACAATACTAGACACCAAGTTAGTTGTAAATGCAATTCTTGTGTTTCCCGATCCTCTTTGTGCTGCATTTATCGCCATGCTCACTACGGAAAAAACCATTCCACCCATTATTATTCTGAAATAATTCAGCGCATCAGTATGCGTGTCTGAGTTACTTCCTGCAAGTCTCAGTATACTATCTGAAAAATACACCATCAAAGCGCTTATAACAACTGTTAGAACAAGTCCCATGATAATCGCTGTGACAAGTATTCTGTTTGCTCCTTCTTTGTCTTCTTCACCGAGACGTCTAGCTACAAGTGCTGATGTTGCGATGTTTATGGCGAAAAATATCGACAACGCTATAAATTTAGGTTGCGTTGTAAGACCTACTGCTGCTACTGCAGAACTTCCAATCGAAGACACCATGTATGTGTCGATAATTCCTGCAAGTGCAATGAAAAAGCTCTCCAACACCGACGGCCACGCCACCTGTATTGCTCTTTTGTAAAAATTCTTATTCTTCATCTAATCATCCATTCTAAAATTCAATCTAAATAAAATTATCTATTACATCATACTCTTAATAAAAAATTAATACAAGTTAGTGTGTTTTAATTCTTACAGTTGAATACTCTTCATTAGTATATACGACCTCAAATCCTAAGCTCAAAAATAATTTCAACGAAGGATTACAGGTACCAATATTGTCATATAGCTCATCTATGTCTAATTTTTTTGCCAAATCAATCAAAAACATCAACGCTCTTTTCCCGTAGCCATTGTTTCTGTATTCATCTTTTACAATTAGACTGCAAATCCACCTATCATCTTCCTTATATATACAACATTCTCCTACAGGCTTGTTGTGACCCATAATGTAATAGTAAAATCTGTCTTCAGAGTTTATCCATTTGTCATACCAGATTTGCCATTTGTCATCCGAGAAATCAATAGCTCCTCCGTATTTTTCATTGAAACTCATCGTCTTTTCATCCGCCAACAACTTTTCTCTGAAATTCATCTCATCAAATTCAGGAATCACAAAATCACATTCGTAGTCTTCGTCAATCATAGAATACATACAAGAATCTGCCACGCCTTGGTTGTTTGTAGCTGATTTTCTAAGACAACCTTCGTATTTCATGTTGGCATTCACCATAACCTTGCCACTTGCAGGATTTCTCCTGTCGTGTGTAGCTTCTACTCTGACTGCGTGTTTTTCTTCAAACAAATATTTTAGCATTAGTTTCAAAGACTCTGTCATTATTCCCTGTGACCAATAATCGTATGCCAAGCAGTAGCCAATAGCGTAAGTTTTTGGATTTTCTTTGATTAAACTAGCTGATATACAACCAATGTTTTCATTGTTAGTGTTGCAAATCGCAAAGTAGATATTCTTGTCATCATTTATCCATTGTTTTATGATTTTTTCTGATTCTTTTATTGATGTGTGAGGCTTCCATGTCAAAAACTTCGTAACTATACTGTCACTTGACCAATTTTCAAACATTTTTTCTGCATCATTTATTGTAAATTTTCTCAAAATTATTTTGTCAGTTTTCATAACTTTCCATTCCTTTTTTATATATAATATCACATATTTTTCTTTCAATTATACACCTAATTTAGCGTTTAAAACAATTGTGAAATTTCATTGACGGGTTTTGTTATATATTATACAATTAAATAGCGATAATATTTATCTCTAATAATATCAGGAGGTGAACTAATGAGTTCAGAAGGAGACAATTGTTGTTGCGAAGTCGTAACAAAAGAAAGCCTTATCCAAGGATTTACTGGTGAGGTTATCGGTACATTTTTGATGTGTTTCTTGGGAATTGGCGCTGTAGCAACGGCTACTTTATATCAAGCTCACACTGGTCCATTCCAAGTTGGTATGGTTTGGGGTCTTGCAATCGCATTGGGAATTTACACTACAAGAAATTTATCCTGTGCGCACTTCAACCCTGCAGTAACTTTTGCAATGTGTGTTTCCAAAAGATGTTCATGGAAGAATTTCCCAGTTTATGTTCTTGGACAATTCGTCGGAGCAATCTTGGCAGCTAGTGCATTGTGGGTTTTCTTTCAAGATTCTGTCAAGAAAAGCTTGGATGCAGCTAATTTGACAATGGATGTGGCAACTCCTGCATCAAGTATTTGGTGCGAAGTGTTCCCGAACACCGCAAACGGCGTAATCAGCATGCCTGTTGCTGCATTTGCAGAAGCGCTTGGAGTTTTCATTTTGGTTATGATAATTTTCTCAATGACTGAAGGTTGCAACGTAGGTAGACCAAGCGATGATATTTTCCCATTATTCATCGGTCTAACAGTAACAGCGTTGATTTGTACTATTGGGCCTATGACTGATGCAGGACTCAATCCAGCGAGAGATTTCGGCCCAAGAATCGTGGCATATTTCGTTGGATGGAAAAACGTTGCATTCTCAATTGATGCATTCATCGTTTATGCGCTTGCACCATTAATCGGTGGCGGTTTGTCGGCGATTTTGTTTACAAAGTTTATCGAACCAATGCAAAACAAGAAAAACTGTAGCTGCAATTAATAATTTAATAACAATAGGAGGTTTTTATGGAAGACATTAGAAAACAAGTATCAGAATATTACAGTAACATAACTACAGAAAAAGAAGGACAAATGGAAACAAAAATCTGTAGTTGTCAAGATAATATGCCTGATCATTTGAAAGAAATAAGAAGTATGATTAATCCTGAAATCATCAAAAGATTTTACGGATGTGGCTCCCCTATCCCACCAGCATTAGAAGGATGCACTGTATTGGATTTGGGATGTGGAACTGGATTGGATGTTTACATTGCATCTAAATTAGTTGGCGAAAATGGAAAGGTAATCGGTGTCGACATGACTGATGACCAATTGAAATTCGCTAAGAAATACCAAGACGAAATGGCTGAAAAATTTGGCTACAAGAAATCAAACGTAGAATTCAAAAAAGGCTACATCGAAGATTTGAAATCAATTGGAATCGAAGACGAATCAATCGATGTTGTAATCAGTAACTGCGTTATCAACCTTTCTCCATTCAAGGAAGAAGTGTTCAAAGAAGTGTGGAGAGTATTGAAAAAAGGTGGAGAATTATACTTCTCTGATATTTTCGCAGACAGAAGAGTTCCAGATGAAATCTACCAAAACCCTGTATTGCGTGGCGAATGCTTAGCAGGAGCAATGTATGTCGAAGATTTTAGAAGACTTTTGAGAAAAATCGGCTGGGAAGATTTCAGATACACTAAAACAACAAAAGCTCCAATCGAAAACAAGGAAATCGAAAAATTAGTTGGTAATGTTAACTTCACATCAAGAACTGTGAGAGCAATAAAATTGCCAGGAATTATTGAAGATAAATGTGAACAATACGGACAATTTGCGACTTATCGTGGAGGAATGATAGGCTGCGACAACTATTTCGACCTAGATGACCACCACAGATTTTTCGTAGATTTACCAATGGCAGTGTGTGGAAATAGCTGTGCAATGGTACAAGATACAAGATTTGGAAAATATTTTGATGTAGTCGGAGATAGAAGTAAACACTTTGGTTTGTTTGACGGTTGTGGCGACGCTCCTGCACCTTCTGCAGACGACTGCTGTGACGGCGGATCTTGCTGCTGCTAATTATAAAAATATAAGCTGTGAGTTTTCTCACAGCTTTTTTGATTTGCGCAAAATCATGCTTTAATATATTTAGTTGCCCTTCCACTACCTATTTGTTTGATTAAATGTGTGTCTTTTAATTCTTTCAAGGCTCTTTCAATAGTTCTTTGAGAAATGTCTGGACAAAGTATCACTATATCAGATTTTGACAATGGTTTCAGAGTTTTTTCGAAAACTTTCATGATTCTCTCAGCAGATGTCAAAGATTTCTCTCCGATAAGTCTGAATCTTTCATCACACTCGAAATATGCTTTGTAAATAACTGATAACATATATTTTATAAATGGCAACTCGTCATTTTCTCCAGAATGCCAATTCTCGCTCGATGCTCGTAATTGTTCATAATACATAACCTTAGTATCTTCAATTATCATTTCCAAGGAAATATATTTCCCTACAAAGAACCCATTTTTGTATAAAAGTAAAAGCGTCAACAGCCTTGACATTCTTCCATTTCCGTCATAAAAAGGATGAATACACAAAAAATCATGCACCACAGCTGGAATTAGCAACAATGGTGGTACTTTTAATTTTACGGCTTCATCATAAGCACTTATCATCTTATCGATATAATTTTCCGTTTCAAATGCAGATACTGGTTGAAACCTTATTTTTTTCTCTCCAAATGCATTTGTTTCCACAATGCTATTATCGATAGTTTTGAATTTACCTTTATGATTTTCAGAAGAGTAATAATACAACCTACTATGAAGAGTCAAGATATTATTTTTCGTAAGGTCAATATCCGTATAATTTTCGTGGATAATATCCAGCACTTCCCTATATCCATATATTTCCTCTTCATTTCTATTTCTAGGTTCACTTTTTTTATTCATCAATTCTTCTAATCTACTATCATTTGTAGAAATTCCTTCGATTGCATTTTGATATCAAATCGTACATATTTGCAGGAATATTTAGATTTAATAATTTTGAATAATCAAATTCTCTCATACATTCTCACCATCTTTCTCGCCATTATATCATAAATGGCGTAGATAAATCAATAATGGCGAGATTAATCTCGCCATTTTTATCGATTTGGCGTAGATAAATAAAATGTGGCGAGATTATTCTTGCGACTTATGTATGTATTTTTAAATTCTAGAATTTAAAAACAAACAGTACCAACCCTATAAATATAAAAAATATGCATACAATATTGTAGATACTACGAAAATATTCCAAATTTTTTAGGAATTTCCCCAGAAGTTTGATACTCGATACTTAAAGAAAATAGTAGTCTAAAAGCAAAGGCATCCACTCCAGATTCTGTCAAACTCCAGCAATAACTTGAATTTTCAATTATTATTTTCCCCATTTTATAAAACTCCCAACAATTAACCTCTGGATACTTCTTTTTTTCTATCCATTCTTTTTTACCATTAGGTTTTCTCTTTCTTTTCTTAATAATAGTTGGTTGAGGAAAAAAATCTTTATTAATCAGTATAATTCCATCGTAATTTTTTCTAGCTTCTTTGTAATTTTCTAAATTCATATTATATGAAGTGTATTCGTAAGCAAACCACTCCCCATCCTTCGATATCAATCGACAAGATGCACCATATCCCATACTCATAATAAAAACTCCTTTTGATTAGATATACCCTTGTTGTAAAACAATAAAACAACTATCATTTTAACAAAGATTAGATTATACTACTTTCACATCGTCGAGCTTTATAGAAAATTTTTCATTACCACAATATTTTTTGTCAAGTATGCTTTACATTTTTGAAATAAAAAAACTACGAGCCTTATCACCCGTAGTTTTCGTTTTAAATATCAAATTAAATTATCTGTATAATCCACCAACTGATTTTAAATTAGCGTTGATGATTTCCATTACTTTGTCGTAAGCTTCTGTTGATGACATTTCTACATTTTCAAGCGTTCTTCTTTCTGAAAATTCTACGATATCTTCAGCAGCTTTCTTACCGACAGTTATTCTTAGTGGAATTCCTATCAAATCACGGTCGTTGAATTTTACTCCGGCTCTTTCTTTTCTATCATCAAGTAGAACTTCTACTCCTTGAAGAAGTAATTTTTCGTAAAGTTTTTCTGCAAGAGTATTTTGTTCTTCATCTTTTGTATTAACAATTGTGATGATTACATGGTATGGAGCTACAACTAATGGCCAAATCATTCCCTTGTCGTCGTGGTTTTGTTCTACAATTGCGCTGACACTTCTTGTTACACCGATTCCGTATGATCCCATCCAGAAGAATTGTTCTTTTCCATTTTCATCAAGGAATGTAGCGTTCATGCTCTTGGAATATTTTTGTCCCAATTGGAAGATATTTCCAACTTCGATTCCTCTTTTGAATTTCAATGGAGATTTTGTTTCAGGGTCGATGTCTCCCTCTTGTACCATCAACAAATCTTCCACGATTTCTCCTTCGAAATCATCTCCATAGTTTACATTTTTGATGTGGTAGTTTTCTTCATTCGCTCCAACGACGAAGTTTTTCATTTGCTTAACTCTTGAATCGATTATGATTCTACAATCTAATCCTATTGGGCCTGTAAATCCTGGTGAACTGTTCAATGCCAAGATGTCTTGTTCTTCCATCATTTCTATTTCGTGTTCCGGACATTTCAAATAACTTACAAGTTTGGACATGTTAAGTTCACGATCTCCTGGTATGAACACAATTACAGGTTTTCCTTCTACCATCAAATCCACAGCCTTCAAGCAATGCGCTGCGTCAACATTCAAGAAATCACTTACTTCTTCAATTGTTTTGCAGTTTGGTGTGAGGACTTTTTCTGATGAAAGTTTTTCTACATTTTCATCGTTTACTTGATAGTAGACGTATGCTTTTTCATCTGTTGCCGCGAAATCACTGTCATCGCTGTAGCAAATCACACCTTCACCTACATCGCTAAGTGCGATGAATTCGTGTGAACTGTTGCCACCCATTGCGCCACTGTCTCCAGCTACGATTTTGTATTCCAAACCAAGTCTGTTGAACACAACTTCATACGCTCTCCACATGTTCATGTAAGCTTCACCCATTGCTTCTTCGTTGACATCAAATGTATAAGCGTCCTTCATCAAGAATTCTCTGGAACGGTTGATTCCAAATCTTGGTCTTTTTTCATCACGGTATTTTGTTTGGATTTGGTAAATATTAAGTGGAAGTTGCTTGTAGCTTTTGATTTCACCCTTTATCAAATCTGTAAAGTATTCTTCGGCTGTTGGTCCAAGGCAGAATTCACGGTTGTTTCTGTCTTTGAGCTTGAACATTTCTGGTCCAAATGTCTTCCATCTTCCAGATTCTTCCCAGATTTCACGAGGTTGAGTTACTGGCATATGAATTTCTTGTGAACCGTAGTTGTCCATTTCTTCACGAACGATGTTTTCTACCTTTCTTACAATTCGATATCCCAATGGCAAATAACTGTACAATCCTGCTGCCGTTTTTCTAATCATGCCAGCTCTTAATAGAAGCTTGTGGCTTGCTATTTCTGCATCTTGTGGATCCTCTCTTAAAGTTGGCATATAAAATTTATTCATTCTCATAATTTATAAGTTCCTTTCTTTTAGTAGTTATATGTATCTAAAAAAAGATCCCCCGTCACGAAGACGAAGGATCGCTATACCACTTCTAGTTTGTTAGTTATAAGGTGACAACCCTATGATTTTGACATAATCTCCGAGTTAGGTTCATTCTATCGTAAATGAAAGTTTCCACCTTACACTTTCTCTCTGAAAAATCGTATAGAACTAATATTCTCTTCATCGATACATTAGATTGTATCAGAATAGAATGTTTTTGTAAAGATTACTATTTTATTTTTTCAATAATTCTTGATTTTGTTTCAAAATTATCGTCTGTTCCTGTGAATGAAGAATCTTTTACTGCCAAATCACTCATTGCATCTATTATGTCTTTGAATTTGTTCAAATCTTTTGTCTTGTTGGATAATTCATCAATTCCTTTTTCTTTGTATTCTTTTAATTTGGAACTGAATTCTTTTTGTCCAGAAGAAAGCTTATCGCTTCCTGATTTTAATTGTCCAGTTGATGAATCTAATTGTCCAAGTCCATCGTTTAACATATTGATTGCGTTACTCATTGGAATGATTGCTTTGTCATTTATTTGTGACAACGAAGATAAAAGAGCTGATTGTTTATTGAACTCTTGCAATCCACCAGATAATTTTGATGAGCCTTCAACTAACGCACTTGAATTCTTATCCAATTCTTCCATTCCATTTAAAAGCATTGCCATTGCTTTTTCGTTTTGCAATGTTCCTTCTTTTAATGTTTGTGATCCACCTTTGATTTGACCTGTTGCATCGTCTAATTTGTCGATGGAATCCTTTAATGTCGATAATCCATCTGCGCCATTTAATGCGCCACCCATTTGTCCCAATCCTTGAGATAATTGATTAGAGGAATCCACAAGTTTTGATTTGGATTGATTCATAGCAGCTGATGTTCTCATAAGTGCATTTGATAAATCAGCGTTTCCTTGTGACAATGCACTTGAACTTTGTGCTAATTGTGCCAATGCTGCTTGTAGTTTTTGTTGCCCAGCATTTTGTGAACCAGCATTTCTGATGGATTCTGCTTGAACGTACATTACATTTTTTTGTGCTTTAAGATATGCAATTGTGTCGTTTAGTTGTCCTTCTTCATTGTTTGCTTGTAATTGTTGGATTGCGTTGTTCAATCCTTCAGCTGAACTTTCAAGTCCACGTGCGATTTTTTCTGCACTTGCACTTCCATTAGCTCCACCTGCCAATTGTGCAACTTGTTGTAGTTTTTCGTTGAATTGTGCGCTTGAATCTTTTAATTGTTGAGATTTACCAGAAATTTGTTCAACTGTATCTGCTAATTGACCGTAACTTCCTGCCAAACCATTCAATCCGTTTGATAATTGTGTTGATTTTTTAAGTAATTGGTCTTTTTGTGCATTCATTTGTTTCATATTTTCAGTTCCAGCTCTTAATTGTGAAGTGGCATCTTTTAATTTGCCAACTCCATTGTCCAAATCAGTAGCACCTTTCGCTAGTTTTTCTGATCCTTCTTTGATTTTAGCTGTGTTTTCTTTTATTTTACCTACAGCAGCTGTGTAATCTGAAACTCCGTTGTATAATTTCAAGCTACCGTCATTCATTTGAGCTATATATCCTTGGATTGGGCCTACTTTTCCTTGTAATCCTGAAAATTTGCCTTGCATTTGTTGTGTTGATGATGCAAGTTTTTGTGAACCATTGTGTAGTTTGGTAACCCCTGTTTGCATTTGTGAAATTCCTGAGTTTAGTTTGTCTTGTCCTTCAGATAATTTAACTGATGCATCTACAAGTTTTTGTGAATTATCTTGTAATTCCTTAACACCGTTTTGAAGTTTATCCAATGAATCGATGTTTTTCTTTTCTTGGAAAAATTCATTAGTGATTACAGAATAGATTTCTACTGGTTTGTAATCTTTAATATCCATTTCAACTGAAACTTCGTCTTTGAATTTGTCCAAATTTTTGTCTTCTACAATCCCACTCAAGTTTTGTTTCATGCCTGGTGTCATAACTGTAGTTACTATTTCGTTCTTGCCGTCTTTTACGATTTTAACATCGTCTGATGATACGTTGTTTACTTTTTCATCGTCAAATGTCATTGCCGCTACAACGACATATGGTGAATATACATTTCTTGATTGTCCGTCGATTGTTTTCTTTTCGTGTCTGTTGTTTTTAGAAGTGATTACAATCTTCAAATGACCAGATTTTCCTTCCAATTCAGAAGCTTTCATTTCTTTTCCATCCAAGAAATATTTTACAAATACATCCACTGGAAGATTTTTGTCTGTGTCACCTTTGTAGTAGATGTCTTTTTTGTTTTCGTCTAATTTCAAATATCCGTTTTCAGATTTTAACATTTTGTCTGTTTTCAAATCTTTTACATTTGTCAAATTAGATTTGTCGTTTGCTTTTATATTTTTATCCGAATTTAACCACACAGAAACTGACTTGTCTTTGATTTCATTACCTTCTACTGTTACATAAACAGTTTCTGATTTTTTGATTAAATCTTGTTGTTCTGCAAATGATAAATTAGCAAATGTCATCGAAGAAATTAATGACAACGCTAAGATTTTTTCAATATTTTTCTTCATGTTTGTTCTCCTTTACGCTAAATTTTTAGTTGTTTTCTTGATAAATGGGAATGTAACACTCAATATTGCTGGAAGTAATATTATGATTACAAGCATACTGATAATTGCTCCCCTAGCAAGTAACGTACATATTGTGGATACTATTTCCATTTTTGAATAAATTCCTACGCCAATTGTAGCTGCCATGAATGATAAGGCACTTGTAACAATTGATTTTGAAGTTTCTTTTACTGATGTTTTCAACGAACCATTTACATCTTTGCTCTTTCGATATTCGTACAAGAATCTGTCGGTCATCAGTATAGAATAATCTATCGTCGATCCCAATTGAATTACTCCGATAACAATCGATGTGATAAACGGAATTGTTTGATTGAAGTAGAATGGGATTGCCATGTTGATTTGAATTGCAAGTTCAATTGCCGCTATCAATACAACTGGAATTCCAAATGATTTGAAAGATATTGCGATGATTATGAATACTGCGATTAATGATGCTATATTAACCATCTTGAAATCTTGGTCAGAAATATCTGTCAAATCGTCTGTAAGAACAGCTTCGCCTGTCAAATATCCGTCCTTGTCGTGTTTTGCAATTACATCACGCATTTGTGTGATTTGTTTGTTCACCTCGTCAGATGCTGTTTGGTATTTTGAATTAACCATAATCATTTCGTAGCCGTTTTTTACGAAATTGTCACGAAGTTTATCTGGCAAGAATGTTGCAGGAATTGTAACTCCAGTAATCGAGCTTGTTCCAACAACTGAATTTATTCCGTCGATATGTTTTAATTCATCGATCATAGAATTCATAGCAGTGTTAGATAAATTGTCTTTTACGACGATAAAATGAGTACTTGCCATGTTGTAGTCTTTTTTCATTTTATTAAGCGATACTATTGAATCCAAATCTTGTGGCAATGATCTATCCAAATTGTAATATAATTTTGTGTTCATTGATCCGTAAATCGCTGGAATAAATAACACTACAAATACTATTGCCAACACTTTCCTCTTGTCTACGACGAAGTTTGATAATTTGTCAAATTCTGGAAGTAATACCTTGTGATTGTATTTGTCCACAGCTTTTTCTGTAAGAAGTAGCATTGGTGGAAGAACAATCAAAGTAGATAATAGTCCGATGAACACTCCCTTGCTCATTACAAGTCCAATGTCTTTACCTAAAGACAATCTCATCAATATTAAAACCAAAAATCCCGCAAAAGTTGTAAGTGAAGATGAGAACAACGATGAGAATGTCGCCTCAATTGCCTTTGCCATTGCCTTTGCGTGTGAATCTCTCTTTTTCTTTTCCGCTGCATATCTGTGATACAAGAAAATCGAATAATCCATCGTTACAGCAAGTTGCAACACCGCTGCGATTGCCTTGGTAATGTAGGATATTTGTCCCAAAAATATATTAGTCCCAAAATTATAAACAACTGCATATCCTATATTCAACATAAACACGAATGGAATTACAGTCGATTCATTCGTCAAGCTCAACACCACAAGTCCAAGTGCCACAGCAAGCATTACATAAATCGGCGTTTCCTTGTCAATCAAATCTTTCGTATCTTTTACAAGAGCGCTAATTCCGCTCAAATATTTTTGTTTCGATTCGATTTTTTTGATTTGTTCGATTGCCTTCATAGTTCTAATTGAAGATGAGGATTCGCTAAATTTAACCATCATCAACGTACTATCTTTTGCGTAGAACACATCTCTAATATCGTCTGGCAAAAATTCGTTGGGAACAGTCGGCCCAATAATCGAAGTCTTGGAGATAACATCCTCAACCCCGTCGATTTTTTGCACTTGTTCTCTCAATTTCTCGGCATCATTGTCACTGCCTTCTAAAATCAACATCCCAGTAGCTGCGTTTTTGAAATCTTTATCCAAAATGGATTGACCTTGTGTTGATTTCAAATCAGTTGGCAAATAAGACAAAATATCGTAGTTGATATTTGTCGCCTTGTAACCAATTATTGATGGAATCAACAACAAAGTCATAACCAAAAGCACTAGCTTGGGATGATTAGCTATAAATTCTGAAAATTTCTTCATGTAAATCACCCTTATCTATTTAAAATTTGTTTAATCACCTCAACCAAAACAGACTTCATTTCATCAATCGATAAAATAGAATCCTTTCTGATTGCAAGTTTGCAAGTTGAAATCACAGTTTCAATCGTCAAAGAAAGAATATACAATTTTTGTGAATCAGAATATTCCTTTGAGAACAACTGTGAATACTTGTTCAAAATGTATTTCAGTGTAGTGTCCGCTTCGGCAAATCTTTCTTCATTTTCAACCTTCGCATACAACGCCCAGTTCAAATTGCTCGCAACAAGTTCAAACTCAAAAGGATGAGCAATGTAATAATCAATTATAAATTCTGTAAAACTAATAAACCTCTCGACATGATCTTCTTGCGTGCATTTTTTCTCGGCTTCAAGCACCAAATCAACAACCTTTGACAGGACGATTTGTTCCTTCAAATCTTCCTTGTCCTTAAAATACGAATAAAAAGTTCCCAATCCCAAATCAGTGTTATTCATAATATCCCTGATAGTAGTCTTCTCAACGCCCTTTTTCTCAAACATTTTGATTGCAGATTGGATTATTTGTAATTTATTATCCTTTTTCTTTTCATCCAAGTACGACACAGCTAACCTCCTTTCATCTATTGAACAACGTTCATTTCTTTTGACGTTTTTTATTGTACCACTTTTTTGAACTATGTTCAACATTTTTTCTAATTTTTTTATTTTTATTTTTATAATTTAAAACGTTGAAATAACAACATTTGTTTTGCAAATTTCGTTTTTATTTGATTTTTTTAATTTCATAAAACAAAATTTTTGAAATTTTGTAACATTTTTTTATAAATTTCCGGGGTTGGAGTTTGATGTAAATTTGGGCAAAAAAATTCCGTGGAAGCATCCCACGGAATTTTTTGTAATATTTTATTTTATATTCATGATAAAATCTCCTTTTTCCATAATTTCTTCTGTTTTTGGACCATAAGAAACATAAGAGATTTCTGTGTCTAATTCTTTTTCGATAAATGTCATGTATTTCAAGAAGTTTACTTCAAACACATCGTTCCAACCGTCAAATTCTTTGTAGATTGGTTTTGCTTTTTTGAAATCATTAGAAATGAATGGCATTTTTTGTTCAACTCCATCTATTTCATATCCAACGCATACTTTTACTTTATCGTAGCCGTTCAATACGTCTGCTTTTGTCATGACGATTGAGTTGATTTTGCTCTTTTTGATTGCATAACGTAATTGTGCAAGGTCAATCCAGCCTACACGTCTGTTTCTTCCAGTTGTTGCCCCGAATTCGTTGCCTAATTTTCTAAGCTTGTCAGCTTCTTCATCGAACAATTCTGTTGGGAATTCTCCTTCCCCAACTCTGGATGTGTATGCTTTTACAACTCCCATGATTGTGTCATCATCAGTCAATGTAACATCTGCACAAGATGCGCTGTAGGCAGTTGTTGTGCTTGATGTAACGTATGGATATGTTCCTGAATCTAAGTCAAGCATGATTCCTTGTGCGCCTTCAAACAAAACTCTTTTGTTTTTGATTTCATCTTCAATTTCAGATGCTGATGTAAATGTAACGCCCAATTTTAATAATTGGTCGAACTTGTCAAGCAAATAATTTACTGTTTCATCGACATCGATGTGCATTTTGCCTTCGTAAATGTTGTTTTTCAAATAAACTATTTCTTCAACACGTTCTCTTAACAATTCATCGTCAAACAAATCAATAATTCTTACGTTTTGTCTTGCAGCTTTGTCTTGATAAGCAGGTCCAATACCTCTTTTTGTAGTTCCGATAGGATTTTTCCTCATAGATTCCAACAATCCATCTTCTTCTTTGTGGTAAGGTAGAACGATAAATGTTTCTACATCTACCATGAATCTCTTGGAAATTCCTGGAAAATCAGCTTCCAAAACCTTCAACTCTTCAATCATTTGTTCTAATTCGATTACCATTCCTTTTGCCAAGAACCCCTTAGAATCTGTGTCAAAAGTTATAGATGGTAGTAAATGATGTTTATCGCTAATTTATTCATAACAACTTCCTTTCAAATTATTAGATTCATTTAACTGTTAAGTTAACTACAAATCACAACTACTAATTATACCATATTCCGCCATTTAAAAATAGTATGAAAACTGTAATTTGTCTGATTTGTTATTTTGAAACTACACTTTCAATAATATTATACCTCAAGTGAAAATTTTCTATTATAAATTCTTCCCGTTTTCTGTGATTAAAATTAATTTTCAGAGAAAAAGTAGCAAACCATTCATGCTAAGAATATCATACGGAAAAATTTGATTTGATTTCAAATCGAAGAAATCCGTCAAAAAATCGCACCGCATGAACGAAGTGTGCTTGCGATTTTAGGATTTCGAGATTTAGAAATCAACAAATTTTGTAGTCTAGATATTCGTGCATGAAGGTTTGTCTACAACATTTGCTACTTTTAATATAAATGATTTTTTCGCTCTAATATTCCTTTTTAATAATATTCACGATTTCTTTCTTGTAATCGTCTGTATTTGGATAGCCCACAATGAAATATCCTTTGTCTTTAACTTGGCCGACTATCATTTGGTTTCTGTATAATTTGTTCTCTCCAGTTCCCAAATATCTCATATCTGTGACAAAACCAATTATAATTCTTTTCTTGTCAGTCAATTTGTATTCTTCTTCGTAATCTTTCATCACAGAAAAAGCCATGATTTCTCCTGCAACACCATCGTCAATCGACAATCCATCAAGGCATGCTATAAGAACGTCTGCTTCTTTTAACTTCGCCATGTCATTTCTTGCGATGTCGATGTCTGTAATTGTAGCATCATTGTCTTTTTTGTTGTTTATCGAATCATTTCGTTGTGGCACATACAAATCAATGTCCACTTCTTTTTCTATAAATCTCGCCAAATCTTCAGTCCAACGAAACATTGCGTCGTTGAAGAAATGCGATGCAAAATATCCTTTCATTTTTCACCTCAATTAATTTTATCATAATAATTTACCTAAATTATATACCAAATGCACTTTAAATCCACACCCGCATTTTATTATATAGATAACAAGGAGGAGCTTATGATTAAATTAAATAACGTTAAAGTTCAATACAAAGACAAAATTGCTGTTGATATTAAAGATGAAATCGTCCTAGAAGATGCTCATAAAATAGGAATTATTGGATCAAATGGTGCCGGAAAATCCACGTTAATTAAGGCAATTTTGGGATTAGTTAATTATAGTGGAAGCATTTCAAGTGATATACCCAAAGAAAAAATTGCAGTTCACATGCAGTTTAACAATTATTCAGAAACGGTAAAAACAAAAGATATTATTCAAATGATTACTAATAAAAAAATAGAATCAGATGAAAATTTGATGGATTTAATAAAGTATTTCGATTTCGAAAAATTGCTTCATAAATCATTTAAAAAATTATCTGGTGGAGAAAAACAAAAACTCACTTTGATTTTGGTTATGTGGCAAAATTCTCCAGTCACTATATTTGATGAGGTAACAACAGGACTTGATTTTGTGAGTCGACAATCATTAATGGAAAAAATAGTAGAATACTACAAAGACAAGTCGACAACAATCCTCATGGTTAGTCATTATTATCAAGAATTAGAGGATATTTGTGATAAGTTGTTGTATTTACATGAAGGAAAAGTTCTTTTCTATGGAAAAAAAAGAGAGATGTTCTTAAAGTACTGTACAAGTTCAGTTATTTTAACCGAAAAAAACAGTATAACAGAATCACTTATACCAAAAGATATAAGATTAGAAGCAATGGAAAACAAAATAGCTGCAGGATTTCATGATTTAAATACAGAGAAAAAATTGATATCATCTCTTGTGGATAATGATCAACAATTCGAACGTTTGAATGATTCTATTGAACTTACAGTTCTTAATGCATTGAAGAAGGAAGGAGCAAAATAATGAACAAATACATTTTTAAGTTTGAAACAAAGTTACTTTTACAAAACTTTACAAGTTTATTTTTCGGAATGGTATTTCCAATATTGATGTCGTTTCTAATAATATCGGGACTCAAAGATGTTCCTGCACCTCTCATTGATGAGGTAAAAAGAAGCATAGTTTTAAGTATTAGTATTATAAGCCCATTTTCTATATTCTTAGTTGGATTATCAGCATTATTTGCTAAAGATTTGGAAGAAGGTGTCTATGATAGGTTAGACTTGTTTTCAATTAATCATTTATCAATGGCAAAATACAAATTTATAGTCTATTATTTATTCTGGACTGTATGTAATATTTTTTATTTTGGGGTTATGAAATACGCTTTAGGTGTTAATATTCCTTTAATATCAATAATAAAACACACAGGATTTGTAACTTTGATTGCTGTTGCTTCTTTTTTTATCGGATATTCTATTTGCATATTCTTTAAAAAATTCTCTATTTCTTTTTCCCTTTCAATGGGAATATACTTTTTTAGTATGATACTTGGAGGAATGATGGGGATTCAAGTAGAGGATATGCCAAAAGGAATCAAGAAGATTGCACAATTAATTCCAATTAGTCACTTTTCTTCTATAGAATATGTGAATGAAGTAGCAAAAGGAGCAAAATTAAACTATTCATTCTTTCAATCTTTAATCGTATTAGTCTTATTATCATTAGTATTATTTACTATATCTATTTACAAAAACAAACGCAAATCGAACTAACAACTACATTTTTTATCAACTTATTATATAATTATTGTAGGATGTGATGGTATGAAAAAAATATTCTTTTTAGAAGACGAATTGCAAATAAGAGAGATTTTAACCGAATACATGAAAATAGCTGGATTTGATGTGTGTCAAAGTTCAAATGGCGATGAGGCGATTAAAATTTTAAGTAGTAATAGTTTTGATGCTATCATCTTAGATATTATGGTCGAAGGAGAAAGCAGCGGAATAGATGTATTAAGGTTTATACGAAATACTCCGTCTATATCAAACTCAAACGTATTGATGCTGACTGCTCTTGACGATTTAAATACTCAAATTAGTGCTTTTGATCTGTATTGTGATGATTACATTGTCAAGCCAGTTCAGCCAATACTATTGATTAAAAAACTAGAAATGATAATGAAAAGAAGAAGTTTTTCACAAAACACTTCACAGGTGGGATTATCGTTAGATGAAGAAGGTTTTCGTGTATTATACAATGGAATGGATTTGAAATTAACAGTTACAGAATTTCAAATTATGTCGTTGTTTCTAAACAATCCAACAAAAGTATTTTCAAGAGAAAATCTCATTAATTCTCTCTACAACACAGATTTTTATGGAAGCAGTAGAACTATAGATTCCCATATAAAAAATTTAAGAAAAAAACTACCCAAAGACTTTATTAAAACAGTTATAGGAGCGGGGTATAAGTTAAATGAAGAAGCCTAAATTAAATATTTCATCAAAAAATTTTCTCTATAATATCATCCTCACTCTCTTGATATGTACTATTATATTTTCCTATATGGCTTTTTATATGCCCAATGTATACTTAGAAAAAAAAATAGAATCAGCAGAGAATATTGCATCATCAGTTCATGATTCATTTATAAAAAACAAAAATTACAATAATCTAAATGAAATCGCAAAAGAGGGTATGTATTCATATTTTATTCCTAAAGGAAAAGATAAAGTTGTGTTTTCAGGTCTGCGATTTAATTTAAGTATGACAATTAAAAATGAAAATATAAAAAATCTTTTACGCTCTCTTGAAGCCGATGAGTTCAAAGAGATAAATTCTAAAAATTCTGAAAGATTAATAACCCCTTTAATAAAAGAAGCAAAAAAAGAACTAGAAAAATACGTTATAATTGATAGTTACAGTAATATCAATAATGTATCAAAAGACACTTTTAGTATTAAAAGAAAGAATAATTCAATACTAATTAAAGCAGAGTCCAAAACAAAAGATTCTATCGCTACTAATCTTATTTTAATATCAAAACATTCTGAAGGAACTTATGTTTCTATATATCCTTATATATTTAACAGCATTTCCGATATAAAATCTACTGTGATTTCTGCATTTCCTGTGATTTTCTTGCTTATAGTAATGATAGTGTTCTTACTAAATAAAATCTACTCAAAATCAATAACACAACCAATTCTAAAGATGAATAATTTCACTAAAGTATCCAAAAACCAAAAAAACGCCAAATATGATTTGGAAATTCATACTAACGATGAGATCGAAGAACTTTCTAATAACTTGAAATTACTGTACGAAACACTAACTGAGAATTATAAAATATTAGAAAAAAACACGAAGAAAAAAGAAATCTTCATCAAATCTACATCTCACGAATTGAAGACACCTCTTCAAACTGCTATTTTATTGAATGATAGTATGATTGAAAAAATAGGAAAATACGAAGATACCGACAAGTACTTGCCAGAACTTAGGAAAAAATTATACCAAATTCAAATTCTAATAGATGATTTATTATTCATGAATAAAATTGATGAAAATCCGATAATGGAAAATTTGAAATTATCAGAGATAATGAAAGAATCCGTTAAAAATCATCATGATTTAATAACTGAGAAAAATTTGAAAGTAACGATTAAAGGAGAAAAATCCGACATAGTAGATTATGACCATTTCAGAATAATTTTTGATAACTTACTAAAAAACGCAATAGAGTACACAGATTTCGGAGGAAACATATGCTGCGATTTTAATGATGTTATTGAGATTTCAAACAATCCTACAACTGTAGATAAAAATCTTTTAAATAAAATCACACACCCTTTCGTATCATCCACAAAAAATAAATCTAAAGGAATTGGAATGTATATCGTCGAAAACTTACTTGAAGATATGAATTATAAAATTAAAATAGTGTATTCAAACGAAACATTCACTGTGAAAATTTTAAAAACCAATTAATCTCGTAATCATTAACGAAAATATTAACTATGAGCTCAAATAATTGAAACAATGTGTTTATATGTGGTATCATAAAAATATATTTTAGGAGGTTCTCAATATGGAAAATTTAGATTTTTTAGAAGAAATTTTAATGACTTCTTCCCCATCTGGCGACACTAAAGTCGTTATGGAAAAAGTTAGAAAAAAATTCGAAGAATTAGGAAAAGTTGAAATCAACTTCACTAACAAAGGTGCAATGGTTGTTACTCTTCGTGGTGAAACTGACGAAAAACAATCTACATTCGCAGCTCACGTGGATACATTGGGATTAATGGTTAAAGAAATCAAACCTAATGGAAGATTAAAAACATTCTTAGTTGGTGGTTACGCATACAACTCTGTTGAAAATGAATACGTAACTATCTCCACAATGTCTGGCAAAAAATACACTGGAACATGCTTAAACGACAAACAATCAGTTCACGTTTACGGTCCAGAAGCTAAAAGCAACGAAAGAAATGCCAAGACTATGGAAATCAGAATTGATGAAAAGGTAGAATCAGCTGAAGATGTAAAAAAACTTGGAATCAACGTTGGTGATTTCATCTATTTAGATTCAAGAACACAATTAACAGAAAGTGGATTCGTAAAATCTAGACACTTAGATGACAAAGCTTGCGTATACGTATTGTACGAAACAGTAAGATATTTTGTAGAAAACAACATCACTCCAAAACACACTCTTAACTTCTTCATCTCAAACTACGAAGAAGTTGGCCACGGTGCATGTTACGGAATTCCAGAAGAAACTGATGAATTCATCGTTGTTGACATGGCTGCTCCTGGAGACGGACAAACATCTTCTGAATTTAAGACAACTTGGTGTTGATGCATCACACGCAATGGAAAGAACTCACCAAGAAGGATTACAAGCATCTATCGATTTATGTATAAAATACATCGAAGACAAGAAATAAATCAAACTTAATTAGCCGAACAATTCGGCTAATTTTTTTGTGAAAATGGCTTTATCCTGCTAAATTTCTTCGCAACGAATAATATACATTATCAAATTTTCAAAAAATTTTCCCAAAATTTTAAAATGCTATCTGTTTTCTTGCGGGAAAATTGTAGGAAAACATTGATTAACTGGGATTTTTTTATTTTTCTTATAAAACTTGACAATCTCAACATTTGTTTTCCCGAAAAGATATTTTTCGCATAAAAATAAGTCGTCTATGAAAACGGTATGCATAAAAATCATTCGTTTTCCTAATTTTTCTTTACAAAAATTTTTCAAAAAACTTTGAAAAAGTGCTTGACATAGCTGTTTTATGGTTATATAATACTTAATGCAGTGAGGGATATGAAATGTATTATCATTTGGATATTCCTTGGATATTAAATTCGATAATTTCTTTCGGTGAATATTCAAATTTACTGAATAGAAAATCACATATAAATATTAAATGAGGGGGAATTAAAATGATTAAGAATAACAGAAAATATTTAGATTTTGCAAAGAAAACATCTCTTGGTTTGAACACAAACATGTCTTCAATGACATTCGCAAGTGTCGATCATTTTAACGAAAGATTCTCTCCATTGTTTGGATCAAGAAGAATCTTCAA
>QWCB01001213.1_pt1 | contig 25206 bp, 27 predicted proteins | sample 1972511 | NCBI WGS metagenome assembly QWCB01 (sample SAMN09866719, study PRJNA288562) | Human gut metagenome isolate term5_stool, whole genome shotgun sequencing... | isolation source: gut | host: Homo sapiens | place: USA: California | reverse complement strand
CTAAGAAAGTACCGGAAATGCCGGCACAACTAGTACCATTAATTGAAAAGATATGGGAAGAAAACGTACTAAATTAGATTTATCATACCTGCCGGGAATCGCACTAATCGCTGTGGTGATTCTCGGCGGTTTTATAAAATCTATTATTATATCATTTGGATTTTACAAAGAAATAGGGATAAGTGAATTTACAACCAAGTACTACAGAGAGATTTTAACTTCCAAAGGATTTTTAAATTCTCTTTTTTTCACATTTAAATTCGCTGCCATCTCATCAATCTTAGCGGTAATAATCGGACTATTTATGGCATATGGAATATATTTTTATAAGAAAAAATCTTCCTTTAGCTTAAATATTCCTATGATAATACCACATATGATCGTGGTGGTAATACTTTTAAATCTATTTTCCGAAGCAGGATTATTTTCAAGAATACTTGCAAATATAGGAATAATAGATAGTCCGCATAAGTTCGTTCCGCTATTTTATACAAATAGTGCCATAGGAATAATCCTTGTGTATATTTTTAAAGGAGCGCCATTTGCGGCGGTGGTATTCTTAAATGGAATTAATAAAATCGGAATGGAACAGTTTAGTGCAGCTAGGAATTTGGGAGCAACAGAAAGTTATGCCTTCTACCACATCTACTACAAGAGGGTCAAATCTTCTCTATTAAAAGTGCTTTTAATACTATTTACATTTTCAATGTCATCCTACGAAGTTCCTTACCTAATTGGGCCTACAACACCTAGGGCACTTGCGGTGAAATCCTATATAGAATTTACGCAAAATGATTTTATCTACAAACCATATTCATTGGCTTACAACGTAATTCTTGGTCTCATTGGAATAATTACGGTAATTGTATTTTTGATGTTGGAGTTTAAAGATGATGAAGACTTTATCTAAGACATTTGTAAATATTTTAATATTTTTACTATGCTACACGGAGATTACTCTAACCTTGGGAGTGTTTCGAGAAAGTTATCCATATCCTGTGATATTTGGCGGTACATTTTCAACAAGGGCGATCGAATATTTAAAAGTAGACAGAAATCTTTTAAATTCAATTGTAAATTCTATGGTAATAGGGACCATCTCCACATTTATAGCAACATTTTTAAGTTACTTTGTAGCAAGGAGAATAAGCACCAATAGAAAGTTTAAAAAACTTCTCATGGCTGTGGTATTTCTACCAATGGTGGTATCTGCAACATCCATTGGAATTGGGCTTCAACTAATATTTATAAAACTTGGCATGGCAGGTAAGATTCCTGCGATAATTCTTGTGCACATAGTGTATATAATTCCATATTCAGTTTGGATTATGATACCAGGATTTGAAAGTTTCGACGAAGATCTCTACAATCAAGCGAGAATCCTAGGAGCGTCGAAATTAAAAGCGACGGTAAATTCCATACTCGTTCATATGTTTTCATTTATAAAGACATCCATCATTATGGGATTTATCCTTTCCTTCTCCCAATATTATTTGACCTTGGTACTTGGAATAGGAATGGTAAACACATTTACTCTACTTTCGTTTCCATTTATGGTGGTAAAAGATAGGAGTATAACAGCTGTGATGAGTATAATATTTATTCTTTTAAATGTACTATTTATCCTTGGAATAGAACTCATTTCAAAAATAATTATAAGGAGCAAAAAATGGCATATATAGAACTTAGAAATATTACAAAATCCTATGGAGATAGAATGATATTAAAAGACATTTCCTTTGATATACATGAAGGGGAAACTATCTCCATAGTGGGACCATCAGGTACGGGAAAATCTACACTTCTTAGAATTATTTGCGGAATACTTGAAGAGGATGGCGGAAGTATAACAGTGGCGGGAGAAAATCTCTTGAATTTGCCGCCGGAAAAGCGAAACACCCTTATGATGTTTCAAAACTTTGAACTATTTCCACATCTCACAGTGTGGGACAATGTGGCATTTGGTCCAAGGGCAAAAAAGATGAAGAAGGATGAAATATTTAAAAAGGTAGAATACTTTTTGGACTTAGTTGACCTAAACCATAGAAAAAACGCCTATCCAAAAGATTTATCAGGAGGGGAAAGACAGAGGGTCGCACTTATAAGATCACTTATAAATGAACCGAAGATGCTACTTCTCGATGAACCATTTTCAAGTCTAGATGAAATACTTAGGGACAGGGTGAGAAAATCTACCTTTGAAATTCTACAAGATCTAAAGATCTCTACACTTTTCGTAACCCATAGCATCGAAGAAGCTTCTATGTATTCAGATAGGGTTATTGTCATGCAAGAAGGAAGAATCATAGGAATTGGAACTCCAAAAGAACTCTATGAACATCCAAGTTGTAAAGAAGTTGCAGAATTTCTATATAAAGAAAATGTCTTTGACGATTATTTTTTAAAGAAGGAAGATATTAAAATAAAACCGGGAAGAGAATATAGTATCGATAGAAAAAGTTTTGTAAATGGAGAGTATAGGTACGAAATCGGAAAATATATAGCATATAGTAGCGATGAATATAATCTCGGAGACGAAGTAGATTTAGAAATAAAGAGGAGAACCTATGAAAAAAGTACTTGTTGATTTTGACAACACCATAAATGTGAGGGGCTGTGACATAGACGACGCTTTTGCACTATTTTTTCTACTGAGCCACAAAGACGTGGAAGTAGTGGGAATAACCACCACATTTGGAAATAGTAACGAAGACGACACCTACAACTCAACCGTTATGATGAATAAAGATCTTGGAATAGAAATTCCTCTTAAAAAAGGAGGAATATATTCCTACGATGCTGCAAAATTTATAAAAGAAAAATTTGAAAGAGAAAAGGTAAGTTTAATCTCACTGGGCTCAACGACAAATACGATGAAGGCTCTCGCCCTTGGAATGGATACGAAAAATATTACCGAATTTGTGCAAATGGGAGGCATCACATCTCCACTATATTTTAAAGGGATGGTAATGGATGAGCTCAATATGTCCATAGATTTTCTTGCCACCAACTATGTCCTTAAAAGAATCGGAAATCCTGTAATAATCACAGGAAATAACTGCATCGAAAAGAAGTACAAAGTAAAGGACGGAGAGTATATTTCAAAATATATGAGGTATCTCGATTCACATATGCGTCGCTGGAAGGCTGAGTTCGAAGTAAAATATAAAGAAGAAGAACTAGTAATATGGGACGCGCTAACTGCCCTCTATGTAACCAATCCAGAATTTTTTGAAATAGAGAAGAGAAAAATAAGACTTGGAGAAAATATGATGACTGGATACTTGGAAGAGGGAGAGGACAAGGAAATCTTAATTCCTCGATTAAAAGATACGGTGGACGCAATGGACTATATAGTAAGCACAATTGAAAACAATTAAATAAAAGATTATTTTAAAATTTGCACGAGAGATCGTGCTTTTTTTTATGTGGAAATTATAAAAAATATTTTTCAAAATTATAAAAAATAAATTCAAAATATATAACATAGCATTAATAAATATAAAATAGCTTTTAAATAATAAATATGGTACAATATATAGGATATGGAGGTTATTACTTGAAAGAAAATCAATGTAAAATTGTGCCGATTTCAGACACAAATATTTTAAATACACTTTTTGGTAATTTAGATGAATACCATAGGCTCATAGAGAGCTCTATGGGAGTTAAAATAATCGTGAAAGAAGATCTCTTAGAGATATATGGCGACGAAATTGCCACGGAAAATGCGGCTCTTCTAATCGAAAATCTAAAGGAATTAATAATCAGACAGAAATCTTTGGAAAAAAAGGACGTTGAATATTCCATAGCTCTTATTAAACAAGGTGAGATGAAGCCGATGACAGAACTTCTAAACGATGTTATCGTCCACACTGCTATGGGTAAACCGATCCGTTCAAAGACTTTGGGACAGAAAAAATATGTGGATGCCATGAAGGACAACGACATTGTATTCGGAGTTGGTCCTGCCGGAACTGGTAAGACCTACCTTGCGATGGCGATGGCTGTAAAGGCATTTAAAAATAAAGAAGTAAACAGAATCATCCTTACAAGACCTGCAGTAGAAGCTGGAGAATCTCTAGGATTTCTTCCTGGAGATTTACAGATGAAAGTCGATCCATACCTTAGACCTCTCTACGATGCGTTATTTGAAATTATGGGACACGAAAACTACACCAGGTACGTTGAAAAAGGTTTGATCGAAGTAGCTCCTCTAGCATACATGAGAGGTAGGACTCTCGATTCATCCTATGTAATTCTTGACGAGGCACAAAACACCACCAACGAACAGATGAAGATGTTTCTAACTAGACTCGGTTATGGTTCGAAGGCAATAATCACAGGAGACATCACACAAATCGACCTTCCAAAGGGCAAATCCTCTGGACTTAAAACAGTTATGAGAATCCTAAAGGATGTAAAGGGAATCGAAATAGTTAAACTTGATCGAAACGACATCGTAAGACATCCACTAGTTCAACGGATAATCGATGCCTACGACAGATGGGAAAATAAACAAAACAAAGAAAATAAAGATAGTAAAAAAGATACAACATCAAACAGAAGGAAAGAAAGATGATTTATTTCGACAATAGACAGGATTTAATAAAAATCGATGAAGAGATTGAAAAGATTGTAGAGAAATCTATCGAAGCTGCCTTAGAAGAGATAGAGTTTATAGATGACTACGAAGTTTCCGTTTCGTTTGTCGGCGACGAAGAAATCCACGAACTAAACAGGGATTACAGAGGAGTAGATAGAACTACCGATGTCCTTTCTTTTCCTATGGACGATGAATTTACAAACATGCTTGGCGATATAGTCATAAATATAAACAAGGTTATCGAACAGGCAAAGGAATATGGACACAGCGAGAAGAGAGAGATTTCCTATTTAACTGTGCACTCAACCCTTCACCTAATGGGATTTGACCACGAGGAAGAAGAGGACAAAAAAGAGATGAGAGCAGTGGAAGATAGGGTTATGGAAAAATTAGAAATTAGTAGATAATATGAAAAATAGTAGCTTTATTTCATCTTTTAACTATGCGGTGCAGGGTATAATCTCCGCACTTACAACTGAAAGAAATATGAAATTTCATTGGCTTGCCTGTCTTGGAACGATTATAATTTCTCTGTTCTTTGACTTAACTAAGATGGAATTTCTCATCCTATTATTTGCGATTACACTTGTAATAGTCCTTGAACTTATAAACACAGCCATCGAAAGAACGGTGGACCTGGTGGTTACTGATTACAATCCGATTGCAAAGTATGTAAAGGACGTCTCTGCAGGAGCGGTTATGATTGCATCACTAAATGCAGTGGTGGTTGCATACTTACTTTTTTATAACAAGATCTCAAATATAGGACAGATTGCCCTTGTAAAGATTAAAAATTCTCCAGACCATCTGGCACTGGTTGCGGTGATTATAGTCCTCATTCTAACCATTGGAGGCAAGTACCTCATGGCGAAGAAGAATGGAGGATCATACTTCCAAGGGGGAGCAGTTTCAGGACACACATCAATTGCATTTTGTGCTGCCACAGTGATATCTCTAGTTGCACAAAAAACTGTGATAACCACATGTGCATTGGGACTTGCACTACTGGTAGCAGAAAGCAGAGTTGAAACTGGAGTCCACAGAAAATCGGAAGCAGTTGCAGGAGCGATAGTTGGAATCTCTGTTGCAATCTTTGTGTTTAAACTATTTACGTGAGGTGTTTATGGAAATTAAAAAACTAATAGAACTTGCCCTAGATGCAAAGGAAAAGATGACCTACACTCCATACTCAAAGTTCAACGTTGGTTGTGCTGTTGAGATGGAAGATGGCTCTGTGTACCAAGGTGGAAATATAGAAATCGTCTCCTATTCACCGACTATTTGTGCGGAGAGGGTTGCAATTTTCAAAGCAGTCTCGGAAGGTCATAGAGAGATTAAAAAGATTGTCATAACAGGAGATAATAAAGACACCTTCCCATGTGGGGTTTGTAGACAGGTAATTCGTGAATTTTCGAAGGACCCAGAAATTATAATTGCAAACTCGACAGAGGATTATAGAAAGTTTACGCTGGAAGAGATACTTCCCCATAGTTTTGGACCGGAGGAATTAAATAATGTTTAAATCGGGATATGTAGCGGTGATTGGCAGACCAAATGTAGGCAAATCGACGCTTTTAAATAGACTAATCGGCATGAGAATCCTTGCAGTTTCTGACAAGGCTCAAACCACGAGAAATAAAATAAACTTAATATATAGCGACGACGATAGTCAAATAATATTTCTCGATACACCTGGGATGCAGACCCCAAGAAATGAACTGGGAGACTACATGCTAAGAGAATCTAGCTCAGCCTTAGAAGATGTGGACCTAATCACATACATCGTGGATACTTCTAAAATAATTGGAAAACAGGACAGGGCTATTCTAGAAAAATTAAAGAAGATAAAAGACAAAAAAGTAATCCTACTTATAAATAAAATCGACAGTATTCCTAAAGAAGATATACTTCGTTTAATAGAAATGTATTCGAAGGAGATGGATTTTCTAGATGTCATACCAATCTCTGCAAGAGAAGGAGACGGCACAGAAATCTACCTAGACACTGTTAAGAAGAATCTTCCAGAAGGACCGAAGTACTACACAGACGAATATGTAACCGACAGACCTATGAAGTTTATAGTTGCAGAGATAATAAGAGAAAAAGCGCTTAGGTTTTTGCAAGAAGAAGTACCTCATGGGGTGGCTGTTGAAATAGAAAAGATGGAAGAACTAGAAGACAGGACCAATATAATTGCAACGATTTATGTGGAAAGAGATAATCACAAGGGCATAATCATCGGCAAGAATGGCACCATGCTTCAAAAGATTGGCACCCAAGCGAGACACGATCTCATGGATTTACTTATGACAAAGGTAGATCTAAGAATTTGGGTTAAGGTTGATAAAAACTGGAGGGATAACGAAACCAGATTAAAAGGACATGGCTACCTATGATTAGGACAGAAGGTATAGTTCTATCGGAGAGGAACGCTGGAGAAAGCTCTAAAGCTTTAAAAGTGTACACCCTTGATACGGGTCTTGTGACCATCTATGCAAAGGGAGCGCTTAAGAGAAGTTCAAAAGTCACAAGCTCTTCACAGGTGTTCTTCGTAAACGAATATACCATTTCAAAATCAGGGGTCTTCTACTATATTAAGAGTGCAAATATACTATCTTCAAACTTGCACCTAAGACAGAGCCTTGTAAAACTTTCATATGCAAATTTAGTATTAGAAATCTACTTAAAAAGCAATATGGAAGAGATAGAAAACAAGAATGCTTACCTACTTTTAAAAAAATACTTAGAAACACTTAAAGATTCTACTGCAAGGGTGAGAACCATGCAGCTTCTACTAAAATATATTTCCTTTATAGGTTTTAGACCATCCATGAATGGAAGATACTTTTTAGTAGATGGGGGCGGACTTACACCTAATTTAGAAAATTCTTCTAAGTACTATGAATTAAATGACGAAGAAGTAGAATATCTAAATCTCTTGATGTACAAAGATTTAGAATTTGAGTTTCAAAAGAAAGATTTCGAAAGGAAGATCTTTCACATAATTATAGAATATGTAAAATACTGTCTAGATTTAAGACAAATAAACTCATTGGAGTTAATTAGGGAGGAATAATGTATTTTCAAGATTTAATTAAGAATTTGACAAGCTACTGGATGGAAAGAGGAGCAATCATAATGGAGCCTTACGATATAGAAAAAGGCGCAGGAACTATGAACCCTCACACATTTTTAAGATCCCTTGGACCAGAACCATGGAGAACAGTATACGTAGAACCATCTAGAAGACCAGCAGACGGAAGATATGGAGAAAATCCAAATAGACTATATCAACATCACCAACTACAAGTAATCTTAAAACCATCTCCAGAAGATGTACAAGAACAATATCTTGGATCCCTTGAAGCAATAGGAATAGACACCAGCATCCACGACATTAGATTCGTAGAAGACAACTGGGAATCACCTACCCTAGGAGCATGGGGACTTGGTTGGGAAGTTTGGCTTGACGGAATGGAAGTTACACAATTTACCTATTTCCAACAAGTAGGAGGAATAAACTGTGATCTTGAATCAGCAGAGCTTACCTATGGTCTTGAAAGAATTGCAATGTACTTACAAAATGTGGATTCAGTTTACGAAATTCAATGGAACGAAAATATCAAGTACGGCGATATTTTCAAAATGGCAGAGTACGAACAATCCAAGTACGGATTTGAAGATGCGGATGTAGATATGCTTAAACATCTCTTTGATGTATATGAAAAAGAATCTGAAAGAATAATCGAGCTAGGACTTGTGCTACCAGCATACGACTACACACTTAAATGCTCACACACTTTTAACCTTCTTGACTCAAGGGGAGCACTTTCAGTATCAGAAAGAACATCCTATATTGCAAGAGTTAGAAATAGGGCGAGAAAAGTTGCGGAAACATTCTTGAAACAGAGAGAAGAACTTGGCTATCCACTTTTAAACAGAGGTGACAAATAATGAATTATTTACTTGAAATTGGAATGGAAGAGTTGCCAGCAAGATATGTAGACCTTGCACTCATTCAAATAAGAGATAAGGCAGATAAATTTTTAAGAGACAATCTAATTGATTATAAAGATATAAGAACCTATGCAACACCAAGAAGACTTACTCTCTTCATAGATGGCATAGAAGAATTCCAAAGAGATATCGACGAAGAAGTAAAGGGTCCTGCAAAGAAGATCGCTTTTGATGAAGATGGAAACCCTACAAAACCACTAGAAGGATTTTTAAAATCTAAGAATTTAAAACTAGAAGATATCGAAATAAAAGACTTAAAGGGAACCGAATACGTATACGGACAAGTTCACAAAAAAGGTGAAAAGTCAGAAGAAATTCTAAAGGTCGAAATCCCAAGTCTAATAAAAGGTATAACCTTCCCTAAGAATATGAAATGGGGAGGCAAAAATATTAAGTTTGCAAGACCTATTAGATGGGTTGTCAGCATGCTAGATAGTGAAGTTGTAGAATTTCCTTTCGAAGGCATACCAGTAGGAAATGTTACTAGAGGTCATAGATTCTTAGGAAGCTCTCACATCGAAATAGATCACGTAGACAATTACGAAAAACTTCTTGAAGAAAACTATGTAATCCTAGATCAAAAGAAGAGACTTGAAATTATAAAAATAAATGCAAAGAAAGAAGCGAAAGCTCTAGGTGGAGAAATAAAAGAAGATAAGGATCTACTAGATGAACTTACCTATATTAACGAATATCCAACTCCTATTACTGGAAATGTAAAGGAAGAATATCTAGAACTTCCAGCGGAAGTAATAACCACACCGATGAGAGATCACCTTCGCTACATCCCTGTATACAACGAAGACGGAGATCTACTTCCATACTTCATAACCGTTAGAAACGGAACTGATTACAAAAAAGAAGTAGTTTCTAAAGGAAATGAAAAAGTCCTAGGAGCGAGACTTGAAGACGCAAAATTCTTCTACAACGAAGATATCAAAACCAAATTAGAAGATCTAAATGAAAATCTAAAAGGTCTTATGTTCCAAGATAAACTTGGCACAATGTATGATAAATCTCTAAGAATAGATAAACTTTCTCGTGAAATAGGAGAAAAACTAGAAGTTGCAGACGAATCTCTAGTAGATTTAAAGAGAGCGGCAGAACTTTCTAAAGCAGACTTAACTACCAAGATGGTTACAGAATTTACAGAACTTCAAGGAACCATCGGCTCAATCTATTCAAAGCTTCAAGGAGAAAAACCTCTAGTAAGCCAAGCAATCTTCGAACAATACCTACCTAGATTTGCAGGAGATGAACTTCCAGAGACAACTATCGGTTCAATCCTTGCCCTAGCAGACAAGATTGACACAATAGTAGGACTATTTGCAATAGGTCTAATTCCAACTGGATCACAAGACCCATTTGCCCTAAGAAGACTCTCAATCGGAGTTATAAATATACTAAAGGATAAGAACTGGGATCTATCTCTAAGTGATATAGTTGACCACGCTCTATACACCTATGTTCAAGAAAATAACTTAACCTTTAACTACGAAGAAGTTAAAGAAAAAATCCTAGACTATTTCAGAGCTAGAATTAAAAATATTCTTGAAGATATGAATATCAGATACGACATCATCCAAGGTGTAATTGCCTCTGATGGAACCGTAATTGAAACCATTGACAAAGCGATAAAACTAAATGAATTCTTTAAAGAAGATAGAACAGAACTTGTAGACGCACTAACTAGAGTTCACAACCTCGCAACCAAGTATGAAGAAGGTGAAGTTGCCGAAGAAAGATTTGAAGATCCTTCAGAAAAAGAACTCTATAATAGATTTGAATCCATAAGACCAGATGTAGAAACCTTGATAAACGACAAGAAATATGAAGAAGCATTACTTGCTTTAAATCCATTAGTACCATTTATCGACAAATTCTTCGATAGCTGTATGGTGCTTGTAGATGATGAAAATGTAAGAAATAACCGTTTAGCACTACTACATTTAATCGATAGCCTTGTAGAAAGAGTAGTGAACATAGAATCTATTAAGGAATAAATATGGAACTAACCAAGAGACAAGAAGAAATAATTGAAATAGTAAAAGAGGGAGAACCTATAATAGGCGACGAGATTGCTGAAAGATTGGGACTTTCAAGGGCGACCATAAGACCTGATCTTTCCATCCTCGTAATGTTAAATATTTTAGGTGCGAGACCTAAGTATGGTTATTATTTCAGAGGAGATGTGGACACCCAATCTATAAACAATAAACTTCAAAAGATGTTGGTAAAGGACTATATGTCCACCTCAGCAATTTTAGACGAAGAAGATAGCATAAACGATGCGATAGTAGAACTATTTGCATCAGATATCGGAACCATATTCGTAACGAGCAAATCAAAATTAATAGGTGTAGTAAGCAGAAAAGATTTACTAAGAGCCACCATGACGAAGATGGATATAGAAACCACTCCTGTTTCAGTGATTATGACTAGAATGCCAAATGTGTTTACCGTAAGTCCTAGGGCAACTGTAAAAGAAGCGGCTCAAATTTTATATGATCATGATGTGGACGCCATTCCAGTTATAAATCAACATTTAAAAGTAGTTGGAAGATGGACCAAGACCAACGCGCTTAATGTATTTATAGAATTATCTAAGACTAAGGAAGATTAATATGCCTAATATTTCAATATTCGTAATCTCCGACTCAGTTGGAGAGACAGGAGAACTAATTGCTAAAGCATCCGTAAAACAGTTTGAAGCTACAGATTACGAAATCAGAAGATTTCCATACCATAATAGTGTCGAACAAATAAAACCGATTATGGAAATGGCTTCCAGATGTAAAAAAGCGGTGGTTGTGTACACCAATGTAGTTCAAGAAACTAGGGACTACATTCAAATGAAGGGAAAGGAACTCGGCATCCATCTTATAGATGTAATGGGAGAGCCACTCTATGAATTTGAAAAGGCATTGGGACATCCTCCACTTAGAGAACCTGGACTTATAAGGCGTCTTGACGAAAATTATTTCAAAAAAGTGGAGGCAATTGAATTTGCAGTTAAGTATGATGACGGCAAGGATCCTAGAGGAGCTAAGAAAGCTGACATATGCCTAGTAGGTATCTCTAGAACTTCCAAGACTCCGCTTTCAATGTACCTTGCAAATAAAAATTATAAAGTTGCAAACATTCCATTGGTTCCAGAAGTACCGGTACCACAAGAAGTTTATGACAAGGATGTAAATAGGGTAATCGGACTTACATGTAGACCGAGAAAACTTATTTCCATAAGAGAAGAAAGGCTTAGATCACTGGGACTTTCTCAAGGCGCAAAATACGCTGATATAGAAAGAATCAGAGAAGAGCTTATGTACGCAGATGAAGTCATGAGAAAACTTGGCTGTGTAGTTATAGACGTAACTGATAAGGCAATAGAAGAAACTGCGGAGATAGTGCTCGATCATATGAAAAGTGTAGGACTATGAATATAAGAGAAAATAGGGAGATTCTAGAAGATAAAATTTTAAGACCCTACGCTTGTCATTCAAAAGATGCCAAGAGAAAGTACGTGGAAGAAGATTGTAAAATCAGAACCAGCTATCAAAGAGATAGAGATAGAATCATCCATTCAAAATCTTTTAGAAGATTAAAACACAAGACCCAGGTATTTATAAGTCCAGGCAGAGACCACTTTAGAACCAGACTCACCCACACATTGGAAGTGCAACAGATTGCAAGGACCATTGCAAGGGCACTTGAATTAAATGAAGATTTGGTAGAAGCGATAGCTTTGGGCCACGACCTTGGTCATACTCCATTCGGTCACAGTGGAGAGACTGTTTTAAATAGACTTAAACCAGGTGGATTTCGCCACAACGAACAATCAATAAGGGTGGTGGATTTCCTTGAAACAGGAGAGAAGAGAAGGGGACTAAATCTTACAGAAGATGTGCTAGATGGAATTCTTCATCACACTGGAGACAGAATGGCATCCACCTTGGAAGGAAAAATAATTAAGTTTGCAGATAGAATCGCCTACATCAACCACGATATAGATGATGCTATTAGGGCGGGAATTTTAAAAGAAGAGGACCTTCCAAAAGAAGAAATAGAAATACTCGGTAGCACCCATTCAGCAAGAATTGGCACCATGATCAGTTCAATCATAAATAAATCCTACGGCGAAGAAATAATCGAAATGGAGCCGGAAATTTATGAAGCGACTATGAACCTTAGAAAATTTATGTTTGATAGGGTCTACCTTGATAAAAATGTAAAAGTAGAAGATACGAAAGTAGATAGAATACTTACATATCTCTACAATTTTTACAAAGAAGATTTATATAGAATACCGAAAGAACATCTAAGTTTGTATGCAAATATTGAACACACAGAGGACGAAATAGTGGCAGACTATATAGCGGGCATGACAGATACCTTCGCCATCCATGTGTTCAGAGAGATATGCATTCCTAAAGGATGGGATAGTAGAGATGAGAATTGACGACAGAGTTTTGGATGAAATACGCCAAAAATCAAGTATCGTAGATGTTATAAGTGAATATGTAGATTTAAAGAAAAAGGGCTCAAACTACATGGGATTGTGCCCTTTTCATTCTGAAAAAACCCCTTCATTTTCTGTATCAGAATCGAAGCAAATATTTAAATGTTTCGGTTGCAGCGCCGGAGGTGATGTGATCACATTTATTATGAAGATTGAGCATTTATCTTTTATAGAAGCGGTAAAATTCTTGGCGGAGAAATATAATATCGAACTGAGCGAAGAAAAAGTAGATAAAAAGAAACTCGATAAAATTACGAGATGCTACGAAGCTAATGTGCTTGCGGCGAAATTTTATATGCAAAATCTAAAGAATAATAAGATGGCACTTGAATACTTAGAGAGAAGAGAAATAGGTCCAGAAGTTATTACTGCCTATGGACTTGGCTTTGCAGAAGATAGCTGGAACGATTTGCTTAACTATATGAAGTCCAACGGATATAACGAAGAGGAACTAGTAGAGTACAACTTAGTTTCTAAATCACAAAATGGAAAGTACTTCGATAGATTTAGAAATCGAATTATGTTTCCAATCATCGATTTAAGACGAAGGGTAATCGCCTTTGGTGGAAGAGTAATGGACGACTCCATGCCAAAATATTTAAATAGCACAGATACAGTTGTCTTTCATAAGGGGAGAAATCTCTACAACCAAAATATAGTAAAAAATTTGGATAGAAGTAGAATTATTCTCGTAGAAGGCTACATGGATGTTATTTCTCTCTACAAAAGTGGTATAAAGTATAGTGTAGCTAGTCTAGGTACAGCACTTACTCAAGAGCAGGCAGAGCTTGTAAAAAAATTCGGCAAAGATGTATACATCTGCTACGATGGAGATGAGGCAGGTATAAGAGCTACGAAGCGTGCAATCGGGATTTTGAGATCTGTTGGAGTAAATCCAAAGATTATAAGACTTCCTGAAGGGCTTGATCCGGATGAATATTTAAAAAAATATGGAGCATTCAACTTCGAAGTGACCCTATCTGAAGCGACAAACTATTTTGAATACTTAATCGAAGATCTAAAGACAAACTTCGACATCAATACCACAGAAGGGATGACTGGATTCTTAGTGGAATCAGCAAAACTAGTCGCTACAATTAAAAATCCTATTGAAAGGGATCTTGAAATCGACAGACTCTCAAAAGATTATAAAATTACGAGATCTGCAATTATAAATTATATCAATAGAAACAAACAAAATTACGAGGACAAGAGAGAAAGTAATAGGGAATTTAATTTAAAAAATAGTAGACAAACTACAAAGCCGGTAGCTAAAAATATACAAAATGGTTTTAAAAAATCAAAATACCAACTTATGGCTTATGCAGCAGCTGACGAAAATTATATAAAGATAATTAAAAAGTACTTAAACTTAGAAGAATACCTCGAAAAAAATGAAGTAGAGGTTATAAAATCTTTGGAAGAAGCCTATGAAAAAAGTGCAAAAGATCCACTTGAAAATCTAAGAGAAAATGGAAAGATTACAGAAACTTCATATAGAATCATAAAAGAAATTGAAGTCTCCCACGAATATCCAGATAGAATCATAGAAGAACTTGTAAAGACTATTATAAAGAGTAAGCTACAAGAAGATTTAAAATTGACTCTAAAAAAATTGGAAAAATTAGATAGAAATGAGCCAAATTACCAAGAAAAATTAAAAGAATTATCAGAAATTATTATAGATTTAAACCAAAAACTTAAAGGAGGAATGAAAAATGACTGATCATTTAGATTTTGAAGATGAAGATCAATCTATGTCTAAAGACTCCATAGTAGATTCTCTCATGAAGACAGGAAAGAAAAAGGGAAATCTAACCTATGAAGAAATAGTAGATGCTCTAGATGAAATTCCTATGGAAAGTGATGAAATTGATTCATTGTATAAAGAATTTGAAAAAAAAGGCATCGAACTATTGGATGAAGAGATAGGTGACGATGAAGATGACGATGATAAGATCGATGTGTCTAAAGAAGATTTGTCCGTTCCAAAGGGAATAAGTGTAGACGATCCTGTGAGAATGTACTTAAAGGAAATCGGTAAAATTCCTCTATTAACAGCGGATGAAGAAGTGGTCATCGCAAAGAGAATGGAAAATGGAGATAGGGAAGCTGCAAGAGAGCTTGCTGAAGCGAACCTAAGACTTGTAGTATCCATCGCCAAAAGATATGTGGGAAGAGGAATGAGTTTTCTTGACTTGATTCAAGAAGGTAACCTTGGACTTATGAAAGCGGTAGACAAATTCGACTACACGAAGGGATTTAAATTCTCAACCTATGCAACCTGGTGGATTAGACAAGCCATCACAAGAGCCATAGCAGACCAAGCAAGAACCATAAGGATTCCTGTTCACATGGTGGAAACCATAAATAAACTTGTGAGAATTCAAAGACAATTGGTGCAAGATCTAGGTAGAGATCCATCTCCAGAAGAAATTGCAGAAGAGATGAACATAGATGTGGAAAGAGTTCGTGAAATTCAAAAGATTGCACAAGAACCAGTATCTTTAGAAACACCAATCGGTGAAGAAGAAGATTCTCATCTTGGAGATTTCATACCTGATGAAGAAATCCAATCACCACAGGACGCTGCAACATTTACACTTCTAAGAGAACAACTTGGAGATGTCCTTGACACTCTTACAGATAGAGAAAAGAAAGTCTTGACCCTAAGATTTGGGCTTGAAGACGGCAGAAATAGAACTCTTGAAGAAGTGGGCAAAGAATTCGATGTCACAAGAGAAAGAATAAGACAGATTGAAGCAAAAGCACTTAGAAAACTTCGCCACCCAAGCAGAAGTAGAAAGTTAAAGGATTATTTGGAATGATTTCTAAGAGATTAAATAAAATATCTAGCCATATAAAGGGAAAGAGAATGGCTGACATAGGCACAGATCACGGTCTTGTGCCTATTTTTCTAATTGAAAATAAAATCGTAGACTATGCAATAGCTGCAGATATTTCAAAACCATCCCTTCAAAAGGCAATAGATTTAGCAAAAGAAAAAAATATAGAACTGGACGCCAGGCTCGGAGATGGTATGGAGGTTTTAAAGACGGAAGATAGAATCGAAACTGTAGTAATAGCCGGCATGGGAGGAGTCTTGATAGGAGAGATACTTTCCGCATCAGAAATTTCTAAAAATGTAAGGCTTATCCTGCAACCGATGCAAGGTGCAAGAGAACTTAGAAAATATTTATTTGAAAACGGATACGAAATAATCGACGAAGATGTGGTTTTCGAAGACGATAGATACTTCGAGATAATCGTTGCAGAATACGATGGAAAGATAAGAGAAGTTCCAAATGAAATTGAACTTAAAATCCCAATAAAGGCTTTTAGAAAAAATCAGGAAGAAGCATTTTTATATGTAGAGTATCTAAAAGGCGCAAATCTTTCCATAATGAAAGGACTAAAACAGGGTAAAAGAGCCCTTAAGAGATATATAGAACTGAAAAAAGAAGTGAATTATTATGAAAAAATCAATGACAAGTACAGAAAAAATAATTGAATATATAAGAAAGATTGCTCCGGAACAGTACCAGGAAGAATGGGACAATTCCGGTTACCAAGTGAGAATAAAAAACGAAACAGAAAAAGTCATACTATGTATGGATGTAACGGATAAAGTTATTGATTACGCAGTAGAAACTGGAGCAAAGCTTATAATCTCCCACCATCCGATGATATTTACAGGCATAAAGATAATAGATGAAGATAGCTATCTCGGGAAAAATATAATTAAACTTATAGAAAATAAAATTTCTGTCTATTCATCCCACACGAGCCTTGACGTTTCAGATAAAGGTGTAAACGTCGCATTGGCAGAAGCTCTTGGACTTCCAATAGTAGAAAACTTTGCCATGACAGATTCAACAACCATTGGATACGTCCTAGAAAATAATATTGGAGATGAAATCTACGAAAGATTAAATGCTCTTGGAGCAATCTTTTACGGCAAAAAAGTTCCAGTTGAAAGGATTGCTATCGTAGGAGGTTCTGGCATGAGCTACTTCGACGAGGTAGTATCCAGAGGTCTTAATATGTATATAACCGGAGATGTGAAGCACCACGACGGACAGAGAGCCTACGAAGAGAAAATATGTCTAGTGGATCTGACCCATTATGGTTCAGAAAAATTTGTCCTAAATAAGTTAAAAGAGCTTTTGGAAGAAAAATTTACAATAGATGTGGAAATAATTGACACAAATTTTAAGTTTTATATATAATATAAAAATGAGAAAAATTTAAATATAAGACAAAGAGGTGCTTATGATAGAAATAAAAAATCTTACGAAGATCTTCAAACTGACGAAGAAGATGAAGAAAGAACTAAAGACTAAGGACAGTGAAAAAATCGCTGTAAATAATATTAATTTAAATATCAAAGAAGGGGAAATATTTGGAATTCTAGGAACCAACGGTGCCGGCAAGACCACAACCCTAAGAATAATTTCCACACTTCTTAAGCCAACTTCTGGCACTGTAGAAGTAAATGGACTAGATACGGTAAAAAATGGAGAGAAGGTAAGAGAGAAGATTGGATTTTTAACATCAGAAATAAAACTCGATCCAAACTTCACACCGGATTATCTCTTTGATTTCTTCGGCGAACTTAGAAATGTTCCAAAAGCAACAATAAAAGAGAGAAAAGAAAAATTATTTTCATACTTTGGAATAGATGATTTTAAACACAAGAAGATTGAAGAACTTTCCACAGGAATGAAGCAAAAAGCTGCAATTGCGGTAAGCCTTATGCACAACCCAGAGATAATAATCTTTGACGAACCGACATCCGGTCTTGATATTATAACTGCAAAATCTGTACTTGACTATATAAAAGAACTTAAATCAGAAAACAAAACCATCATCATGTCCACCCACAATATGACTGAAGCGGAAAAAGTCTGCGATAGAATCGGAATTATAATCGATGGCAAGCTTGTGTTTCACGGAACTATCGATGAAGTGGTAGAAAAGACTGACGCAAAAGATTTGGAAGAAGCATTTTTTAAACTTTATTCAAATGAAAAAGGAGAAGACTAATGGGAATGATGATAATACTTAAGAAAGAACTAAGGAGAGTCTTCGGAGATAAAAAAATGATTTTTGGGATGTTCATTATGCCACCACTTATGATGATAATCATATTTTCATTAATGGGTAAGACCATGAACAATATGATGGACGACATGAAGACCCACAAATCTCTCGTGTATTTCTCTAATTTAGATGAAAAGACAAAGGCAGATCTTGGAAGCATTGCTGAAACCATGACCATCGAGAGTATAAAAGATGGGGAGATGGAAAATCTAAAAGAAAAGCTTAAAAATGGAGAGATAGATGCGATAGTAGAAATTCCATCTGATTTCAGACAAAAAATCGAAAACTATGATAGAGAAAATATCCCGAATATAAATATTTTCTACAACCCTTCAGAAGACAATTCCGATATGGCTTATAAAAAACTTGAGTCCCTATTCGATGAAGGTATAAAGAAAAATATTATAAAAGAAAGAATAGGAGACGAAAAAATATTAGAAGTATTCACCATCAATAAGGATGTAGATGGACAGATTTTCAAAGAAGAAAAGATGTCTGGCAAAGCACTATCTATGATGCTTCCATATTTTATAGTTATCATGCTCTATAGCTCCATCATGGGTCTTTCAATCGATACATTTACAGGAGAAAAAGAAAGGGGCACCATGGCGAGCCTTCTTCTTGCACCGATAAAGAGAACGGACATCGTCCTTGGAAAATTAATCGGACTTACTATAATCTCTATGATATCTTCGATTGCCTATGTGATTTCAATGTCAATCGTAATGCCAAAAGCCATGTCCTTTGGTCAAGATACTACTGTGAAATTTACATTTACTCAGTTTGGACAGATTGCACTTATCATGCTTTCAATGGCATTTCTAATGGTGGCGATGATTTCTATAATTGCAACCTATGCAAAGAATGCAAAGGAAGCGGGCACATATATAGCTCCACTTTATATTATTGTTATAGTTGCAGGAGTTTTGACCATGACCTCAACGGGAGAAGCATCTCCAATTAAATTCTTGATTCCAATCTATGGAAGCTGCCTTGCAATAGGTCGTTCAATAGTTTCTGAATTAGATACTTTAAATCTTATCTATTCAGTGGGCTCCAATGTACTAATTGGACTAGTATTCTCATTCATCGTTGCCAAGATGTTTGGAAGCGAAAAAATAATGTTTAATGCATAAAAATTTAACCCATTCGCAGTTGAATGGGTTTTTTAATGTTTATTTTATTATAAGTCTTTGCAAATGTAACTTACCACAGATTTTAAATTGAACATTTCAATGGATTTCAAATTTAAAATTACGACTTCTTCTGGTGATTTAAGGTCGCTTACCTCAACCGGGAAATCTCTTTTTAGAACATAGTTGCAGATTAAATTCTTGGAATATTTTCCGCTTTTTGTGTATATATCCAATGCGAACTCACCGTCATGTATATTTAGTAGGTAGTCCTTGGAATTTAAAAACATATCTGGAAAAGTGGTAACTCCTGAGATTTTAAGGGTGTCATGGTCGAGATCTATATCTCTTATTTCGAGATAATCTTCGCCGAAAGTAATCCTATTTTCTCTATGAATAAGAAATCTATTTTCGTAGAGGTACACTAGACCTTCTACATCTTTAAGATTGTGGTGTCCAATAATATCTAGATTCTTTTCGTCCTTTGATGTGAGATAATTTCTAAAAAGTTCAACCACTTCTGCACCTGATATATCTTCGCCACGATCTAAATTAAAATACTTTTCAACTTCCATCTGTCGTAAGGACTTCATAGGGAAGAGATGTCTGTACCTGTTGAAATACTTGTAGAGATCTGTGGATTCATATTCAAAATCCATATTATAATACTTCGCCCTCTGTCTTATAAAAGGAAGATCGAAGGATTCTCCGTTATAAGTTATAAAATTGCATCCATTATATTTTTCTATAAAATCGGAGATTAGTTCCTGCTCATCCTTTAGATCTTCGATGACAGTAGTCACTATTTTTACGCCGTCGGAAACGGTGATGGATACGATGGGATTTTGATGAGTTAGTCCCGTGGTCTCAATATCCATGAAAACAAAATCGTCATATTTATTATTTTTTTCGTTAATAGTCTCAAATACTTTCATAATTACCCACTTTAAATATTTTCTTATTTAAATTATAATTGATACTAGGTTATTTAGAAAGGGGAAGCAATGATAAATTTAGTGAGAACGAGAAATAGTCTGATGAAGAACGGATTTATTTCTGAAATATTTGAAACTGGAGCAGAGGCAAGAGATTACTTCATGAACTTTATAAAGCCAGGCAGAACTGTGGCAGTGGCAGGATCTGTAACTCTTGAAGAGCTTGATATATATAATTCTTTAAAAGAAAAAGGAGCAGATGTTTCCATGCACTGGTTGGACAGGGACTACCAAAGCAGCATGATGAAATCACATATGGCAGATTTTTTCGTGACTTCTGCAAACGCGGTAACTGAGGACGGACAGATTCTCATGGTGGACTACTATGGAAATAGAATAAGTGCTGTTACCTTTGGCAAGAAAAAAGTATTCTTCTTCGTTGGAAGAAATAAGGTAGTAACCGATGTAAACTCAGGATTTAATAGATCTTTAATAATCGCTCAACCACAAAATTTCAAGAGAATGGAACTAGAGAGCCTAAAGAAGAACATGAGACTTGACTTCGATAGACAAGAAGATACGAATATTATGGAGCTAACTCTTAAACATGGACCTAAATTCCAAGATACATATGTGTTTTTAATTAACGAAGATTTGGGGTATTAAATTGATTTATTTAGATAATTGTGCAACTACAAAACCGAGACCAGAAGTGGTTGATATGATGGTGAAGATGCTTACATCTGATTTTGGAAATCCTTCATCCCTTCATAGAATGGGAATGGATGCTGAAAAGATCAGAGAAGGTGCAAGGGCGAGTCTTGCAAAATTCATCCACGCAAATCCAAAGGAAATATTCTTCACCTCTGGCGGAACTGAAAGTAATAATATTGCGGTACAAGGTTTTATAGAAAAGAATAAGAGATTTAAAAAGATAATCACTACAACCATAGAACATTCTTCTCTTAGAAAATTATTTCTTCGCTACAGAGATCTTGGTTATGAAGTGGTGCTACTTCCTGTGGATAAAAATGGCAAAGTCTTGATTTCTGAACTTAAAAAAGAAGTAAATGACAACACTGCGGTGGTAGCCCTTGCCCAAGTAAATAGCGAACTAGGAACTATCCAAGATATAAAAGAAATCGTAAAGATTGTAAAAGAAATAAATCCTAATACTTTTGTCCATGTGGACGGAGTCCAAGCTCTTTGCAAAATTCCTGTAGATGTGAAGGAACTTGGCTGTGACAGTTATGCAATGAGCTCCCACAAAGTCTACGGACCGAAGGGAACTGGAGCTTTGTATATAAAGAATGCGGTGGCAATTCCTTCAATAGTTTACGGCGGAGGACAGGAAAAAGATGTCCGTTCAGGCACAGAAAATATGCCGGGAATAGCAGGGTTTAAAGTTGCAATCGACTGTGAACTAGAAGATTTCGAAAAAGAATATGCTCATGCGAAAAAGATAAAGGCATACCTACTTAAAAAGTTGGAAGAAAACTTGAACCGCTATCAAGTAAATGGTGAAGATGGTAGCCCTTATATTACCAGTGTTTCCATAGAAGGAACAAGGGGAGAGGTAATTCTTCACTACTTGGAAGAATTTGATATATTTATAAGCACAGCATCTGCTTGTAACAGCAATGGCACAGAAAAATCTGCGGTTTTGCAGGGAATAGGACTTCCAGAAAATCTAATGGAAGGCACAATCAGAATTTGCATATGTAAAGATATAGATGAAAAAGATATAGACGAATTTATCGAAAAACTTATTTATTCGGTGAAGGAAGTCAGAGGAGTGATGGAAAGATAATGTTTAAATATGCAGTAGGACTCTCACTTGGAGAGTTGGTTTTAAAAGGAAAAAATAGGGGAAGTTTTATCGACGCGCTTATCAAGCAAGTTGTAAGATCTCTCCACGATATAGAATATAAAAAGATTTACCAAGACATTGGAAAAGTATATATTGAATGCGAAAAAGAAAACATGGATAAAATTATCAAAAGGGTGTCCCACGTATTTGGGATTGTATACCTAAGTCCATGTATAAAAGTCGGTAAAGACGAAGATGAAATAAGAGAAGCGATAAAAGAAATAACGAGAGAAACTCTAGAAAAGAATGATTTTAAAACTTTTAAAGGAGAAACGAAGAGGGCAGACAAGAAATTTCCAATGACCAGCATGGAATTTAGCCGCGTCATAGGAGAAACTGTTCTAAAGAATTTCGATGTAAAAGTTGATGTGCATAATCCGGACTTCTATGTATATGTAGACATAAGACAAGATGCCTATGTGTACACAGAAAAATTTAGAGGCCACGGCGGACTACCTCTTGGCACTAATGGCACAGGACTACTTCTTTTATCAGGAGGAATTGACAGCCCGGTGGCAGGATACATGATGGCAAAACGTGGCGTGAAGGTGGACGCTCTTCACTTCCATTCATTCCCATTCACATCTAAGAGGGCAGAAGAAAAAGTAATAAAACTTGGTGAAATAGTAAGCTCCTACTCAGGACCGATGAAGATTTATTCAGTGAACATCCTTCCAATTCAGAAAGAAATCAACAAACACTGCCATGAATCACAGATGACAGTCCTATCAAGAAGGTTTATGATGAGGATCGCAGAGAGTATCTCAGCAAAAAACGGGTATAAATCAATTATAACCGGAGAAAATCTGGGACAAGTTGCTTCCCAAACTATAGAAGGACTAGCCTGCACCGATGCAATTACAGACAGATTGGTATTTAGACCACTCATCGGAATGGACAAGGTTGACATCATAGAAATCTCAAAGAGAATAGGAACCTATGAAACATCAATCCTTCCATTCGAAGATTGTTGCACAGTGTTCTTACCTAAGCATCCACTTCTAAAACCAACCATAGAAATTATGGAAAAATCAGAAGAAGGCTTGGACATCGATAAATTAGTTGAAGAAGCAATAGAAAATATGACCATAATTAACATTGACTAGGAGGAAAAAAATGAAAAGACAAGGAAAGATAGGTGGCTCACTACTAATCATAATAGCATTGGTAGCAGTTATCGGGGGAATACTCGTTAAGAATTACAATAGATTAGTAACCCTAGAAGCAGAAGTAGATGGCAAGTATGCTCAAGTAGAAAACGTGGTAAAAAGACGTGCAGACCTTATACCAAACTTAGTAAACACAGTTAAAGGTTACGCAAATCACGAAGAAGAAACACTAACAAAGATCACAGAAGCAAGATCAAAAGTTCAAAGTGCAAAGACACCGGAAGAATTATCAGAAGCAAACACAGAACTTACAAAGGCAATCGGCGATATAAATGTAGTGGTAGAAGCATATCCAGAGCTAAAAGCTAACGAAGGATTCTTAAACCTACAAGCGCAACTGGAAGGCACAGAAAATAGAATCGCTACAGAAAGAGAAAGATACAATAGCGCAGTTACAGAATTTAACAAAGATGTAAAAAGATTTCCAACCAATATTTTCGCTTCAATCTTAGGATTCTCACCTAAGTCATACTTTGAAGTATCAGCAAGCGATATGGAAAATCCACAAGTAGATTTTGATAAAAAATAAAATGAAAAGAATCATCCTTTCAATAATACTTTTGATGTCTCTAACCATGAGTACCTTTGCAGAAAAAGACGTGTGGGTACCAGATCCAAAGGATGCAAAAGGATACGTCTACGATGAAATGGGAATCCTATCAGAGACATCAATTGAGTACATCAACGAAACAAACTACGACTTGGAAAAGAAGACCGGCGCGCAAATAGGAGTGATGATAGTAAAATCACTTCAAGGATACGACGGCAACTCCTATGGTGTAAAAATTTTTGACAAATGGAAATTTGGAAACAAAGAAAACAACGGACTTCTAATTCTACTATCCATCCCAGAAGGAAGCTTAACCATCATGCCTGGATACAGGACAGAAGGTTGGGTGCCGGATGCGGTAGCAGATACCATAAGGCGTAACGCATCCAAACTATTTCCACCGGGAGATAGAACAGGAGAAAACAAGGAAGCCTACGAAGAAGGAATCCTTGAAATCTATAACGAAGTACTAGAAACATATAAACAAGAGTACGACATAGAAATAGAAAGATCAGTGCCGGCATCATTCTCACCGGATGACGAAGATTCGGATATAAGTCCGATAAGTATAATAATATTTGTAATCATCATCCTAATAGTACTTTCAACCAACAATAGAAGGAGAAAGTATAGGAGAAGATATAGAAGAAATATTTTCTATGATGATGACGACTTCGGAGGCGGATTCGGAGGATTTTTCGGAGGAGGCGGCTTCGGTGGAAGCAGCGGAAGCTCCGGCGGATTTGGAGGATTCTCCGGTGGAGGAGGATCAACAGGCGGCGGAGGAAGCTCCGGCTCTTGGTAAAATAAAAAATGACCAGAGGTATGACCTCTGGTTTTTTTGATGGGAAATTAAAAGAAATATCTAAGATACTGTCATCCATACTTGACTTCACCAAGGTTATACCCGTTCGACTCCGATGACTTCGTCATCTTCGCTCAGGGTGACTGCATTCCTTAAGATTTTATATTAAATTATTTTCCCTCAGGTGAAACCGTTGGACAATCCCTACACCCAGTCATCCTGAGCGGAAAAGGCGATAGCCTTTGGAGTCGAAGGATCTGACCTATATTTAACCTATCTAAGACAAAAACATAGAATAAATACAAATAAATATCTTTTACATAACCAAACCCTATTCTTTCTCCTTCAACTTTTCTTTTACGAGGGGGTGGAAGGAAATTAACGTCTCGTCGACAAAACCTAAGGTTTTGCGAACGAGACTCGCAGTTTCCTCCCATCCCCCTCGAGCTCCCTCTGCCCACCTCGCATTATCAGGGAAGTGATTTTCACATTTCGGCTAAAA
>QWCB01001212.1_pt1 | contig 25207 bp, 15 predicted proteins | sample 1972511 | NCBI WGS metagenome assembly QWCB01 (sample SAMN09866719, study PRJNA288562) | Human gut metagenome isolate term5_stool, whole genome shotgun sequencing... | isolation source: gut | host: Homo sapiens | place: USA: California | reverse complement strand
GCGCAATCGGTTTGATGGCACTGTATTTCGTTCGGCGGGTTTGCTTCACTACTTCTCCTGGTCGAAAGTGGTGATGCATTCACCGCCTGAACCTACCGGGCCGTTTCTGTCATAAACGTAGTCAGTAACTCGCATTGAGGACTAAGTAGTAAATGGTGCCGACCCGGTGGTACGCCGACCGGGCACACTTTTTGACTATTCGCCCTTGATGCCTGGCAACGATCGCCCAAGTAACAAGAAAGGGGCTCCAACCGTTCGGTTGGAGCCCCTTAGCGTTTACACGCGAACTGGTGAAAACCAGTCAATGAGACCTACTTGAGAGCCTCTTCCAGCAGAGCCTTCTCCTCAATCTGGTGTACCTTAGCCACACCAGTTGCGGTGGAGGACTGTGCACGGCGGGAAACGCGGGTCAGCTTCGGCATATCCGGCAGAACCTCTGGGAGGTTCAGTGCCAGGAACGGCCATGGACCCTGGTTAGCCGGCTCATCCTGAACCCAGCGGACTTCCTCAAGATCCGGGTAGGACTCGAAGATGTCGCGGAGGCGGTTGTGCGGCAGCGGGTGCAGCATCTCCAGGCGAGCGATTGCAAGATCGTCGCGCTTGTCCTTCTTGCGCTTCTTCTCCAGCTCCCAGTAGATCTTGCCGGAGCAGAGCAGCAGGGTCTTGATGCCGGACTTGTCCTTGGACTCGAAGTTCGGGTCATCGATGACCGAGCGGAACTTGTTCGGGTTGGTGAAGTCCTCGACAGCAGACGCTGCCATCTTGTTGCGCAGCATCGACTTCGGCGAGAACACAACCAGCGGACGGTGCAGGTCGGACAGGACGTGGCGACGCAGCAGGTGGAAGTAGTTAGCCGGCTCGGACGGCTGAGCAACGGTGTAGGAGCCCTCGGCTGCGAGCTGCAGGAAGCGCTCGATACGTGCCGAAGAGTGGTCCGGGCCCATGCCCTCGTAGCCGTGCGGCAGCAGCAGGATCAGCTTGGAGGTCTGACCCCACTTGGTCTCGCCGGAGGAAACGTACTGGTCAATGGTGGTCTGAGCGCCGTTGGCGAAGTCACCGAACTGTGCTTCCCAGAACACTGCTGCGTCCGGGTTACCCAGGGTGTAGCCGTACTCGAAGCCCATGCCTGCGTACTCGGTCAGAGCCGAGTTGTAAATCATGAAGCGACCACCGTTCTTGGACTTACCGTAGGCGTCGATCGGGTTGTATTCCGAACCGTCCTCGGAGTCAATCAGAACTGCGTGGCGAGAGGTAAAGGTACCGCGGCGGACATCCTCACCTGCGAAGCGGACGTCGATGCCAGCACCGGTGAAGGAGCCGATTGCCAGCAGCTCGGCCATACCCCAGTCGATGCCACCTTCCTGAGTCATCTCCGCGCGCTTCTTAGCGACCGGCGCAACACGCGGGTGAATCTTGAAGCCCTCAGGGAGGTTGACGTAAGACTGACCAATCTCGACGATTTCAGCCTTCTCGATGCCGGTCTTCAGACCATGCGGCAGCGGCTGAGAGCCTGCAATACCGGACTGTTCGCCCGGCTTTGCGTCCTGTGCTGCGCGGACCTCGTTGAAGACAGCTTCCATCTGGTCGTGGAAGTCTCGGCGAACTGCCTCGTACTCTTCCTCGGAAATGTCACCGCGACCAATCAGGTCCTCGGTGTACTGAGCGCGGACGCTTTCCTTTTCGTCGATGACCTTGTACATCAGCGGCTGAGTCATGGACGGGTCATCGGCCTCGTTGTGGCCGCGCTTGCGGTAGCAAACCAGGTCGATGAAGACGTCCTTGCCGTAGCGGTTACGGTACTCAACAGCCAGCTGGCCGACCCAGACGACAGCCTCCGGGTCGTCACCGTTGACGTGGAAGACCGGGCAGCCGTATGCCTTGGCGATGTCGGTTGCGTAGTAGGAGGAGCGACCGGAGTCCGGCGAAGTGGTGAAGCCGATCTGGTTGTTCACCACGATGTGGACGGTACCGCCGACCTTGTAACCACGCAGGGACATGAGGTTCAGGGTCTCCTGGACAATGCCCAGGCCGGCGAAGGATGCGTCACCGTGCAGCAGCAGCGGCATGACGGAGTAGCCCTCTTCGCCCTTGTTGATCTTGTCCTGGCGTGCACGAGCAAGACCCTCAACGACCGGGTTGACGGCCTCGAGGTGGGACGGGTTCGCAGTCAGGGTGACGTCAATCTCGCCCTCGCCGAACATCTGGATGTGACGGCCAGTAGTACCCAGGTGGTACTTGACGTCACCAGAACCGCCGACCTGTGCCGGGTCGATGTTGCCTTCGAACTCGGTGAAGATCTGGCGCAGTGGCTTGCCGACGATGTTTGCGAGCACATTCAGTCGACCGCGGTGTGGCATACCGATGACGACCTCATCCAGGCCAGCACCAGCAGCGGTGTCGATGGCGGAGTCCATCAGCGGAATCAGCGACTCTGCGCCCTCAAGGGAGAAGCGCTTCTGACCGACGTACTTGGTCTGCAGGAAGTTCTCGAATGCCTCAGCGGCGTTCAGCTTCTGCAGGATGTACTTCTGCTCAGCGTGGGACGGCTTTGGCTGGCCACCCTCAATGCGCTCTTCCAGCCACTCGCGCTCTTCGCGGTCGAGGATGTGAGCGTACTCGGAACCGACCTTGAGACAGTATGCGTTCTGCAGGCGAGAGAGAACCTCGCGCAGCGTCATAGTCTCCTTGCCGCCGAAACCACCGACGTTGAAGGTGCGGTCCAGATCCCACAGGGTCAGACCGTGCTCCTCAATATCGAGGTCAGCGTGGTTCGGAGCGGAATCATTCGGCTGGTCAGAACGCAGCGGGTCGATATCAGCCAGCAAGTGACCGCGGGAGCGGTAGGCCTCAATCAGACGCATAACGCGGGTGTTCTTGTCGATACCCGTGTTCGGCAGATCCTGTGCCCAACGGATTGGGGTGTAGGGGACGTGCATGGTCTGGAAGATGTGGTCCCAGAACTTGTCGTCGACGAGCAGGTTGCTCATCGTGCGCAGGAACTCACCGGACTCTGCACCCTGGATAATGCGGTGATCGTAAGTAGAGGTGATGGTCACCAGCTTGCCGATGCCCATCTCTGCCAGACGGTCAGCGGAAGCACCAGCGAACTCAGCCGGGTAATCCATGGAACCGACACCGATAATCGCGCCCTGGCCCTTGGTCAGGCGCGGGACGGAGTGACGAGTGCCGATGCCGCCCGGGTTGGTCAGGGAAATGGTGACGCCCTGGAAGTCCTTACCGGTCAGCTTGCCGTGGCGAGCACGAACGACGATGTCCTCGTAGGCGTCGACGAACTGCTTGAAGGTCAGGGTCTCACACTCGCGGATAGCGGCAACTACGAGCGAGCGAGAGCCGTCCTTAGCTGGCATATCAATAGCCAGGCCGAGGTTAATGTGCTCCGGGATAACCAGAACTGGCTTGCCGTCAACCACCTTGTAGTTGTTGTTCATGTCCGGGTGGAGCATGACAGCCTTCACCATGGCGTAACCAATGATGTGGGTGAAGGAAATCTTGCCACCGCGGGCGCGTGCCAGATGATTGTTAACCAGGGTGCGGTTTTCAAACATCAGACGTGCCGGCATATCGCGAACCGACGTAGCAGTCGGCATCTCCAAGGAGACATCCATGTTCTTAGCGATAGCCCGTGCGACGCCCTTCAGAGGCTCTTCGCCGGATTCAACAGCCGAAACCTTGGCTGCTGCATCCATCGGGGACTTCTTCGGCTTCGGAGACGCCGGCTTGTTCGGGGTCTTAGTTGGTTCGCCCCCCTTGGATTCACGACGTCCGGTTGCCTTAGCTTCCTCCTTCGTGGCTGCTGCTGGCTTTGCCATATTGGAAAGGTCCTCGCCCTTTTGGGACGGGGTGTGGGTTGCGAAGAATTCGCGCCATTCCTGACCCACAGATTGTGGATCCTTCTGGAATTGCTGGTACATCTCGTCGACCAGCCATTCGTTCTGGCCGAAGCTCATGTCGCTGCTCACGGCAGGTACTCGCCTCTTTTCGTCTTAGTTTTACTAACTCACGTTTATTCTAATTAGCGCAAGTGTCAAAGTGTCATTCAAGGATAACGAAAACTCTGAATTACTACACCGTCGCGCTCCCCATATGGTACTTGCTCCAAAGCTCTGCGTATTGGCCACCCGCCGCTAGGAGCTCGTCATGGGAGCCGTCCTCGACAATACGCCCGTGGTCAAGTACCAAAATCCGGTTGGCCCGAGCCGCTGTAGCCAGGCGGTGGGCCACAATAATTGCCGAGCGTTGACGCGACGCACGGTCAGTGGCTTCAAGGATTGCCGACTCTGTTGCAGGGTCGAGTGTCGCGGTGGCTTCGTCGAGAAGCAGCAGTTCAGGACGCATCATTTCGGCACGAGCGAGTGCGATGAGCTGACGCTGTCCGGAGGAGAGCCCTCGGCCATCTGGGCCGACGGGGTGGTGGAAGCCACCGGGCAGGCTGGCAATGGTGCTGAGGGCACCGACGTTTTTCGCGGCCTGCTGAATTTCAGCATGACTGCTGTCCGGTAGACCGTAGGAAATATTTGTTGCTACTGTCCCCGAAAACAGGTGTGATTCTTGGGGGACATAGCCGAGGGTGCGTCGCCAATCGTTAAGAGGGAAGTCGCGGATGTCAGTTTCGGAGGCTCGCACCACACCGTCAACTGGATCGTAGAACCGAGCAAACAACTTAATGATTGTTGATTTTCCGGCGCCGGTGGATCCGACAATTGCGACTGTTTCTCCGGCAGGAATCTGCAAATCGAGAGCATCGAGAACCTGCGGGCGTTCGTGCTCAGAGTCGGCGGCGGGGTAGGAGAAAGTTACCTTGTCTAAGCGCAGGTCGCCAGCAGCTGCGCGGGACGCGCCGTCAGTAGTGCCGTGATCTGGCATGGGGGCGGTCTGTAGGAGGTCATCAATGCGATTGAGGCCGACCTTCGCCTGCTGGTAGCCGTCGAAAACATGGGACAGCTGCTGAATCGGGCCAAAGAGCATTCCTAGGTACAGCGTGAAGGCGACGAGTACGCCGGGTGTCGTGGTTCCCGAAGCAACCTGTTGGGCACCGACAGCCAATACCGCGGCTGTTGCCAACTCAGAGACGAAGTTGATGCCGGGGAAGAATAGAGCCACGGCCAGCTGTGCTCTCTGACGAATTGCGCGGTACTTGTTGGATTCCTCGGCAAAGGAAGATTCGATATCGGCGACGCGGTGGTACATCTGAATCTCGCGAAGCCCACCAATAGTCTCCTGAAAATCAGCGTTGACCAAGGAGAGCTGCTCTCGCGCAGCCTTGTATAGGCGCGAGGAGATCCGGCGGAATACCAGAGTGGACACCACAATGATGGGAAGCGATGCCAACGCCACTGCGGCGAGTGACACCTGTGTGGCAAGCAACAGCGCTGTGACACCGAGCAGAGTAAACGCGGCGATAGCCCCTTCTGCCAGTCCCGTTTGCAGGAAAGAGGACAGCGCGTCGATGTCGGTTGTCATCCTCGTCATGATGGCGCCCGAGCGATTGGCCTCGAAGTAGTTAATGCCAAGCGACTGCAGGTGACGGTAGCAGCGCACACGCAGGGCATAGAGCAGCCGCTCACCAGTGCGCGCAGTAATAACAGCATTTGTGGCTACGGCAAGCCAACTGATGAGGACCGTCGCCAAGCCACCTGCGGCGCAGGCCCACAGCACGGCCTCATTGTGCTCACTGATGCCGTGGTCAATGGCGTAGCGCACGAGCATGGGGAACGCCAGATCGGCGACGGCAATGAGGGCGAGTAGCGCAATGACACTTATAAATAGGCCACGGACATAGGAGAGCAGCCGGCGCAGAGAAAAAAGCTCGGAGTTGTCGAGTGCCGCAGCGGGCACACGCGGTTTTTCGGTAGCGGGTGGGAGGTTTCGCACACGCTCGAGAAGCTCAGGCGTCGCAGGAGCATTGGCGAGAGCCGCCCCCATGCCACCACGACCGCCGCCGCGGCCACCTGGACCACCGGGTCCACCTGGACCGCCTGGACCTCCTCCGGCTCGGCCAACCCCGCGGCTCATTTGAGAAGTGGCACCTCCGGGAAGCCGCGCAGCGGTGTCTGGCGTGGAGTTGTCGGAGGTTGGCGCGGTTTCGTCGGGCCAGAGTTCCTCGGGGCTGGGGTCCTCACTGCCAATGGGGTCGAGAACAAGGTTTTCGATTTCGGGGTAGGCGCTCTGGTCGATGTCCATCAGCTCGGTGAAGCGCGGATGAGAAGAAATCAGTTCGGCCTTGGTACCAATGCCAGTGATGGCACCGTCTTCGAAAATGGCGATGTGGTCCGCCTGCTCGAGAGTAGAAGATCGATGCGCCACGATGACGATAGTCGTATCCGCCAGCTGTGAAGTCAGCGCGTTGAAGATTTCCAACTCTGTTGCAGCATCGATTGCTGAGGTCGCGTCATCGAGAACCAAAACTCGAGGCCGTGCGAGGAATGCCCGTGCTAACGCGACGCGTTGAGCTTGTCCGCCGGAGAGATTATGCCCGCGCTCACCGATGGCTGTGTCCCACCCCTGAGGCAGGTCGTCGACGAAGTTGACCTGGGCGGCTGTCGCTGCGGCGACAATCTCTTCCTGGGACGCCGCGGGATTGGCGAATGCGATGTTCTCACGCAACGTGCCCGCAAATAGATAAGGAGTGTCCGGAACGACAGTAATAGCGTCATATACGTCGCTGGAGAGAATGCGCGCGGTATCTGTGGATGTGCCGTGGCTGGGCGCATCGATAGTGATAGTTCCTGAATCCGGCAGATAGTGACGGCCGAGTAACTCCGTGGCGATAGTCTTTCCGGACCCCGGTGGGCCAATCAACGCTAAGGTCGCCCCTGGCGCGACGGAGAATGAGACATCGTCGATAAGCGTGCGTCCGCCACGGCTGTGGGTGACGTGGTTGAAGCTGATGCCAACGGGGCCGTCGGGGAGAGGGAGCGCGTCGGTGGGTTCGGGGTTGTCTGGTCGGGCGTCGATGACATCGGAAATGCGGTCGATGCTTGCCGACGTCAGCTGTATCGAGATGACCATGTTGGAGACCAGACGCGACAGGGCAGTCAGGCTGGTGAGATACGTGGCAAAAGCTACGAACGTGCCTAGGGTGATGTGTCCGTTAATCGCGAGCCAGCCACCGACCGCGATATTTCCGACGAGGGACAGTTGCGGCAACGACTGCAGCGCCGGTTGGAATCGAGCGCTGAGTTTTGCCGCTCGCAGGCGTAGGGAATAGAGCAGCGACGAGTTACGCTCCATCTTCGCAACTTCGTTGTCACCCTGCGCAAACGCCTTGACAACGCGGATGCCGGAAACGGTTTCCTCGACTTGTCCGGCGATCTCGCCTGCTTGCTGTTGGGCAGCCCAGGTTGCGGCATGGAGTTTGTCACGCGAATTCACCGCAATGTAGACAATCGCTGGCACGACGGCGAGGCCGACCAGTGTCAGGGGCAGCGAGAGGGCGAGCATGATGCCGATAGTGATGAACAGCTTGACGACGGATCCCAGCGTCAACGGCAACATCGCCAGTAGTCCGGACACTGCCTGGAGGTCGGAAATTGACCGTGACACGACCTGGCCGGTGTTGACTCGGTCTTGTGCTGGACCATCGAGGTTTTGTAGGGAGCGAAGGATCTTTAGTCGCAGGTCGTGCTGAACATCAATGGAGAGTTTGCCGGAGAAGAATCTGCGCCCCACCTGGGCGACGAAGCGTACTAACGCGATGGCCAGAAAGACGGAAATGACTGCCTGCAGGGGAGTTAGGGAAGGCAGTAGGCGCGCGGGGACACCGCCATCGGAAGAGCCCGTTGCCACATCAATGGCATCTCTAGTGAGAAGCGGAAGTACGGACTCTAGCCCGACAACGATTAGCGCTACAACAATGACACCATAGAGCGGTAGTGGCCTGTGAAGAGACTGTTTCCACAAGAACTTCATGGGAGAGGTTCTGAGGGGTTTGCTCTGGGCCATGGTGGGTACCGCTCTTCCATTGAAAAACGTCGCTGAAGGGTAAGTCGCTGAAGGGTAATCGGGTAAGAGGAACTACTTATTCTTCTTTTTCTTCGGCCACTTCAGCGCCGAGGGGATAGAGAACCTCGATGACCTTGAGCCCTTCTTCGAGTCCTCAGAGGTGTTGGATTTAGCCGGTAGCTTTCGTTCAAAGTCCGACCAATCCTGGGGAAGCGGGCCCAGAGATGCGCGAGTGGAGCTGATAAGAATGCCACCGAGCTTGCGATTGGCGGAGGCCCCAACCACGGCGCCAATTCCAAATGGCAAAATCTTACCGATGATGGCCAGACGAGCGTTCTTCATCAAGCGCTTGCGTGCCTCGCGAATCAGCAGGCGGTTTGCTGCACCCAGCTGCGGAACGCCAAGCCGTGGCAGTAGAGAATTCACGGAAGTTTTGGTCTGCTTCCGCAGCGATTCCTCGCCAAGAAGAGAGGCCATAATAGCTGTCCCCTCAGAACCACTCATGGCCGCAAGAATCAGCGTGCGACGGCGTTGCGGATCGGTGATGTCAATATTGCGCAGGGTCGCTGAGGCCAGTGTGTACCAGGCTGATGCTTCCAGAAACAGAAGAGATTCACCGGTAACCGCAGCCAAGCCCGTAATCATGCCGACGCCGGGGAGAACCGCGCTGCCGCCGGCGGCACCACCGGTGCCGGTGACCAGGTTGAGGTAGTGGGAATCAATACGTTCCTGTACCTGCGCCGGAGTTTCATCTTTTTTGCGCTTGTGTAGGGAACTGACGTACCCGGTGATGGCAGACGACTGCCAGCTCATGGTCTTATCCAGGGTTTGGATAAGAAGGGTTCCCAGTTTTCCGGCATCACGTTCGATCGCTTCGGGGGTTGAGTTCACCGCATCAGTTACTGTGCGAGTTGAATCCTTCTTCGTCTTTTGGAACAAAGTAGTAGACCTCCTAAACGGGTCCGTTGAGAGCCATATGCCCATATAAACACTACTGAGCTGTGGGGAAATTCCGTAGTCGGTGGAAAAATAGACAGGTGTACGGCGATTAACACAGTCGATAGAAGGATGAGACTGGTGAACGATGTCACGCGGGGTGCCGCATTGCCTCCCGAGTACTCCCAGCTTTTGGCGGACTTTCCTCGGTTTTCCGCAGATGTTATGCCTCACGACGGCGCTGCCGAGTGGCACCTTTCTACCGAAGCTGTAGCCGCCGGAATTGAGGCTGGGAGAAAGCTGTTTCCCATGCCCGAGGTTGCGGGGGATACCCGTTTCCAGGCCCAGTTGTGGTGGTGGTCCATGTGCGGAGCATTGGTAGGGCCATCGCTGGCATGCGTGTTGGTGTCCGATCGAGTTCCGGTGTGGCAGTGGTCTTCTTGGTTCGCCTTTCTCCGAGATGACTATTGGGTTGGGTTCCAAGCTCAACAGTTTGAAAGCATTTCCGCTGAGGATGCGGATGAGCTGAAGGATTCCGGCGAAGCACTGGCTCATTTCTTGGATCCGTTGGCTCAGGTTGTTGGAGAAGTCGGGGAAATCAAGCCTGCCCCTCTTTGGGCCGTGGCTGCCGATGCCGTAGCTAACGCCGCAATATCCGCCGGTAATGAGCTGATGGAGCCCTGGCGCGGAGCGCTTATTGGCAAACATGTCGTTGAGGGAATACAGCGAGTACATCGGGTCCCTCTTCCTCGTTTCATGGATTCCTGCGGAGGCGAGGTGCTCCCCTGGGATGAAGCTGCTGCTGAGGCGGGAGAAGAACCGGACTTCGATGTAGTTACTCACCTGGAGAGAGCTACTTGCTGCATGATTTATCACAGCCCAGATGCCGATCTGTGTGTCTCCTGTCCAAAACGTTCTCGTGAGGAACGCCATCAACTCTGGGCACGCTACTGAGCGCTCTGTTTTCGAGAATCGACAGCTGGCGGCCTGCTCCTCAACCGACCGCGTTGGCGGCTTTGCAGCAGCACGCACTCTGCCGGCGCGATCTTTCGCAGCAATTGCCGGGGGCATGAGCCACCCCATGATTGCGCGTTTGTCGCTACGATTGGCTGCGGGTAGAGGCCAATTATCTTTCAAGGGAGGATTCCACCCATGAGCTTTTTCGAGCAGATTGCTGCGGCACTGGACCGCGAGGGCATTGAAAGCCGTGTCAACGATGACACCCTCTTCGTTCCCATTACCTCTGACCTGGAGGTTCAGTTCGTCACCATTGATGAGGACATCCCGGCTGCCGAAGTTTACGTAGCCGCTGCCGATGTGGATGATGAGGACGACGAGTTCGAAGCTGTTCTGGTCTCCGCTGTATTCTCCGTCGAAGACGCCGTCGCGGCAGTCGCCCACCATGTAGCTACTGACCAGGTTGTTGGCCTGCTGCGCACTCTGCTCGATGGTGATGATGACCGCATTGCTGACCTGGAGTTTGAACAGGACCCCGAAGAGGCAACCTTGGTCACCTCCGAAGTTGGTACCTCCTCGTTGGTTCAGGTTTTGGTAACTGCCCACAACAACGAGCCCAGCGCACACGTCCGCTTCATCTCTCAGGACGCGAACTTGGACGACATTGTCGACCAGGCCATCGCAGAGTTTTGGGACTCGGACACCGAAACGGTTCTCACCGATGATGACCGTCGCAAGATGTTCGCTGACCTCTACTCTGACATCCAGACCTTGCGCAATGAGGTTCTGACGCTGGGCACCTTCAAGGACTTTGACAAGCTGATGGATGTCCTTGCGCTCGTGGTAGACCGCGCAGAGGAATGGGAAGATCAGCTGGCACCCGTCGATGACGGGTACGCGGAGTATATCTACTCTGATCACGTTGCCTCCTTGGACGGGGATGATGATGACGATGACGACGATGATGACCTCTATGACGATGGCGACTATGACGACGAGGACGACGAAGAAGGCGACGACAGCGAGTAGCCGTACTGTGGCAGCACTGTGAACAGTGCTAAGCCGCTGATGGGCGAGAAGAAAAGAGCTCGTTAGGACACGGCAGTGGCCGCGCGTCCCTGGTGCCAATCCAGCTATAACGGCGCCCGGGGAGTGCGAGGTCAGTGCCGTTTTCGTGTATCTTGCTGCAGTCCTGCGCACGATGGAGTGCCTCAGCCACAGCCCGAGTACGTCGGCGGTTTTCTTCCCGCGTCCGATTCGAACCGCCAATTCCGCGGAGGACTACCTCCGATGAGGATTCCACCTTGACGGAAACGGAGTACATGAACATGGGCTCATCCTTCAGGATGAAGTATTCCGCGTGCACGTCGGCAAGCTGAGAGACCAGTGCGCGAGGAAGCGCTATCCGTGACGCGCGGACGGTGACCACAGGCCCGTCGGGAAGCGAGAAGGTGTGATCTAGCGCGCCGGGCGAATGCCTACGGCCGATGGTGGGGTGGCAGAGGATTGTGCGGATGAGGTCGAGGTCTTCGAAACATTCTGCACGGTAGGTAGCGGATAGTCGGGGAAGAGCTAGGCGGCGATGAATGGGAAACTCGTCTGCTGTGTTCATGGGTCACAAGTTATCGAACACCCCGGACTCACATTTTCGAACATATAGAACTAATGTTCGAGATATGTTTAGCATCAATTGGCTACCCAAGTGGGGGTAGTCAATTGGCTAGGTGCCTGGTGTTATTGCAGGGACATGTGGGGTTGTGGAAACGATTCGATAACGACTTTTGTAAAAGTCCAAGAGTCTGAGAAAACGCTATTTCTGGGGGTGGGGTGGTGGATTAGTGTGGGGGATGGTCCTAAAGGAAAACTAAAAATTTGAAAGATTCGTCTCAATGAAGCACGCAAGAAGTCGAATGGCGGTATCGGCTTTCGCAGCACTTTTGTCCTTGGCAGCCCCGGTCGCGGCACATGCTGTCGTGGTTGGCCCGGGTGACCCGATTCGAACTCCCATGGAGGGAAGCCCGTGGGATGGGCACCGAAATGTCAACTCGCCGATGTGTTCGGCGGGTGTTCCTGGGACGGTGACGGACCGCAATGGGGAAAAGCATCGGGTCATGTTGACCGCAGGGCACTGTGTGAATGATGCTCCGGATGTGGGTCTGCCAATCGTTACCGGTGAGGTGTATGTGCCAACCACCGAAGGCGATAAGCGCATTGGTACGACAGGTGCTCACCGTTGGGAAGTGCCGCAGGAAGATGTCGGACTGGAGTCGTTGCCGGCGGCCTTTAATGGTGCAGACTATGGAGTAATCAACCTTGATCCGGACGTAGAAACTACCGGCGCAAGTTACTCCATCGATGAAAATGGTCAGAGCTACGGGGAGCCTGTAGCGATGACTGGCATTCAAGACAATGAAGATCTGCCGCGTGGCGAGGTCTCCTTCGATAATTTTGGCAAACCTATCTGTAAGGACGGCATGCGTACTGGACGTGCCTGTGGCTATCAGGTATTTCGGGCTCGAAACGGCATTTGGACGGTTGGTATTGGCGTTGACCATGGTGACTCCGGCGGAAATGCCTATGATCCGACCACTAACGAAGTTATTGGCGTAAATTCGATGACCTTCGGTCCGGTCTCGCGTGTGATGCCCGCGGATATTGCCATTCAGGAGGCCTACGGCATTCCCGATGGTCAGGTAAATGACCACTTCGAGGTATCGGATTCCACGGCTCAGCGCGACTCCTCCTACCGCACCCTCAATGAGGATATGGCGGCGGATCAGGAGTATGCCCGGGCGCAGGATTCGCAGGCTTCGCAGGAAGCTTCTGTACCGCAGTTAGCTGATCTTGTGGACCAGCTGCCGCAGTCACCGCAGCTCCCTGAACTGCCACAATCGCCCCAATTGCCACAATCGTCACAGCCGTTTGAGCTGCCTCAATTGGCAGAAATTCAGCTTCCAAGCTTTGAGGGCTAGCACCAGTCTGAGAATCTGACAAAAATCACCCCCGAACCGTTAAGAGAGCCAGAATCATCCAAGGCGGATGGTTCTGGCTCTTGCATTGCTGTTGAACAAACCTTTTGATGTGTAATGCGCGTGCCGTGAAGGCGAATGAACGGTTCCTCGACTGAGAATTTCACCCTAGGTTCCATTTTTGGAGAGCTTTGTAAAGGTGTCCCTAATACACTGAGTGGGACAAGTTTTCTGTACAGAAATGGAGTATCGCACACTATGGCCAGTTCAAAGAAGGTCGCCACACTCACGGCTGCACTGTCGGTAGCTGCGGGTGGCTTTGTGCCCGGAATCGCGGTAGCTGAGGCTGCACCGGCAAACTCGGATGTTGTCATCGGCCCGGGCTCGCCGTTGCGAATGCCGTTCCCGAGCAGTAAGAACATCGACGGACGGCATGTTCAGTCCCCGATGTGCTCTCTGGGAGTTCCCGGCACCGTTGTGGATCAGAATGGCGTTTCGCATCGTGTCATCATGACTGCCGGTCACTGTGTTGTGGCGAAGGATACTGAAACCGGCGAAGAGGTCACCGGCCAGTTCTTCATCCCAACCAAGGACGGCGACAAGCTGGTCAACAAGGACTACATGGGCACCGATATCATGCCGGAAGAGGGTGACTTCGACGAAAACACCACTATGCCGGAGTTCTTCAACGACCTCTTCAATAGCGGTGACTACGGCATCATTGAGGTTCAGGACGACATCAAGACCACCTCTATGTCCCACTCTGTTGATGAGTTCGGCAACGTCCACGGCGAGCCGGTTCAGATCGTCGGTATCGAGGACAAGCGCACTCTCGAGCCAATGGAGATTTCTGTCGACAACTTCGGTGAGCCTGTGTGCACCGACGGTTCCCGTACCGGCCGTGGCTGCGGCTTCCAGGTCTTCCGAGTCCGCAATGGTGTCTGGGCTATCGCTCCGATTGACCACGGCGATTCGGGCGGAAACGCTTTCAACCCGGAGACTCGCGAGGCCATTGGCGTTAACTCCATGGGCATCGGCCCGCTGAGTCGCTTCCAGCCGATTGACGTTGCTCTTGAAGAGCAGTACGACATCCCGGACGGCCAGGTCAACGAGCGCTTCAAGGTAGAGACCTCCACTGAACCGCAGTCCGAGTTCCGCACGATTGACGAGGACTCCCAGTACACCAAGCAGCACGTCCCACAGGAAGAGCCGGATTTGGGTCCGATTGGCGAGCTGCTTCCAGAGGGCGTCGAGGTCCCGCCGGAGATTGCCGACATTATCTCGGAGAGCCCATCTCTCCCGGAGCTGCCGATTCCGGAGCTGTCTGGTGCGACCGCTCAGGCAACGCAGGCAGCCAGCAACATTTCCTCGCAGGCGAACCTGCCGAGCCTGTTCTAATCAGGTCACCGCAGTCTCGTAGATAGGGCGTTCGCTTTACGACGCTCCGTCCAACCCCCTATTCCGCCACAGTGGCGGGGTAGGGGGTTTGCTTTCGTTAGTCAATCGGCTTTGCGTGAAGGTACTCGAAGAATGTGTCGGGAACGGGATGTTCAAGGTGAAGCTTCATTGTGACAACATTCGAGTCTTTTCCCTTAACCCCCTTCATTTTTGCTTGCTGGGGATCACTTGGAGTGGCTTCGCCAAGGTAGGTGAATCCTTCATCTGGTAAATCATCCCTGCGTACAAACAAATGGATAGGGAATTTATGTTGGATGATGCTCTGGACTTCCTGACTCTTTAGCGTCCTATTCGAACGTGTAAACCAACGCATCGTCGAATGGTCAATGAATTCATCCTCGTATGCGATGCGAGGAGCAAGCCCTTTGTGCTTTCGGTAGTTTACAAAGATTGGAATCGTCTGCGAGTGGGAATCGATTTTGTAGCCGTTAAGCGTTCCTGACTGATCGGATTCGAGTCGTAACAGGCGGGAAACGTCCTTCCTCGAGTAGCGGTGATTGCGACGAAGCGCGCCTGCGAAATAACCATTTTCTCGGGATCGGAAAAGAGCAGTTTGAATAATGTCGTCGACATGCTCTCGAAAACTGTTTGGATATGACGTGTCCCACTGGTTGTACAAAGCCAAGAATTCATCAGTCAGTCTGTACCGCGAAGTTTCGTCATCATAATGGACCAAACTGATTTCCTCGTAAGCCCGCTTCGGATAAAACTCGAGGTTGAGCACTCGTTCGACAACAGAGAGATCCTGGTCGCTATTGGAAACACTCTTAGTGCCGAGAAGATCTGAAAACTCTCCACGCGTAAGCGAACCATGTTTAATAAGCTGCTCAAGTAGAAGCAGCTCTTGCGGTTGCTTCCCAGGTAATAGCTCGCGGGACAAAAACTTCAAGTATTCACTTTGCCTTTGCGTCGGCTCTGTTTCGGCTTTTCCCACTCGGTGAAGGAGCTCCCAATAATTCTTGGTGCGTCTGGTCGAGATCACTACGGGATCAACGAGGTCGAACCGTGCAAAATCCATTAGTCGCGGAACTCGGTTAAGGCGGTACTGAAGTAGTTGAATATCCTTCTTAAATTCAGCAATCGTGTCTAGCGAGGCAGTATCAATGGCCTTAAGGATCTTTTCTTTAGCGATTTCATCGAAGCTCACAGTCGAGCCTGATGGGATAGGGGATGGGTCAACGACTTTGCCCTTCATGTTCGACTTATTTCTAGAAGAATCGCCGAAAAGAGCCATTGGAATCAGGTAATTGTTCTTGTAATTTCCGATGAAATCAATTACTCGGAGATGATCCTTTTCCGGGGCTTTGCGAAGGCCTCGCCCCAGCTGTTGCGTAAAGATGATGCTTGACTGCGTGGCTCGCAGCATTACTACTTGGTTGACTGCTGGAATATCAATGCCCTCATTGAAAATGTCAACAGTAATGATGTAGTCAAGTTCGCCTGCAGATAACTCCGCGACGACAGCATTTCGCGTTGAAATTGAGTCCTCGCCAAGAAGAACTTTCGTTCGCAGCTGCCGCCCAAAAAGCTGCTCTTGGTTGAGTTGCTCGGACAGCGCTTTCGCTTCGTCTTTCCGACTGCAAAATATGAGTCCCTTAACTCCTTCAGGAAACCCATAGACACGGAGCTTCTCCAAGAGATAGTCGATACGATCTTTAGCGACCAAGGCCTCAATGGAGGCGGTTTTGTCACCGATAGCCCGCTCTCCATCATCAAAATCGGTGACACCGAAATAATGGAATGGTGCAAGCATGTCGGCTTCAAGGGCGGCTTTCAGCCGGATTTCGTAAGGAACGTTGAAATCAAAGAGCCGAAAGATGTCTCCTGAATCTGGACGCTCGGGTGTCGCTGTTAGGCCGAGAACAAACTCACTGTTGAAGTATTCAAAGACTGGCTTGTAGGAATTAGCAACGCCACGATGAACCTCATCGATAATGATGAAGTCAAAGGCATCAGGAGAAAAGGTCTTGTATGTCGATTGGGAGTACAGGGATTGCACTGAGGCAAAAAGGTATCGTGCATCAGTTTCTTTTTTCCCACCAACTAAAAGGCCAAAGTCTGTGTCTGTAAGATCAGTGCCGGAGTAGGCAAGTACTTTCTGGAACTCCTTCATTGTCTTTTCCAGAATTTGTTCCCGGTGGGCAACGAACAAGACGCGCTTGGCCTGTGCTTCTTTAACTGCTAGTGCAGCAAGGATCGTTTTCCCCGTGCCGGTAGCGGAAATTATGAGGCCTTTCCGCTCGCCTGACTGCCTCAAGTCAGCGATATTCGACAGCGCCACTTGCTGCATTTGATTAGCGATAATTGGGCCGTCAGGCAACAATTTGGTGCTCGAGTTTTTCCAACGTGGAGGGATGCGGCGCTGTTCGTACTCATTGACCCATTGGTGAGTTAATGGAATGCAGCGCTTACGTTGCATATCAATGGCCGTCTCAATTTGGAACGTGATATCGCCATTTTGGTGACTCGAAAAGTGTAGATTCCATTCTTCGTTTTGTTGCAGCGCCTTTTTCGTTAGGTTCGCACTCCCAACGATGGCTGAGAGCCCGATGTCGTTGTAAAAGAGGTATCCCTTAGGGTGAAATCCGCGGTGATGATCATCGGGGTAAATATAAACATTGAGTCCCTTAATCTGAAGGAGTTCCCTGAACATCGATGGTGTATTGAAGTCAAGGTAGGTCGAAGTAATGATCGTCTTTGGGCCAGAAAACTCAAGGAGTTCATTCTTCAACATGGCCAAGGCTTCTGCGGAAATGAAAGCAACCGAAAAAACAAAGCCTGTTGCAGTGCCAAGCTCCTCGCGGAGCGCATTGTACATAGTGGCGGACTCATCATTTCGGATGAGCCGAGGATTGTATTTTTTGTCGGCAACGAATTTTTTATCGATGAAGCCGTAGCGTAGGTCTCCGACCAGGGAATTCATCATTGTTTTAGCATACTAAATGCACCCTGCGTCGCTTGTATTGATTACTGTTCGTTTACAAGAATGTTGACTGTAGGGATGTCCGCTGGCGCCCAATCAACGGAATAAAGCTCGGCCGGTTCTAACCAACGATATTCAGTGTGCTCCGTTAGCTTGATTTTGGGAGAAGAAACGGAACAAAAGTATGTCGCAAGTGAGATAACGGCGAAGTCATACTCATGGTCGACAGTGAGAATGTGGTTCCCAATCTCAGCGTCAAGTTTTAGCTCTTCTCTTAGTTCACGGGCTAGAGCCTCACGAGGGGACTCGCCTTCTTCGATCTTTCCACCGGGAAATTCCCAATAGTTTTCCATCGAGCGACCTGGGCCGCGTTGGGCGGCGAAGATTTTTCCTTCGTAGGTAAGAACGGCACCTACAACTTCGATTCGTTTTTTCATCTCAACTCCGCGTTCTGTCATTGCGCCTCATTCTAGTAATCGTCACTGTTTGCAGATCGGGCTATGGTGAACTCTTGGGCTTCTTATTTTCGCTTTTGCACAGTAGAAAGGACCGTTACCTTGTCAGCTTCCCGTTCGCGCGACCTGCTTCGTCGTAAAGCAAAGTGCGAATCTCAGCCGGATATCGCATCGGAGGTGGGAAGCAAACCACAAGGTCTGGATCCTCGGCAGGGTGAATTAGACGGGACTAAACAGCCGATTCCGCGAGAGATTTGGATTCTGGTCAGCGCTGCGTTCATCATTGCGCTGGGCTTCGGTCTGATTGCACCGATCTTGCCGCAGTACGCGCGCAGCTTCGATGTGGGGGTGTTCGCGGCCAGCTTCGTGGTCAGTTCGTTCTCCATTTTCCGGCTAATCTTCGCGCCGGCATCGGGCTCACTGGTAGAGAAGCTCGGATATCGACGCACGTACCTAACCGGCATCAGTATTGTCGCGTTCTCGACTTTGCTTGTCGGTGTTGCGCAGACATATTGGCAACTGCTGGCGTTTCGTGCGCTCGGAGGCATCGGTTCGACGATGTTTACGGTCTCGGCAATGGGGCTGATTGTGCGGATTTCACCGCCGGAGATCCGCGGTAAGAGCTCGGCCGCCTACGGCACAGCCTTCCTGTTGGGCAATGTCTTTGGCCCAATCATTGGTGCTGCAATGGGCGCATGGGGCATGCGGATGCCGTTTTTCATCTACGGTGGGGCGCTGATCGTGGCAACGATTGTGGTCGGCATGTCGCTGAGTGCGGAGCATCTTCGCCATGTAGTGCCCAAGCGCACGACCCCGGTGCTGAGGTTCTCCGAGGCAATCCGTGACTCGGCATATCGAAGCGCACTAGTCGGAGCCTTCGCCAACGGTTGGTCGAACTTCGGTGTGCGCGTCGCGATTGTCCCGCTGTTCGCCGCGGCAACGTTTTCCCATGTTGGCACCCCAGAACCGGGCAGCGATGGGGCAGTAGCCGCCACTGCCACAGCTGGTTTCGCGCTGACGGCCTTCGCGCTCGGCAATGTCACGGCACTGCAGTTTTCCGGCCGTCTCTCCGACCGCATCGGCCGTCGCCCTCTGCTCATCACGGGCCTGTTCATCAACGGCGTGTTCACGGGCGCTATCGGATTTAGCAGCGGTGCCATTCCGCTACTGATTCTCTCCGTCCTCGCGGGTTTCGGCGCTGGCATGATCAATCCATCGCAGCAGGCCGTGCTTGCCGACGTCATCGGCGCCAACCGCCAAGGTGGAAAGGTGCTGGCCAATTTCCAGATGGCTCAGGACTTCGGAGCGATCTCTGGCCCGCTGATTGTCGGCGCAATTGTGGATGCCGCAGGGTTCAAGGCCGGTTTCTTTGTTTGCGGTGTTATTTCGCTGGTCGCAATGGTGGGCTGGATCTTCGGGCGAGAGACTCTACCAGCCCACTCGTCGAACAGCGGAGCCAAAGAAGCCGAAGCAAAAACAGCTTAAGCAGAAGCGGATTTGCTAGTTTCCTTGCCTTCATCGACCTTTCGGCAAATAGCCACATAGATAGCGCCAGTAATGTTATGCACCACAGCGGCCACCGCGCCGGGAAGCGCGGCCTCCGGGGTAAAGAACTTCGCTGCCATACCGGAGGACAGGCCAGCGGATTGCGTACCGACCTCCACGGCCACCGTGCGCTTGCCCGCAGTTGGCATCCCCACCAGCTGGCCTGCAAAGAAGCCGAGCACGTAACCCAGAACGTTGTGGATGATCACAGCCACAAACACAATCAGGCCAATGTTCGCCAGGCTCTCAGCGTTCTTGGCCACGGCACCGAAGACCACGCCACCGATACCGAGAATGGAAATCCACGGCAGAATCGGCAGGATCTTATTAATAAACGAGTCGGCCACAACGCGAATAACCAGGCCACCAACCACAGGCAGGAGGACTGTCTGGCAGAGGCTCCACGCCATCCCGAGGCCGTCGACCTCCGTGTGCGCGTCGGCAAGCACGAGCATGAGAAATGGCGTCATAATCGGCGAAACTAGCGTCGACACGCTGGTCATAGCGACGGACAGCGCGACGTCACCGCGTGCCAGGTATGCGATGACATTCGACGAAGTGCCGCCCGGAACAGAGCCCAGCATGAGCAGACCAACAGCGAGTGCCGGGTTGAGCCCGAGGGCTTTAGCCACGGCAATCGCCAGCAGCGGCATGATGACAAACTGCGCAATGACGCCGAAGAGAATCACCAACGGGCGCTTAGCGACCTGCTTAAAGTCCGGGGTGGTCAGGGTGAGGCCCATCGCGAACATGATGATCATCAGGAAGTACGTGATGTAATCCGTCAGCGGAGTAAACGGGGCGGGGAAGAAGAATGCCAGCGCCGAACCCGCCAAAATAAAGCCCGGAAACCCGAGAACTTCAATCATTGCCGAGAGCTTCGACGGCTCCTTATCCGCCTGCCCGCCATTCCCAGAAACCTCGTCAGGAGAATGTGGTTTTAGCGGGGACTGCCGGGGCGATGACGGCTGCGGTTCAGATGAATTACTATTGCTGGGCATTTTCGAGCGACCTTGGGTTTATACGTTGTGTAGTTGCAAAAGTCCGCCGAACGGTGGGTGTTCCACGGCGGAAAATAGCTGATATGTGTACAAACTTGTAGGGAAAATGTTAGCCACCTCACCCCAGGAAATTACAAAATAGGCACCCCGAAGTGGGTGCAATGCGCTCGCTTAACGACGGCCCCAGCGCCGGGGCCTCATCCAAGAAATCGACCGCCTAGTGTTGTGACCTTGCGGACAGGAAATGGTTTTTTGACCGACGGTGGCGTAGTCTGGGCAGTCGGTGTGAAATCCTGACGACAATGTCGCAGAGAATCTGGCAGCGGTATAAATTCGCTGGTGAAACGCTTGAAAGTGCATAGTGCATGATGGGCGCCCCTCCTCGGAAGTAAAAGCTGAATTGGGTTTGGGCGCAATTTTTCGAAGTATGTGCAAGAGAAGCGATGTCATCGCAATTCCGACGTGAGAGCACTGAAAAACAAGAACGTAAATTGGGCGGGTCATGTATGTGCGACCCAACTGTGAGTAATCAACTGTTGAATATTGAGTGTGCGGGCGAAAAGGCCCAGGAAGAGCCCCAAATGGCTAATAATGAAATGAATGGCAGCGTCGAGGAAAACCGCGAGGATCAGCGCGAAAACCGCGAGGACGCAATTGTGAAGGCCGAGGATGTAGTGGCCGAGGAAGCACCGGTGGTCGAAGAGAAGGCCGCTGAGGAAAAGACCGAAAAGGCCGAGGTCAAGGAAAAGTCCGAAAAGGCTGAGAAGAAGGCCGAAAAGAACAAAGACGACAACGACGACACCGTCGGCTTCGATGAGCTTGAGCTGCCGGATGACATTGTCAATGCAGTTCGCAAGGTTGGGTTTGAGACTCCGTCCCCAATTCAGGCTGCTACTATCCCGACTCTGATGAGCGGCCGCGACGTCGTCGGCCTGGCTCAGACTGGTACCGGTAAGACCGCGGCGTTTGCGCTGCCGATTCTGGCTCGCATTGATCGCTCCGTCCGCGCACCTCAGGCTCTGGTGCTTGCTCCGACCCGTGAGCTGGCGCTGCAGGTTGCGGACTCCTTCCAGTCGTTTGCTGATCACCTGGGCAAGATTCAGGTCCTGCCAATCTACGGTGGTCAGTCCTATGGAGTGCAGCTGTCGGGTCTGCGCCGAGGTGCGCAGATTATCGTCGGCACGCCTGGTCGTGTCATCGACCACCTGGAGAAGGGCTCGCTGGACATTTCCGACCTGCGTTTCCTGGTGCTGGACGAGGCCGATGAGATGCTGCAGATGGGCTTCCAGGAGGATGTCGAGCGCATTCTTGCCGACACCCCGGATGACAAGCAGGTCGCGCTGTTCTCGGCTACCATGCCGGCTGCGATTCGTCGCCTGTCCAAGCAGTACCTGACGGAGCCGGAAGAGATTACCGTCAAGTCCCAGACTCGCACTGCGGACAACATTCGCCAGCGCTTCCTGATGGTCAGCCACCGCAACAAGCTGGACGCGCTGACCCGCATCCTCGAAGTCGAGGAATTCGAAGCGATGATCATGTTCGTGCGCACCAAGCACGAGACCGAGGAGCTCGCCGAGAAGCTGCGTGCCCGCGGATTCTCCGCTGCTGCCATCAACGGCGACATCCCGCAGACTCTCCGTGAGCGCACGATTGATCAGCTCAAGGACGGCCGCCTGGACATCCTGGTGGCAACCGATGTGGCTGCTCGTGGCCTGGACGTTGACCGCATTTCCCACGTGGTCAACTACGACATTCCGCACGACACCGAGTCCTACGTCCACCGCATCGGTCGTACCGGCCGCGCTGGCCGCTCCGGCGAGGCGCTGCTCTTTGTCACCCCGCGTGAGGGACGCCTGCTGCGCTCGATCGAGCGTGCAACCAAGTCGCAGCTGCACGAGATGAAGCTGCCGACCGTCGATGAGGTCAACGACTCTCGCAAGCAGAAGTTCGCTGATGACTTGACCGAGGCGCTTGCTGATTCGCAGGTTCCGGTCTTCCGTGAGCTCATCGAGGAGTACGCAGAAGAGCACGACACCCCACTGGTTGATATCGCCGCCGCTATCGCTGCGCAGGCACAGTCGGGCGACTTCCTAATGAAGGAGCCGCCGCGTGGCCGTCGTAACGACCGTGACCGTGATCGTTTCGACCGCGACCGCAACCGTGGCCGCGATGGTCGCTCCCGCGGTGAGCGCGGTCAGGGCAAGCGCGCTGACCTGGTCGAATTCGACCGCGAAGGCACCGCAACCTACCGCATCAGCGTCGGTCGTCGCCAGCACGTCCGCCCGGGTGCCATCGTCGGTGCCATCGCCAACGAGGGTGGCCTGTCCTCCAAGGACTTCGGGCACATCGACATCCGTGGCGATCACACTCTGGTTGAACTGCCGGCCAACCTGCCGCAAGAAGTCATCAACAACCTCTCCGATACTCGCATCTCCGGCCAGCTCATTGGGCTGAAGCTTGACGACGGCACCTCGGTCGACGACAGCGATGACTACCGCGGTGGCCGTGGTGGCTACCGTGGCGATCGTCGTGATGGCGGCCGTGGTCGCGGAGGATACCGTGGTGGTCGCGGTCGCGACGACCGTCGTGGTGGTGGCCGTGGCCGTGGCGGCTACCGTGGAAACTTCGATGACGGTGACGATTTCGGTGGCCGTGGTCGCGGTCGCGATGACCGTCGTGGTGGCGGTCGCGGTCGCGGTGGCTACCGTGGTGGCCGTGATGACCGTCGCGGTGGTTACCGAGGCGGACGCCGCTAAACCTGCTAGGTGAGGTGAGCTGGGTGGTCGTCGTCAGGCGACAACCGACGACCGCCCTTGGCGCTGACCTAGAAAATAAAAAACTGCCGGTACGCATGTACTTTCAAACCCGATTAGTCGGGCCGAAACGTACAGACGCACCGGCAGTTTTATTGTGTCTGAGCGTGAGCTCTAGATGAAGAACATCAGGATGCCGGCGACAACCCACAGCAGGGAGAAGATGCCGGAGAACATAGCCAGCTGGCCCTTCTGCTTGTCCCAGTCGAGCTCTTCAGCCTTCTTGCGACGCTCGATGAACTCCGGATCGTCAGCATCCTCGTCTTCGTCAGCGATGCCGAGGCCGGCCATCATCAGACGCTGACGCGGAATGACCAGGAAGAACAACAGTGCCCAGGCGATGATAGCCAGCAGAATTGCGGCGTGCATTGCCCCGGACTTCATGTAGGTCGACACATCGGTGAACATGACACCGAAGCCGAGCAGCGGCACGAGCAGCGACCACATGCCGTAGGTGCGCGAAATGGCGTGCATGGTGCGCGCGGCGCCGACCGTTCCAGCCTCTCCGCCGCGGGCTGCAAGCGCGAGCTTCGGGAACATCGAAATTGCGACAGTCACCGGTCCAAGCAGCAGAATTGCCGCCAGGACGTGAACCATAAGAACTACGTTTTGCACGTATTACCTTTCCACGACTGAATGTAGGCCTCGCGTTCAAGCGAGGAGTGGCCTGGATATTTCTTTATTAAGACCAGTCCTTAACTTAACGTGCTCGCACTATTTTCTCTATTTCGTGCCTTTCCTCGCGCGGATTCCACACGCAGTGGCCATCGCCTTCCAGTCTGCCGACGATACGGGCAGGTCCCATTTAATGGCCACCGCTAAGTAACGATGCGAATAGTCACACGCCTTCGTATCCTCAGGAAGCCATTCGGCCGGGCTGGCATCTCCTTTATCCCGGTTGACCGCGCTTCGCGTGGGTACGAGGTTGGTCTCGATATCGTTGCCAAATTGCCGACGCCGCTCGGCATCCCATGCGTAGGCTCCGAAATCCCACGCCGCTGCCAACGGATAAATGTGGTCGATATCGACCTCATGCGCACCAACCGGGTCACCCGTGTAAGGGTCGGGGATTTCGCGCGGGGAGCCGTCGTCAAGCGAACACGCAGAGCCCCCGAACCACGCCGCCAACACTTTATGGCGTGTATTGCAATCGGCAGAGCCTGCCCAGACGTCGAAGCGCTCGCGTTCGTACCCAGTGACGGTGGGGCGGTCGGCGACGACGCGCACGGTGCGCAGTTGCTTGACGACGGCTTCCGTCTCCGACCCCGCGGGGGAGGAGGTGACGAGAACTCGCGTAAGCGCAAAGGATGAGACAAAGGCGGCAGTCAGGGCGGCGGCCAGGATGGCAAATAAAAAAGGGCGCATACCTAGTTGGGCGCGAAAAATACTTTTTCGGTTCCCTTGTAGGTATGCGCCGGGGCTAGCCTGCGGGGCTAGCGGAGGCCAAGCCTAGATCAAGGCGTTAGACCAGAGCCTGCTTTGCTGCGTGGTCGAACTCTTCCTTGATCTTCTCGTTCGGCTCCTTGGTAAGCAGCGTGACAATAATCATCACGACAGTTGCAGCGGCGAAGCCCGGGACGATCTCGTAGAGAGTGTCGCTGAGCGAGCTCATGCCCCATGCGAAGGAGACAACCGCACCGGTGATCATGCCGGCAGCAGCACCAGGGGTGTTCAGACGCGACCAGTAGAGGGCGGCCAGCAGCACCGGGCCGAATGCTGAGCCGAAGCCAGCCCATGCGAAGCCAACCAGATCCAGAATGGAGCTGTTCGGGTTAGCAGCGATGATTGCGGCGATGATGGCGATCAGCGCAACGGCGACGCGGGAGAGCGTCATGTAGGTCTTCGGACGCAGGGACTTGTTGACCGTTGCCTTAAACAGGTCCTCAATCAGCGCGGAGGAAGATACCAGCAGCTGCGAAGAAATGGTGGACATGATTGCTGCCAGCACTGCAGTCAGAATCAGGCCTGCAATCAGCGGGTGGAACAGGATGCGGGTCATGTCCAGGAAGATGGTTTCGTAGGAAGACGCATCAGTGACCGAAGCATCTGGGTTCGTAGCGAAGAAAACAGTTGCGGTCAGGGCCACGAGGACCGAGCCGAACATGCACAGTGCCTGCCAGCCAACGCCCCAGCGGCGACCCTCAGTTGCGTCCTTTGCACTGCGCAGAGCCATGAAGCGAACGATAAT
>QWCB01002761.1_pt1 | contig 25276 bp, 18 predicted proteins | sample 1972511 | NCBI WGS metagenome assembly QWCB01 (sample SAMN09866719, study PRJNA288562) | Human gut metagenome isolate term5_stool, whole genome shotgun sequencing... | isolation source: gut | host: Homo sapiens | place: USA: California | reverse complement strand
TGGGCGAAGATGTAGACGATGAGGATCGGGGCCATGGCCATCAGGTAGCTGGAGAAGGCCATCGGGTAGTTGGTGGCGAACTGCGAGCTGAAGACGTACTGGGCGAGCGGGATGGTCTGGTTCGACTGGTCGGTCAGGATGATCAACGGCAGGAGGAAGTCGTTCCAGGCCCACAGTGCGGTCAGGATGGCGATGGTGGCGTTAATCGGGCTCATCAGCGGGAAGATGATGGTCCAGAAAATGCGCCACGTGGATGCGCCATCGATTCGGGCCGCCTCTTCCAGCGAAACCGGAATCGAACGGATGAAGCCAGTGGCGATGAACAGGTTCGTGCCCAGGCCGAGCACCGTGTACAGAATGATCAGGCCGACCTGGTTGTCCAGGTGCAGGGAGCCCATCTGCTTCGCAATCGGCAGCATGACGACCGGGAACGGCACGAACATGGCGGCGATGAAGAAGTAGTACAGGAAGCGGAAGAAGCGCTTGTCCATGTTGCGGGCCACGGCGTAGGCCACGAAGGTGTTGGTCAGCAGGGTGAGCACCACGGCGGCCACCGTGATGATCGCGGAGTTGAGCGCGGCCTTCGGGTAGTTGACCTTGGCGGAGGCGTCGGCGAAGTTGTGCCACTGCCACGAGGTGGGCAGGGCGAAGGTGCCGGCTTCGGCCGGAGTCTTCAGCGCGGTGACGATGGTGAAGTAGAGCGGGATCAGAATGGTCAGGCTCAGCACGGCCACGGCGGCGGTCAGCCACCAGTTGATCTTGTGGTCCCTGCGGAACTTGGCGGGCTTGCCGGACTTGGACGGGGTAACTGTTGCAGTAGTCATTTCTTATCCTCCCCTAAATCAGATCTGTTCCTGGCTGCGGGAGATGCGCAGCTGCACGAAGGCGATGATCGCCAGCACGATGAAGAAGAGCACGGCGTTTGCGGTCTGGTAGGCGTACTCGCCACCGGTCAGGCCACCCTTCCAGATGAGGTAGGTGACGGTTTCGGTGGAGGAGTTCGGGCCGCCCTCGGTCAAGGCGACGACCTGGTCGAAGGTGCCGAGCGCGTTCTTCATGGACAGCACGAGGTTGATGGTGAAGAACGGTCCGATCAGCGGGAAGGTGATCTTCCAGAACTTCTGCCAGGCGTTGACGCCGTCGATGGCAGCGGCCTCGTAGATTTCGTCGTCGATGGTCTGCAGGCCGGCGAGGTAGATGAGCACCGAGTAGGCGATGCCCTGCCAGACGGCGAGGAAGACGATCGGGATCCAGCTGAGTTGCTCATTGGTCAACAGCGAGGTGGACAGCCACTTGATGCCCAGCGCCTTGCCGAGCTCGGGCAGGGGGTTCATGAAGATGTACTTGAACACGTAGCCGATGACCAGCACGGAGAGGGTGTAGGGGATGAAGAAGATGGCTCGGAAGCCATTCTTGAAGGCGATCTTCGAGTTCAGCAGCACCGACAGGAACAGGGCGATCACATTAATCAGCACCGTGATGAGAATGGCGATGAGGAACGTGAACAGGTAGGCATGGCCCACTCGGTTGTCCTGGAAGAGGGCGATGTAGTTCTTCAGTCCGATGAACTTGTAATCGCCGTAGCCCTGCGAGTTGGTGAAGGAATACTTTACGCCATCAAGAAATGGCAGGTACAGGAAGAAGGCGAAGATGATGGCCGCCGGAACCACCATCCAGTAGTAGGCGGGGTCCACTTTGCGGGTGGAGAAGGCGGAGACCTTCTTCTTGGCGGGTTTCTTGGCAGCGGTCTTGGTTGCGGTTGCGTGTGACATGATGTTCTCCTCTCCTACCGATCACTCGAAGGTCCTGGCTTGGACCTTGTCCCATTCGGTCTGCATCTGGTTCAGGAAACGGTCGGTGTTGCCGGAGGTCACCATGGTCTGCAGGTAGCCGCCGATGTTGATGGACGAAGGAATGTAGTGGTCGCAGAAGTCGGCCAGTCGGTTTTCCTCGAAGAACGGGCGCACGGTTTCCAGCGCATCGTTGCCGAAGTAGGTGTCCTTCAGCGGCGTGATGGCGGACTGGGCGTCGGCGTAGGCGTCAAGCTGATCCTTCTGCATGAGGAATTCGACGAGCTTCATCGCTTCCTTGGGGTGCTTGGTGTTCGCACCGATGGTGAGCATCACGTCGTCGCCGGCGGTGAGGATCTGCTCGCTGGCGTCATCGGTGGCCGGCATCTGGGCGAAACCAAGTTCGATATCGGGGTTGATCAGCAGGATTTGCGGGATGGCGTAGGTGCCGAGCGGGATGATCGCGGCCTTGCCTTGGGCGAAGTTCTGCGTGCCCTGCTGGTAGGTGACGCCGGTGTCCGCAGTGGAGTAGGTGAAGAGCTCGGATTCCTTCTCGACTGAGGTCTTCCACAGTTCCTGGAACGTGGTCTTGCCTTGCTTGAGCTCGGTGTACTTCGATTCGGGAACCAGCGTGCCGGCCAGGGAGGCGAGCGGTGCCTGGGTGGTCCAGGCGTCGGCCACGGAACCCTGCAGCGGGTTGATGCCGGCGTCCTTGAAGGTGTTGAGCATATCGGTGAACTCGCTCCAGGTGGTCGGCGGGTTCTCCGGGTCAAGGCCAACCTTGCGGAACAGAGCCTTGTTGTAGATGTAGCCGGAGGCGTTACCCGCGAAGGGCAGGCCGTACAGGCGCTTCTTGGAGGAATCGGTGGTCTGCACCAGATTCTTGGCGATCTGCACCATGCCGGGGTTGAGGGTGTCCACGATGGGTTCGTCGGTGAAGTCGTAGAACACACCGGAGGCGGCGAAGTTGCCGAAGCTGATGTCGCCGTTGAAGGTGATCACGTCCGGCACACGATTCTTGACGAAACGGGTGCGCAGATCGGTCTGGGCGTTGGCGGAGTTGTTGATGTTGACCTTGATGGTCGGGTTCTGTTTCTCAAAGTCGGCGACCATGGACTTGAACTGGTCGGCGGCCTCGGACTTGAACTGGAAGAAATCCAGCGTGACGGTGCCTGCGGTGCTGGAGCCGCAGCCTGCCAGGCCGAAGCCGACGGCGATCGCGCACACCACGGCGGCGGTGCGCACGGCCAGACGCTTCAGTCTAGGCGTTGCATGTGGGGAATCGGACAGCATAATTGTTGACTCCTTTATCTTTCTTTTCCTCCGGCTTCGGTGCCGGCGGTTCTTCCACTTTCTAAGGTAACAGTTCGGCCATTTCATTCCCAGCGCCAGCGAGCCCACTTGCGCAAGCAACAAAAAGCGCGGTATTTTGTGATTAACGCAATAAATACAGCGAGGGGGGGCTTGCATGTCTGATGCCAACGCGATTCCACAGTGGTTTTCCGGATCCGAGCATACGCATCGCGTGGCGGCGGCAATTGCCCAATACGGGCCGATAGCCCGCACTACGTTGGCACAGATGCTGGGACTGAGCCAAGGGGCCTTGTCCCGCATCACCAGCGATCTGATCTACGCCGGGGTGATCGAGGAGCTTCCGGCCGAGGCCGGCCCGTCAGGCAAGCTGCCCGAGCGATTCGCGCCAAGGGAAAGTTCGGATCGTCGCGGACGCCCGCAGACTTCGCTGGTGTTGTGTTCGAACGCACGCACCTTCATTGGTGTCAAGGTTCATGGGATGTCGATTGTGGCCGCTGCGGTGAACGCGCATGGCGAGGTGGTGTCCGGCCGGCACGAGGTGCCGATCGGGGCGGATCAATCGGCTGAGTATGTGGTGTCGGCCATCACGCGGCTGGTGCGCGAATGTTCCGCCGATATCGCCTCTTCCGGACTACCCTCCCCCACTGCGGTGGGCGTTGCGGTAGGTGGGCATGTGGTCGACGATTCGATTGTGACGTTCGCGCCGTTCCTGCATTGGGACGGGGCCACGGACTTGGGGACGATGGTCACAGAGGCGACCGGCCTGCCGTGCGGGGTGTTCAATGATATCGATTCTCTGCTGGTGGATGCCTCCTGGTTCGGGCCGGGTGTCGGCGTGGATATGTTCGCCGTGGTGACCATCGGCGTGGGTGTTGGTTATTCGCTGGCCGTGAACGGCAAGCCAGTGCAGTACCCGGATAAGAGCTATGGTCTGGTGGGCCACGTGCTTATCGATCCGGAGGGGCCGCGCTGCACCAGCGGACATATCGGCTGTTCACAATGCTTGACTGACGATTCAATCGCCGAACAGTACTCTGCGATTGTGGGTCGCGCGGTCAGTTTTGAGGACTTTGCGCGCGATGCCAAGGAACGCGTGCCGCAGGCCACGCAGTTGGTGAACCGGACGTGTTTCCGGTTGGGATCGCTGGTGGCTACGGTGGCGAACATCGCGATGCCCGGGCATGTGATGATTGCCGGGGAGTCCGCGTTTTTGGCCAAGCTCGGCACCGATTCGCTACGTGACGGCATTCGTTTCTACCGTCACAGCCAGACCCAGCCGGTCAAGTTCACGATTATGAACCACGACTGGCAGCTCTGGGCCAAAGCCGCCGCCAGTCGCGTGATTGTGAAGCATATTGGGTAGGCCGTTCTTGGCTCCCCTCAGAGAGGGGAGCCAAGAACGTTGCTTCGCCACAGTTACTCCGTCACGACCAGCAATTACGGACTTGCCTATCGGCAAGGCTCAATCTCACCTTCGCTCAGGCCGTGGCTACTGACAGCCTACTAGGCTGTCAGCTTAACGCCACAGCCTTGAGCAATACTGCCTGCTGGGGGTGGAGGGACGGAGGACGAATGCCGTAGCGCTGCAGGGCTTCGCCGGTCAGGACTACACCTTCCTCGTTCCACCAGCCGAGAGTGCTCTGGCCGTTGGTCAGACCGGTCAAATCCAAGCTCGGGTCAAGCGGGCTGACACGGTAGGTGCGCTCGGGGTCAAGTCCGGGCAGATGCACGGGCGCGGCCGGATAGGTCTGGCTGGTGGTCAGCTGGGTGAAGCGGTAGATGGCGGCGTCACGGTTCGGCATCACCATACCGTCCAGACGCACGGCCGGATCGTTGGAGTCGGCGTGCACGCAGGTGTCGATGGCGAACCAGTCGCGGTGCTTCTTGAATTCGGCCACCCACACGGCCAGCTTGGCGAGCGCCTCGTCCGGCTCCTTCAACAGGTTCCATTCGATGCCCATGTGACCGAAGAACGCCATGGCCATGCGCAGTTCCTGGCTGGTGGCGCGCTGGGTGGAGTGTGCGGGGCTGGCGCCCACGTGCTCGCCCATCATCGCCGGCGGCACCAGCAGCGAGGTGTAGCGCTGGATGTCCGCGCGCTCGACCGGGTCCACGCAGTCGGAGACCCAGATACGATCGGCGTGCTCCAGGATGCCAAGATCCACGCGGCCGCCACCAGAGGAGCAGCTTTCGATCTCAAGGCCCGGATGTGCGGTCTTGAGGCCCTTGAAGATGTTGTAGACGGCAAGGGTCTGCGCGTGCACGGCCGGGCGGCCGGAGCGGCGGGAACCGGGCTCGGTGACGAGCTTGTTGTGGTCCCACTTGATGTAGTCGATACCAAGCTCGCCGACAAGCTGGTCCATGCAGCCGTAGATGTAGTCGAACGCATCCGGATTGGTCAGATCGAGCACCTGCTGAGTGCGGCCCTGCAGCGGCAGTCGGCCAGCGGTGGGCGAGAGAATCCAATCAGGGTGGTTACGGGCCACATCGGAATCGGGGTTGACCATTTCCGGCTCGAACCACAAGCCGAATTCCATACCCTTGGCGTGCACGTAGTCGGCGAGCGCCTTCAGTGACTTCGGGCCATCGGGCCAGACGTCCTGCGCAATCTGCCAGTCACCGAGGCCGGAGGTGTCGTCGCGGCGGGAACCGAACCAACCGTCATCCACCACGAATCGTTCCACGCCGGAGTCGGCGGCCCTGTCGGCGAGTGCCTTCAGCGTATCGAAGTTGTGGTCGAAGTACACGGCTTCCCACGTGTTGAGGATCACCGGACGGCCGTGCGAGAACAGGCGCGGATGCAGGGAGCGCACGTAGGAGTGGAAGCGGGCGGCGATCTCATTGAGGCCATCGCCATAGGAGCCGAACAGCCACGGGGTGTCGTAGGAGTTCTGGCCTTCGCCGGGGCCGGCGAGCGTCACTTCGCCGCCGAACAGGAGTTCGCCGCCGCCGATTACGCCGGTCGTGTAGGGCAGACGTTCGGCGGACAGTACGGAGTTGCCGCTCCAGCCCACGTGCACCGAATAGGCGTCGCCATGCTCGAAGCCGAAACCGGGCACGCCGGCGGTCAGGAGCAGGGATGCGTCGAAGTCAGGGCGGCCAGCGAGCTGCGGCTTTTCGAAACGGCCGACGGTCAGCGGTTGGCGCTGCGGGCTGCGTTCACGTAGATGGTGACCGGTGGTGGTGAGGATTTCGCCGGCGGATTCGGGCAGCGGGAAGCCGAGCTCGATCTTGCCGATCTCGAGCTGGGCTCCGGCGTCTGCACCGAACAGGTTGGTTACGGTGGCCTTCTGACGGGCCAGGCCGCCGGGGAGCAGTTCAAGGTGCCATTCGACTTCCACGCCCTGCTCCTCATCGCGCGCGGTGACTATGACGCCGGGCACGCGGGCCGGGCCGGTGGCGCGGGCATGGCCGGCCACATCGGTGTAGCTTTCGCCGGACACGGCATCGAGGGTGGCTTCCAGCACGCCGCCGGTCTCGATGTTGGTCACGGTGAACTTGGGGAAGAGCTCGACGCCGGCGCGGCGCAGCACCACGCGTTGCTCGCCGATCCAGCTTTCGGCCTGGGTGGGCAGGATGGACGGCCAGACGGTGTCGTCGAGCGCGCCGGACACGCGCTGCGGCTTCAGGGCGTCATAGGCGGCCAGCAGGGTGTCGGGCTTGGCCAGCGGGCGACCCCAGTGGACGATGCGCGGCAGGTCGCTGCCGGCAAACACCAGACCGATCGCCACATTGGCGGCGGGCTGGGTCAGGTAGACGGCGGTGAGTGCGGTACCGTCAGCGGCGGCACCGGTGAAAGTCGAGGTGTTCTCGGCCATATTGTCTCCTTCGACGTGTGTGGATTGGCATTGCACTACTGGTTTCGATGGTAGAAGAAATGGAATATGTTGCCTTGGTGCCGCGTGTTGGTTGCGTGAGGTAAGTAATGCGTCCGTGTCTATCGCCGCTGGGCGAAGAAATCAGTCAGGATGGACTGACACTCGCCTTCCAACACGCCGCCGTGCACTTCAGGACTATGGCCGATATGCGGATCGCGCGGAATATCCCAAATCGAACCGCATGCACCGAGCTTGGGATCCCAGGCACCGAACGCGATGGTGCCGATATGGGTCTGGATGCAGGCACCCGCGCACATCGGGCACGGCTCAAGTGTGACGGCCAGCGTGCAATCGGCGAGATTCCAGGCGCCCAAGGCTTGGGCCGCCTGACGCATGGCGATGATTTCGGCGTGGGCAAGCGGGTCACCATCAGCCTCACGCGTGTTGTATCCGCGCCCGACAATCTGGCCGGCCGCATCCAGCACCACCGCACCAACCGGTACGTCACCAGCGGCTGCAGCCTGACCGGCCAGTTCCAGTGCGCGGCGCATCGCCTCGTCATATTCCATACCAACGAGTGTATGCCTTTTCTCATATCGTCTCATGATGTGCATAATCGGCCGCAAGCTTAACGTTTTCTTCATGGTTCCCATATACTTTTGGTGGAGAAAAATTTAAGGGAGAAGGCGGCAACATGGCGGTATTTGAGCTCATCCTATGCATCATTGCGGCGGTGGTGGTGAGCTCGTTTGTCAGTCGCTTCGTGCCCAAAGTCTCCACGCCGCTGGTCCAGATTGTGCTGGGCGTGCTGGTTACGTATCTGCCGTTTTTCCCGGATGCAACGCTCGACCCGGAACTGTTCATGGTGCTGTTTATCGCGCCATTGCTGTATTTGGAAGCCCACGAAATCGATAAGTCGGCGTTGCTGAAAACGCTGGATCTGAGCCTATCGCTGGCTATCGGACTGGCTATCGTCACGATGGCGGCGGTCGGATTCACTTTGCATGCCGTCTGGCCGTCCATCACCTTAGCCTCAGCCTTAGCACTCGGCGCGGCACTCGGCCCGACCGATGCGGTGGCCGTCAGCTCCCTCGGTAAAGAAGCCTCGCTGACGCAGCGTCAGCGCAGCGTGCTGAAAGGCGAATCACTCTTCAATGACGCTTCCGGCATCGTCGGCTTCCAGTTCGCTCTGGCCGCCGCCTTCACTGGAGAATTCGCCGTGGGGCAGGCCGCCGGCGAATTCGTGATCTCCTTCTTTGGCGGCACCTTATTTGGCCTGGTGATAGCAGCAGCGGCCAACTGGCTATTCGAGACCGTGCGATCCCTCGGATGGGAAACCACTACCACACGTATTCTGATGGAACTGTTCCTGCCCTTCCTGCTGTATTTGGGCGCGGAGGAATTCAATGTGTCCGGCATTCTGTCGGTGGTGGCCGCTGGCCTGTTCATCCGATTCGACCGCACCGGCGTGGGGCCGAATGTGGCACGCACGAATATCGTTTCCACTTCAGTATGGGGTGTGCTGAGTTTCTCGCTCAACGGTGCGGTGTTCATTCTTCTGGGCATGCAGCTGCCGCGCGCCATGATGGCCAGCTGGTCTGACCCGTATATCAGCAATACCGCGCTGATCGGCATTATTCTGCTGGTCACTCTGGTGGTAATCGCGCTTCGATTCTTCTGGATTGCGGCCATGCTGCGCGTTGCGCGAGATACAATCTCCGGCCAGCGCCGCAAAATGACACCCGAACGCTGGCGCTCGGCCGCAGTGATGACCTTTGGCGGCCCCAAGGGAACCATCACGCTGTCATTGATGTTCACCATCCCGTATTACATTGCCGGCGGCGCGCCGTTCCCGATGCGTGACGAGCTGATTTTCATTGCGTCAGGCGTGATTATCGCGACCTTGCTGCTGGCCAACTTCCTGTTACCGCTATTGGCCCCGAACCGTGGCAAGGATCCCAGCGCGGAAATAATTCCGGTGACCATCGATGTGTTACGCGCCACGGTGGAGGAATTGACCGGACGCATCACGCCAGAGAATCGTCGTGCGATTCTGATGGTAATCGACCAGTACACCAAGCGCATCGGGCGATTGCAGCAGCGCATCGGCGATACCGATCCCCAGGGATTCGAGCAATTGCAGATCGAAGCGCTGCATTGGGAAAAGGAATTCGTGCGCGACCGGCTTGCCGACACCAAAGCACATCCGGCGGCGGATACGGCCACGCAAGAGCTGAACGTCGAAACCTGCGAGCGCATGCTTGACCAGATTATGAATACGTTGCGTCACACTTCCACTGATCCGACTTCGGGGCACGCGGTATCGCAGATTCGCGGTCGTGTACGCATGTTCCAGCGGCAGATGAGCAATTACGCCAAACGCACGGTGTCCAAGATTCGCCACACCACACCATTGGTGAGCGAGGACCAGATTTTCGCGCGCACCCGCGAACTGCAGGTCGAGGCGATTCATCATGTTATCGGCCGGCTTATTGACGAGATGGGCCAGGATACGTACAACACCGAGCATTGTTCGGCACTGTTGCTGGATTATCGTCGTGCCGAGGCTTCATTGCAGGCACGTCCGACCATGAGCGGCACTACGGAAACCATCACGCAGGTCGAGGACGTAAAGCGCGAGAGCTACGGTATCGAACTCGGTATGATTCAGGACATGTACGAAGCCGGCGACATCAACCGAGCCCAAGCCCGCTCCCTGAGGCGCAACATCTACGTTATGCAAGTGGACGCTGATTCCGGCATCTAGTTTCCCTGGCTCCCTTCTCTGAGGGGAGCCAAGTTGGGGATTGCTATTTCCGTGTGATTCTCTTCAGTATGTGCAGTAGTGCTTGCAGTGCTCACTTCGCCCATGGGAGAACAGTCTATGACCGCGCCGGCCACAAGCGCCCTCGATGTCCGATTGCTGCGACGGCCGCGCCAATTCCAGTGATGGCGGCTGACTACAGCACGCCAGAGGTAATGTCGTTGTCGAGCAGCCACTGGCGCAAATCGGCGAACTCCTCAAGACTCACATTGTGATCCAGACCGTGGTAGCTCTTGGTTTTCAGCCACGTATGCTCTTCCAACCAAGCGGCGGTGGCGAACAGTTCGTATTTCGGGATTACGCCATCGTTCTTGCCGTACGTATAGAACACGGGGATATCGTAATCGGCCAGGCGAGAGTCGGCGGGGGCCGTGCCGGGCACCTGACCGGGTGTGTTGAAGCCGGACAGGGAGACGACGGCCCGGTACCGCTCGGGGTTGATGCGCAACAAATGCACGGCGACCAGTCCACCTTGCGAAAACCCAAGCGGCACCACGTCACGGTCGGCGGGAATGTTGTCGGCCACCCATCGGTCGACTGCTGTGGCGGCGGCATACGCGTCGTAGTCACGATCATCGCCGATAGGCAGGGCATCGTGGAACCACGCGTAGTTGCCGGGGTCGAGACTGCCCTCACGGGCCGGCGCGAGTGTCAGCGGCCCGCGCAATGCCACGAAATCGTTATATGGAGCGATGAGGCGCATGATGTCCGCCATGTCTTCTTCGCTGGATCCCCATCCGTGCAGGCACAGGAACAGCGGATGCGCGGCATGCTGGTCGAAGCCGCCGCGCGAGGTGACGCTGTGTTCCACGGTGAGTGGCTCGCCAAAACGTCCGGGCACAGTGGTGGATTCGCGGCCGATCAGAGGCTGGCTGGCATTCGCTTCTTTGCTCATACCATTCCAATATAGAGGTCTTGCGCGCTGTGCGGAAAACGATGGACCATGATTTCAATCACATTGGGTAATCCGCGCCGAATCGCCTTGGGACTTTTCAAGGGATACCGGCAATCTGTCAGGCGTTACCGCTGTCTGCGGTATCTGCGGCTGCGGTGATTGTCTCAAGTTCGCCGCCCCACTGCTGCTGCAGTGCGGTCATCTTGCTGGCCTCGCCGAACACCATCCAGCGTTTGCCGTTCAGCAATCGCCAATCACCTTTCGTTTGCTCATTATCAGCGTATTGGCTCAGCAGTTCGGAAATCTTGCTTTCGATAGGTGCCCGGCTGATGGCTGCGGACGATTCCGATTCAAAGGATACGAAGGCCACTCTCGGATCAGTGCACATCTGTACGGTGGTGATGCCCGGCAAACCGCCCGTATCAAGCCCCTGCCATCCTTCTTTGCACGCGCCGGCAGCTTGTTCGATGCCTTGCTCCATCTGTGCGGTATCTTCGACGGGTGCCTTGTCGTTCGACTGCTGAATCAGTCCTTCCGGGAACAATACGCCCACGGCCACGCCGATAACCAAGCAAACTATGGCGCACACCAGTGCGATGATGCCGCCCGCGCCCACTCCCCCGTGAGTGGCGTACCGAGGCATGGTGACTCGCGCAGCGATGACCAGAATCAGGGTGATGCCGATAAGCACCGCCGCCATCAACGCAATGTATCGTCCTGGCACTGCCGTCATAAAGGAAATGGCGTAAGGCGCGATCTCATGAACCGCCGAGGCGGCCGATACCACGACGGCTAGCAGTCCGCTGACAACGGCAAGTCTGCGGCACAATATCGACGTTGGGCTGCTGGCTTTTGTAGCGGCGAATCGCCGGCCGGCATCCCGCCTGGATGGGCGTCGATTCTGTGCACGACGTAAGCTGCGCGAATCGTCATACTGACCATCGCCGAAGAAATCGTAGTCCTCATCGTTGCGGGCCATCGGTGCCCCCCTTCCTGCCGATTACACAGCTAGTGTACCGCTATGGCTTGGGAATGGCGGTCATTCGGGGGAATGATTCAGGGCACAAAAAGAACCCCGGCGGTTGCCCGCCGGGGAGAGAAAGGAGAGAGAAGAAGAAAGGGGGTTCAATTGTCGGGAACTGCTGCGGCTCCTGATCAGCTTTCCGCTGACATCTTTTATATAACCACTGCTTTCTGGGTCTACCTCTAAGTTTCTCTGAGAAAAACCTGAGAATACTTGCGATTGATGGACCGCGGAAGCGTGAGGAGCCTCTCACGTTTCCGCCCAAGGCGCTAGACTTGAAGGCAGTATTTATTTGCCCAAGGAGTTTTTCACATGCTGCTGTCCGACCGCGACATTCTCGCCGCACAGTCCGCAGGTCATATCTCACTTGATCCGTGGACCCCCGAAATGGTGCAGCCCGCTTCCATCGACGTGCGATTGGATCGGTACTTCCGTTTGTTCAATAACCACGCCTACACCTATGTCGATCCGGCGGAAAACCAAGGCGCGCTCACCGAACAGTTCGAGGTGGCTCCCGACGAACCGTGGATTTTGCACCCCGGCGAGTTCGCACTGGGTTCCACGTGGGAATACGTCAAGTTGGACCCGTCCATTGCCGCCCGTCTGGAAGGCAAGAGCTCACTGGGCCGATTGGGGATTCTCACCCATTCGACTGCGGGCTTCATTGACCCCGGTTTCGAGGGGCATATTACGCTTGAGCTGTCTAATGTGTCGACGTTGCCGGTCAAACTATGGCCTGGCATGAAAATCGGCCAGATGTGCTTCTTCCAGCTGAGCTCGCCCGCTGAGCACCCTTATGGCTCCAAGGGCACCGGCTCGCATTATCAGGGCCAGCGGGGTCCGACGCCGAGCCGTTCCTACGAGAATTTCTACCGCGCGCACATCGACGACTGAGCGTTGCGACGTACCATTCGGCCGGCGGATGCCGGCCATTTGCTTAATCCCAAGGAGATGTCATGACCAACAGCGGTGGCGGGTTCCAGTTCGACTTCCAGCAGCCCGAAAAGCCGGTCAGGCCAACGGTTCCTCCGATTCCCGGGCAAGAGACGGCAGCATATAGCACGGAACCCACGGCACAAGCCACACCGGCTCTGCAGTTCCCGCAGTCTGTGCAGTCTGCGCAGCCCACACAGCCCACACAGTTTGTGCAGCCCGCGCAAGCAGCGTATGCCTCACAACCCACGCAAGCTGTGCCGACCGTACAAGCCGCTCAGCCGACGCAGCCCATCGATCCGGCCATGACGCAACCGTTCTCGCCGCAATTCCTGGCTGCGGTTGCCGCACAGGCACCACAGCCGGCGGCAGCCACGCAGCCAATAGTATCCGAAACACCAATCGCCGCTGCGCCCGGCCAGCAGCAATACGTTTGGGATCAGACGACGCAAAGCTTCCGCCCGGTGGAACCGACAGCGCCGGTGACGCCAGCAGCACCAGCGGCACCAGCGGCACCGGCGACATCGCCTGTTTCGGTAGCTTCAAACGCCGCGACACAGGCGTTCCAACCCAATCAGGCCGAGCAGCCTGCGGTAGATGCCGAGGCAACACAAGCGTTCCAGCCTGATCAGGTCATGGCAACACAGCCTTTCGAAGCTCAGGCCATGCCGAATGCCGAAACCGCGGCCACACAGGCATACGGCGCATCATCCACCGTATCCGGTGAGACCGTTGCCATGCCGGCAACGCAAGTAGCGTCTGCCGATGATGCTGCAGCCACACAGGTGTTCCAACCGGCCGCCCTGGCCGCTTCGGCACAGGCTCAGCCTGCTGTGATGCCTCCCTCCATTCCGTTGGATCAGGTCTCCGATGAGGACGATTCCGATGGCGCCGAGCCTCGTCACGGCGGTAGCGGCAAAAAGAACACCCGCAAGATCGTCAGCATTGCCGTAGCAGTAGTCGCCGTGATAGCGCTGGTTGTCGCCGGCCTGCTCTGGTGGCATTCCAACAGCAGCAAGGCGAGCCAAGCCGTGGCATTGGCCGAGTGCAAGGTAGCGGCCAAGCAGTACACGAATGCTCAGAAGAAGCTCACCACCGCCATATCCAATGGCCAAACCAGCGCGCAAACATCCACCAGCGATGTGGCCGATGCCAATACGCTCACCACGCTGAATCAGGCGTTGCAAGACGCCGGCAATCCGGCTGACACCGCCAAGTGCGATTCCAACCTCAACGCCACTGAGTTGAAGTCTCACACTAAAGAGCTGCAGAATGATGCCAGCGACATGGCTGACAAGACGGATGCCATCAACAACGCGATCAAGGCCGTTAATACTTCAAAGGCGACGGCCGATACCAACACACTGAAATCGAACCTGAGCTCGGCTATTTCGCAGGCGCAGGGCACGCTGGATAATTCCGCGTAAACTGCAGAAGGCCGAGTCCGACGTCACCGCCTCGATGCAGGCCAAGCAGCAGGCAGATGCCGCCAAGCAAGCTCAGGAAGAGGCTCAGCAGAAGGCTGACCAAGAGGCACAGCAGAAGTCTCAAGACGAGTCCAACAATAGCGACAACAATAACGGCGGCGACAACTCCACCTCTACTGACGGCACTGACGGCAGCAACAACTGAGGTCTGCAGCGTTCTCCTGTTTCCCATGGGGCGGTAACTCCCCATGGGGCGGTTAGCATATTTTCCTTTTTCGCGGAATAATGCCGTTTTCAGCGACCGCCCCATGGGATAGTTACCGCCCCATGAGGAGCCGTTTGGATATAGCAGTGGGCCGGGCTCTGAATACCAGAGCCCGGCCCACTGCTATATGCCCACAATCAGGGCTATTGCGATGGCTTAACGCTTGGCCATCGCGCGTAGCACAATCTTGCGCAGTTCGGAGGCAATCAGCACGATTGCGGCCAGGCAGATGCATTCCACCCAAGCCATCGGGCTCAATGCCACGGTGCCGAACGGACCGTTGAGGAACGGCACGTAAATCACCACGAGCTGCAGCGCCACGGACAAACCAATCGCACCCCATAGCCACTTGTTGGAGAACAGACCCACGAATGCGGACTGCAGATGCGAACGGGAGGACAGCGCGTTGAATAGCTGGGCAAACACCAGAATCGTGAAGCCCATCGTACGGGCCTCGGTCATCTGCGCTTCATGGCCGATGGCATCCACCGAGCGGTCGGTGAACAAGCCGCCGGACAGGTGCATGTCCATACCAATCAGCGTGACGATGGCCATGATGACGCCGATGTAGATGATGTCGCCCCACATGGAGGCGTCAATCACGCGGTCCGTCACCTTACGCGGTTTACGACCCATCACATCGTCGGTCTGCGGGTCCACGCCCATAGCCAACGCCGGCGCGGCATCGGTCAGCAGGTTAATCCACAGCAACTGTGTGGCGAGCAGCGGCACGGTGACGCCCACGGTTTCCGGCTGGCGGATGCCGAGGAAGCCGGCAAACACCACACCGAGGAACACGGTGAACACCTCACCCACATTGGAACTCAGCAGGTAGCGCAGGAACTTGCGGATGTTGTCGAAGATCACGCGACCCTCGCGTACGGCGGCCACAATGGTGGAGAAGTTGTCGTCCGCCAGAATCATCTTGGCGCTCTGCTTGGTCACTTCGGTGCCGGTGATGCCCATGGCCACGCCGATGTCCGCGGACTTGACTGCCGGGGCATCGTTCACACCGTCGCCGGTCATGGCCACGATGTTGCCTTGACGCTGCAAGGATTCGACGATCTTGAGCTTGTGCTCGGGGGCCACGCGCGCGTACACGGACACTTCGGACGTGGCCTTGTCGAGCGCGGCCTCATCGGGCAGCTGGTCGAGCTGGTCGCCGGTCAGGGCCTTGCCATCCTTGGCGATGATGCCAAGGTCGGAGGCGATGCGGGCGGCGGTCAGCGGGTGGTCGCCGGTGATCATCACCGTGCGGATGCCGGCACGATGGGCCTCGGTCACGGAGTCGCGCACCTCAGTACGCGGCGGATCGATAATGCCGACCATGCCATTCCAGATGAGATCGGTTTCAATGGCTTCGGCCTGATCGGCGATGTCGGACACCTGGCCTGCGGCGTTGACGCTTACACCGGGCACATCAGCCAAAGAACCGGTTTCCAGCGGACGGCAGGCCTCGCCAAGCGTACGGTAGGCCTCGGAGGAGAGACGTTCGACGGTGGCGAGAATCGACTGGCGATCGCCTTCGGTGAGCTTACGGACCTGACCACCCACGCGGATGCGCGTGCAGTAGCTCAACAGCACGTCGGGCGCGCCCTTGGCGAACACGGTGAGCTTGTCTGAATCGGTGCTGTCCTTGGCGATGATGGACATGCGCTTGCGTTCGGAGGTGAACGGAATCTCGCCAACGCGCGTGTATCGCTTGATCTTGCGATCGGCCTTGACCTTGCGTGCGGCCACGATCAGCGAGACTTCGGTGGGGTCGCCCACAATCTCCCAACGGCCGTTCTCCTCGCGTAGTTCGCCGTCGTTCGCGAGCGTGCCGGCCACGAGCGTGGCGACGACTTCATCGGCCACAATCTGGGCCTGCTCGGATTCAGGACTGACGCCGCCGGTCATAACCATGCGGCCTTCCGGCGCGTAACCGGTGCCAGTGATCTGCACTTCGCCGGACGGGGTGACCACACGTTCCACGGTCATCTCGTTGCGGGTCAGCGTACCGGTCTTATCCGAGCAGATCACGGAAGCGGAGCCCAAGGTCTCCACCGAATGCAGTTTCTTGACGATGGCGTTGTGCGCGGCCATACGCTGCACACCAAGCGCCAGCACCACGGTCAGGATGGCGGCCAAGCCTTCCGGCACGGCGGCCACAGCCAGCGAGACAGCCAACAGCAAGGAATCAATCACGTCATGGACGTCGTTGAAGCCTTCCAGCACGGCGAGCGCCACCAGCACCACGACAGCGATGACGCACACCGCAATGCCGAGGATCTTGGAGACGTAATCCATCTCCTTCTGCAGCGGAGTTTTCTCATCTTCGGTGGCGGAGAGCATGTCGGCGATCTTGCCGACCTGCGTATTCATACCGGTGCCGGTCACGATTGCGCGGCCGGTGCCTTGCGTCACGGAAGTGCCGTTGAAGATCATGTTGGCGCGGTCGCCCAGCGCCTTGGCTTCGGTGAGTGTGTCCGGCTTCTTGCCAACCGGCACGGATTCGCCGGTCAGTGAAGCCTCGGCGATGCGCAGGCTGGCCGCGTTGACCAGTCGGCCATCAGCGGAGACCGAATCGCCTTCCGCAAGGACGATGATGTCGCCGGGGACCACGTCGGCGGTGTTGATGCGCATGACCTTGCCATCGCGCAGCACCGAGGTCTGCGGGGCCGTCATTTGTGCGAGCGCTTCGACGGCCGCCTCGGCCTTGGCTTCTTGCATATAGCCGAGCACAGCATTGACAATCAGGATCAAGATGATCACGATGGCGTCGAACGGCAGCACTTCGCCGCCTTCCGCGCCGGGCTGCGCATTGGCTTTTTCGATGAACCAAGCGATCACCGAGATAATAGTGGCCGCGATCAGCAGGTAGACCAGCGGATCTTGGAATTGGGCCAGGAATTTCTTCCATTTCGGTACGGGCGGGGCGCTGGCGAGCTCGTTCGGGCCGAATTTGGCCAGTCGGCGCTTGGCTTCTTCCTCGCTCAGGCCGTGGGATGGGTCGACGTTCAGGGCTTTGGCCACGTCGTCGGCGCTGGTCAGACTTGGATCAGTATCCCCCAATAGCGCTTCCTGTGCGCGCACCTCTTGCGATTCCACGACCCCGTTCGTTGCGGTCGTGGACACTGCGGATTGATCTTTGAGATCATCCATAATGTTCTCCTTGGTATTGCCGCGGAGTAGTCAGCCTTGCGGCCGCTGCCGGGTTTTCTCTCCCGGCTGGACGCACAGGACTGCGCGGTTATGGACACCGGCGCAACTGCTGCCGATGCATACGATTGCCATTATTCCATAACCGCGTGGCGCACTTGGCGCACAGCGTAATAGCGTTTTGCCTAGAACAGGCGACGCAACCAGGCCTCAGCCAAATCAGGCCAACACTGCACGCATTCGACGATGTGCGCATAGAAGCCGTTACCGGCAGTTTCCGCATTGGCCAAGGACAGGCCGTGGCTGCCTTCAGGGAACAGGTGCGCCTCAATGCTCACGCCGGCGGCCCGGCAGGCCTGGATGAGCATTAGCGTGTTCTCCACGGGCACGGCGTCGTCGGTCATGGTATGCCAGACGAAGACGGGTGGCGTTTTGGCGTCGATGTGCTTTTCGATGGAGAACTTGTCCAGCAAAGCCTGATTGTGAGCTTGGTCCCCTAGCAGGCATTGGAAGCTGCCGCGATGGGCGTACTTGCCGGCGGTGATTACTGGGTACGAGAGCATCAGCGCGTTCGGGCGCACGGCGTCCGGGTCCATGCCGCCCTGTTCGCGGATGTCTTCGTCGCCGACCGAGGTGGCGAGGTTGGCGGCCAGATGCCCGCCTGCGGAAAAGCCGAGTACGGCCACTTGCGCGGGGTTTACATGCCACTGATCCGCATTGGCGCGAATCAGGCGCATTGCCTCGGCAGCCTCCAGCAAAGCCACCGGATAGCGGCTGGGCTGCACCGAATAGCGCAGCACGAATACGGCGAAGCCTTTGGCCAGGAATTGCAGGGCCACTGGCTCGGCTTCGCGGTCAGAAGTCATGGCGTAGCCGCCGCCAGGCAAAATCAGGATGGCCGGGCGTATACGGTCCGGTTCCATCTCCTCGCTGTTGTCGGCCACATAGCCAAAGAATCGCGCCTCGCTGCCATCAATGCCAACGATGGTTTGTTGAATGTATTGCATGCCATACATCATACGCGCAGAGAATAGTTCTCGATAAGAACCACTCGCCATATGCGGTCTTGCCCGTATCTCCAAACCGAATAACGCTTACAGCGAATCGTGAAGACTGCGGGCCATGGCGCGGTCGCGCGAGCCTTTGGTGAGCTTGAGACCGAGGGTCACGGCAATCAACACAACAGTGCAGGCGATCCACAGCGTTCGACCGCCGAAGTTGCTGATAGTCCAGCCACCAATCAGCGGCGCCAGCGCAATCGACGCCGACCACACTACGTTGTAGACGCCCTGATACGTGCCGCGCGCCGACGCGGGTGCCATGGCGGCAACCGTAGTGGTGGCGATAGGGAATGTGCCCAGCTCACCCAGCGTCCACAGCACTACGGCAAGCGCGAATCCGCCCCAAGAATGGGCCGCGGCCTGCACCGCATAGCCGATGACGGTTACGGCGAGGCCCATCACCAGCACGCGTGAATTGCCCATGCGCGCGAACAGTTTCATCGCGGGAATCTGCAGCAGGCACAACATACCGCCATTGATGGTGAGCAGCACCGAATACTCGCCCAGCCCTAGACCAAGGTCCGTCATGGCAATGGGCAGGCCGGAGGTGCTTTGGAAGTACACAAGGAAGTAGCCGAACATCAGCAGGGAGAAGCCGAGGAATGGAGTATCGGTGAGCACGCGCCGCCAATTGCGAGACATGGCGCCCTTGACACTGGCAGCCGGTGCGGCATCCGAGTGATTCGGCCTCTCAATGCCGGCGAATTCCGCATGGGTAACACTGCATTCGTCTTCATGGCGCACCGCACTTGGCACCGATACAGTAATCCCCAAATGCCGCACCTCGCGGAAGAACGCAATCAGCAATATCGTGACGGCTATCATCACCGCCGCTTCAACGTAGAACATCAGCGAATACGAGATCTTGACCAGCTGGTTGGCCACAATCGGTCCAATCGCGTACCCAAAATTAATCGCCCACGATTGCAGTACGTATGCACGTTGCTGACGTTCGGCAGGCACCACATCCGCGATATACGCGGCGATGGCCGGGCTGGGCAGCGAGGCGAACGCACCATAGACGAACAGAGCCGCGCCTAAAGACACAGGATCAGTGAGTACGGAAACGACCAGCAGGGCAGCCGCTGCGCCGATTTCGCCGATGATAATCATGGATTGGCGGCCGAATCTGTCGGACAAGGTACCGCCGAACAGGCAGCCGATGATTGCGCCGAAGCCGTACATGGCCACGACTGTGCCCACCACACCCTCATCGAGGCGCAGCGCGGAAACCAAATATATCGACAAGAATGAGGTCACGAAGCGACCCATCCACAGAATCAGAATCGCCAACCATAATCCCCAATACAGCAGGGACAGTCCGAATATCATACGCTGCTTCTTCACTCTCAATACCTTACCGGCTACCGACGGCGGAATAGCCGCGTTTTGGCGCGGGGTGCTGGGACAATAGCACCTATGGCTATCAAAAAAGGACCGACCAAGGGGTCGGGTGGCAAGCATCGCAACAAACTGAAGGGCTACGGCCCCACTCCCAAGGCCGAGGACCGCGTCTATCACAAGGCGTACAAGGCCAAGAAAGCGGCCGAACGTCGGCAGATGGCCGACCCGCGTCTGGCAGCCCGCCGTCGAGTGGACAAGTTCGCTTCGGCGGATACTTCGGATCTGGTGTACGGCCGTAATTCCGTGCTGGAAGCACTGCGCGTAGGCGTACCTTCTTCCACGCTGTACATCATGTCTCGTATTGAACATGACGATCGTACTCGCGAAATCGTGAAAATCGCTGGTATGAACGGCCTGCACATGCTGGAGGCCGATCGTCTGGAGATGGATCGTATCGCCCGCTCTGGCAACCATCAGGGCGTGATTCTGAAGGTCGATCCGTTCCAGTACTCCTCGCTGAACGAGCTGGCCGATCGTGCTGAGAAGAAGGCCAAGGCAATGGAGGCCGCGAATTCGGCGGCCGCCCGTATTGCTGCGCGACCGCTGTTTATCGCATTGGACGGCGTGACCGATCCGCAGAACCTGGGTGCCGTGATTCGTTCGGCGGCCGCATTCGGTGCCAATGGTGTGATTCTGCCGGAACGCCGTTCCGCTTCAGTGAACGCCGCCGCTTGGAAGGTGTCTGCCGGTGCGGCCGCGCATATGCCGGTGGCGCGCGTGGTGAACCTGACTAAGGCACTTGAGGGCTTGAAGGAGCGTGGATACTACGTTGTCGGCCTTGACGGTGGCGGCGATAAGCTCGTCGGCGAGACTGGCTTTGAATCCGATCCGCTCGTTGTAGTGCTCGGTTCGGAAGGCAGCGGTTTGGGCCGACTGGTGCGCGAAACCTGCGACGCGATTGCCGGCATCCCGATCAGCTCGTCTGTTGAGTCGCTGAACGCTTCAGTGGCGGCGGGTATCAGCCTGTACGCGGTGTCCAACGCACGGCGCAAGGCTGCGGCGGAGTGATTGTCGCTTGAGGCCGTAATAGGTTGTACATACACGGAAGCCCCTCTATTTGAGGGGCTTCTTTGTGTGATGGGCTCACCTACAGACAGTCCACCGGATTGTCCGCTTAATGACTCCACACTGCCGCATCCGGATCGTCATCGGGGTTGTAGCCGTCGTCGTCCGGGTCGCTGTAGGTGGATTCGTCGTCAATGACGCCGGAATCGGCCTCTTCGTTAAGTTCGGCGAGTGCCTTGGAGTCAAGGCTGTAGCTCGGCAGAGCGTTGTCGATGTAGCTGGTCACGGCCTCGCCCATCGGCACGTCGTGGCCGGCCTTCTCCGCCAGGAACCAGCGATGGTCAAGCACCTCATGGAAGAACTGAGCAGGCTCGATCTGGGAGCGATATTCGCGCGGAATCATACGCACGGTCGGCTCGAACACCTCACGCATCCAGTCGGTGGCCACGATTTCCAGATCCTCGCCCTCACGCCACGTGGAGGCACGGTAGGCGTCAAGGTCGTTGAGCAGACGACGGGCCTGGTTCTCCTGCACGTCAAGGCCGGTGAGGCGCAGCAGCTTGCGGTTGGCGTAGCCGGCGTCCACCACGCGCGGGCGGACCAGCACACGCTTGCCGTCCTCGGCGGTCTTCATTTCCAGCTCGTCCACGTCGAAGCCCAGCTCGTTGAGCTTGTTGACGCGCTGCTCGATCTTCCACATTTCGTCCGGGTTGAACTTGTCGGTGTCGGTCAGGGCGCTCCACAGCGAGTGGTAGCGGTCGACTAGGCGGTTGCCCACCTCGATCTCATCCACGTCGCCGGGCAGTAGCTTGCCGGACGCCAAATCCATAAGTTCGCCGATGATGTTGGTGCGGGCCAAGTCGATATCGTATTCGCGCTGGCCGTCGGTGAGCTGGGCTTGCAGGTCACCGGTCTCGGCGTCCACCAGGAAGGCGGAGAAAGCGTCGGCGTCGCGCAGGAACAGGACGTTCGACAGGGACACATCGCCCCAGTAGAAGCCGGCCAGGTGCAGGCGCACCAGCAGCACGGCGAGGGCGTCAATCAGTCGTTCGGCGGTGTCCGGGCGCAGATTGCGGGCGAACAACGCACGGTACGGCAGCGAGAACTTCAAGTGCCGGGTGACCAGAATCGCCTCCAGCGGCTCCCCTTCACGGGTGTGACGGCCGATGACCACGGCGATCGGGGTCACAGTTGGCAGTTCGAGCTTCTGCAGTCGACGCAGGATCTCGTACTCTCGCTCGGCCACCTGGCGCGTGATCTCCTTCATGGCGTACACCTCGTCGCCCACGTGCACGAATCGCACGACGTGGCGGGAGATGCCTCGCGGCAGGTTGGCCAGCAGGTCCTCAGGCCAGGTGGCCAAGGGCTTGTGCCAGGGCAGCGTGAACATCTTCGGGTTCGAGCTGGCGGCGGTGATTTTCAGTGCTTGCGGCTCCGCTGAATTGGCGTGTTCGTCTTCGGCTTTGACAGACGTGGCCTTCAGCGCACGCGGATCCATCTGGGGCAAATCGTTCAACTCCATGTGTTCGATTTTACGTGTCGTTCGCGATGTGTGCTCCTTTGCCACGACTTCGGCGCGTTATGTTTACGGGAAAAACACCGTTTGGTCTCTCCCTCAGACCGTCTAAAAGGCAAAAGAAAAGCCCCGCAGCTATGCAGGGCTTTTCCAACGAGGCCATAAGAGAGGAAGAGAATAACCTCGTTTAATGGTTGACGAAGCTATTAGACCTCGCCAAGTATCTACTAGTTCAGACGCAGCTCAGTCGACGGAGCGAACAGGTGCATCTTGGCCGGGTCAATCTTGATCTTGACGGTCGCGCCAACCTTCGGCAGCGCACGCGGATTCACACGAATCGTGGTGAGCTTGTTCTGGTCGGACATGACCTGGGAAGCCTCAGCGGCGGAGCCATCGGTGATGATGTTGCCGTAGATGTAGCCATCGGAGCCCAGATCCTCGACGTTCACAACCTTCAGGGAGAAGGCGTTCGGGTCGTCAGCCGGGGCCAGGCCAGCGTCCTCAGGACGGAAGCCGACCACGATCTGGCCGTTGTCTTCGGCGGTGAGCTTGTTGACGGCCTCAGCCGGCAGGTCCACGGTGTCCTCACCGATCTTCGCCTTGCCGTTGACCACCGGGTGGGTGTTCAAGTTCATCGACGGGGAGCCGATGAAGCCGGCGACGAAGACGTTGGCCGGACGATCGTACAGCTCAGTCGGAGCGCCGACCTGCTGCAGGATACCGAGCTTGATGACGGCGATGCGATCGCCCATCGTCAGAGCCTCGGTCTGATCGTGGGTCACGTACAGGGTGGTGACACCCAGCTGGCGTTGCAGGGCAGCAATCTGGGTACGGGTCTGGACACGGAGCTTGGCGTCCAAGTTGGACAGCGGCTCATCCATGAGGAAGACCTTCGGCTCACGGACAATTGCACGGCCCATGGCCACACGCTGACGCTGACCACCGGACAGAGCCTTCGGCTTGCGGTCGAGGTACTCGGTCAGGTCGAGAATCTCAGCGGCCTTCTCGACGCGCTTGCGAATCTCGTCCTTCGGAGTGCCGGCGATCTTCAGGGCGAAGCCCATGTTGTCGGCAACGGTCATGTGCGGGTACAGAGCGTAGTTCTGGAACACCATTGCGATGTCGCGGTCCTTCGGCTGCATCGTGGTGACATCCTTGCCACCAATGAGGATGCGGCCCTTGTTGACCTCCTCCAGGCCGGCGAGCATACGAAGGGTCGTAGACTTACCACAGCCAGAAGGGCCAACGAGGACGAGGAACTCGCCATCCTTGATATCAAGATTCAGATCATCCACGGAGGGCTTATCGTTGCCCGGGTAGATACGAGTGACGTGGTCGAAAACGACTTCTGCCATAATTACTAATCCTTTCAGAGGCAGGTACGTGCCTCACGATCCGTTGTAAAGGGATTTGTTCTTTACTGCGCTTCCGCCCTCGCCACCGACGTACAACTTTGCTTTCGGAAACTGCAAGCTTCAGCGTTTACTTTTTTTCCGGTTCAGTGAAGGTTCTCTTCGTTGAGCCGAGAACTACTATACACGGACCGTGGACCAAGGCAAGTGGCGTGTCTGAAAATGTAGTTAACTTTATGGGCGTTTCTGGGGGTGTTGTGTGGTTCGGCCCATGACACGCCTGTTTCTCGAACGTGCGAACCGGCACGCCCGGCGTAGAGCAGGCCTGCTCTTCCCGAACTGACGGATTCCATCAGTCGCCGACTAATGCAACACAGACTCGAAGGTGACGCCGTTGCGGGCGGCTTTGCGCTCGGCCTTGCGCTCCTCGGCGTTTTCGATGCGCTGGATGCGCAGCTGGCGCCAGTCCTCGCGCATGTCGCGGAAACGGTCGGCCAGCGTTACGTCATCGTTCTCGGCATCGCCATCAGTACCGCTGCCATCGGCCTTACCGAACGTGCCATCGGCCACCTTGGCGATGCCCAGCTTGAGCAGTCCGAGCAACTCACGCAACGTTTCCGGTACGGGCTCATCGCCCTCATCGGCGGACTTGGTCAGGCCCTCGATGCGGCGACGAAGCGCGTCGGCGTCCTCGGGATCGATCTTGAGCCCGGCGATCAGCGACTGGCGCATGGTCTCGTAATCGAGGTTGGCAAAAAAAATTCAGCTGTTGCAGCGTCATGAAGCCCTTGAGCTCGGGGAATCGGTGGACGATGTATTCCTCGCGGTCGTCGGCGGCGCGGGTCCAGTCGCGGGTGAGCTGCGGATCCCAGCTGGCGGTAATCGACCCCTCGCGCATGCGGTAGTGGTACAGCGCCTTGGGCAGACGGACCACGCGCGTGGCCTCGCCGATCACGTTGCAGATACGGGAGAGATCCTCGATTTTGCGACCCACCGGGAAGGAGAATCCGGTGCCCTGATAGGTGGAGGCGGGTGCCAGGAAGGCCCAGAAATAGCCGTCAATCTCAGCCTTGACTTGCTTTTTGATGACCTCGACCGGGGTCAGGACCTGCACCTCGGTGAAGTCGTTGTGGCGATAGTTGGACAGCAGCGGCTTGTTGTTCTCGGAGATGGTGTCGAACTGGAACATCACCAGATCGGCATCGTATTCACGCATGGCATTCAGGCAGTCCTCCACCAACGTGGGGGCCACGGTATCGTCGGAATCGGCGAAGTACAGGTAGGCGCCGGTGGCCCCGGCGATGCCGGCGTTGCGTGCGTCGGACAGTCCGCCGTTGGGCTTGTGAATCACCCGCACGCGCGGGTCGCGGGCGGCCCAAGCGTCGCACATGGCCGGGCAATTGTCGGGCGAGCCGTCGTCGACCAGCAGAATCTCCAGATTGGCGTACGTCTGCGCAGCAACGGACGCCACGCATTCGTCGAGGAATTTCTCGACCTTATATACCGG
>QWCB01001208.1_pt1 | contig 25318 bp, 19 predicted proteins | sample 1972511 | NCBI WGS metagenome assembly QWCB01 (sample SAMN09866719, study PRJNA288562) | Human gut metagenome isolate term5_stool, whole genome shotgun sequencing... | isolation source: gut | host: Homo sapiens | place: USA: California | reverse complement strand
ATTACTTCTGCAATATTTGTTTCTTCTTTTGCTGAAGATGGAAGAACTATTCCAGATACTGTCTTTTCTTCCAATTCAATTTTTTTGATTACGACTTTGTCGCCTAATGGTTTAAGTTCCATAAGTCCCTCCTTGTATAATAAAATTTATAAACTATTTAATTAGCACTCGGTCTCTTTAAGTGCTAATAGTATTATAGTATCATTCTATTTTTTTTGCAAGTCATAAAGATAACTTATTTTCATATCTTTTATATTTATTGTAAGCTTTTTTTTCTTAAAAATTTTTATATGACGAAAAATATCTTTTTATTTTCTACATAATTTTTTCATTAAAAAAGGTGCGATGATCGCACCTCTTATTACTAATTTATTTATTTTTCTTTGAAGTAGCTTACGCCGCTTTCAAATATTTCTTGGATATCTGAATCGATATTTTTGTAAAGATCTTCTGTAACTCTTTCTGAGTGACCCATCTTGCCTAGAATCTTACCATCCTTTGACATTATTGCTTCAATTCCGTAGTAGGATCCGTTTGGAACTACTTCGTATTGGGCTACAACCTGTTCATTTTCTAGAAGTTCTCTTAGTTTTTCTTCATTTACTACGAATCTTCCTTCTCCGTGGGAGATTGGAATCTTGTAGCTGTCCTTTTTAAGTTTACTTAGCCATGGTCCGTTCTTGGTTAGCATATTTGTACTTACAAATCTTGCTATATGTCGAGATGAATTATTGAAGGTCAAGGTTGGATCGTCTTCTTCTATCTCTTTAATCTTTCCATATGGAAGAAGTCCAGTCTTTATAAGGGCTTGGAATCCGTTGCAAATGCCGATTATAAGTCCGTCGTTTTCTTCTAGCATATATTCTATAGATTCTCTTATCTTTTCATTTCTTAGAACATTTGCGATGAACTTACCAGAGCCGTCTGGTTCGTCTCCCATTGAAAATCCTCCAGGAACTGCAAGGATATTTGCTTTTCTAATTTCCTTAGCAAATTCGTCTATGGACTTTTTAATTTCTTCTTCGTTTCTATTTTTAAATAGGACGATCTTAGCTTCTGCTCCTGCGTCTTCAAGGGCCTTTCTAGTGTCGTATTCACTATTTGTACCTAAGAATGCAAGGACAAGCGCATTTACCTTAGTAACTTTATTCTTGGATTTAAGTCTTCTTTCCACCTTTTTATTTTCAATCTTAGCAGGTTTTTCTTCGATTGCTCCTTTGAAGACTGAGTCAAGGGTGTGTAGGTAGGAATCTTTTAAATCTTTAGAATTTAATTTTTCGCCGTTTACTGTGATTTCTTCTTGGAACTTACCGATTTCTTTTATAAATTCTCTATCTTCTTTAAATTCTACGACGAAGCTTGCAAATTTATTGGTGTATAGATCTTCTAGCTTAACATCAAATCCTGTGTTTCCAACAGCCATTTCATAAATAGTTGGCAAAATTCCCTTGCTACAAACCTTTATAGAAATAATATTTTTACTTCTAATTTCTTCGTGGATCTTTTCGTAGTTTTCTTTTAATCTATTTAGATCTAGGGTTCCATTTTCATCGTAGTCGATGTCGATTAAACCGATCTTACCTTCATTTTTAAATTCTGGGCTCACGATATTTTCAACGTCTTCTGTGGTTACTGCAAATGAAATAAGTGTCGGTGGCACGCTTATATGTTCAAAGGTTCCACTCATGGAATCCTTGCCGCCAATTGGTGGAGTTTCGAAGTATGATGATACTTCAAATGCTCCTAGTAGTGATTTAAGTGGCTTTGACCAAGATTTTTCGTCCGTTAATTTTTCGTAGAATTCTTGGAAGGAAAGTCTAACTTTGTCAGTTTTTCCTCCTGCTGCAACGATCTTTGAAAGGGATTCAACCACCGCGTAGTAACCGCCGAGGTAGTTACTTTCTTCGCTTAGGTATGGGTTAAATCCGTAGCTCATAATGGATGCAGTCTTGGATTTTCCTTCTAGGGTTGGCACTAGTGCAACCATTGCATCTACTGGGTTTATGCTTTCTCTTCCTCCAAGCGGATGAAGTACGGTTCTTCTTCCAACTGAGGAGTCAAATAGTTCGATTAAATTTCTCTTGGAAGTTATATTTAAATCTCCAAGATATTTATTTAAATTCTTTGGATCTTTGTCATTTGATTTTAAAGTCTTAGGGAAGTTTTCAGAAGTAACTTCCACATTCATGTGCCTGCTTGCACCGTTTGTATTTATAAAGTCGTAGCAAAGATCTGCGACAATTTTGTCCTTGTAGTACATCCTCATTCTGTTGGTGTCTGTGATATTTGCAACGATATTTGTATCTAGATTTTCTTCGTGGGCGTATTTTTCAAACTCTTCAACATCGTTTTTACTTAAAACTACAGCCATTCTCTCTTGAGATTCGGAGATTGCGATTTCCATTGGGATTAGTCCTTCGTACTTAAGTGGAACATTTTCTAGGAAGATATCCACGCCGTCGTGAAGTTCTCCCACTGCGACACTTACTCCACCTGCGCCGAAGTCGTTACATTTTTTGATAAGTCTTGTAGCTTCTTCACGTCTAAATAGTCTTTGGATCTTCCTTTCTTCCGGTGCGTTTCCTTTTTGAACTTGGGCAGATTCTGTAACGATTGAAGTAGTGCTGTGGGATTTTGATGAGCCTGTCGCTCCGCCGATGCCATCTCTACCAGTTTTACCTCCGAGTAGAACTACCACATCTCCCGCTTCTGGCTCATGTCTTACCACATTTTTCATTGGTGCTGAAGCTATTACAGCTCCAGTTTCCATTCTCTTAGCAACATAGCCTGGATGGTAGATTTCGTCAACGAGTCCTGTTGCTAGTCCGATTTGATTTCCGTAGGAAGAGTATCCGTGGGCTGCTTCTGTGGTTATCTTCTTTTGAGGAAGTTTACCCGCCATGGTATTTTTATCCCTTGGATCAGCGGCGCCGGTTATTCTCATTGCTTGGTAGACGTAACTTCTTCCGCTTAGTGGGTCACGAATTGCTCCGCCGAGACAGGTTGATGCGCCACCAAATGGTTCTATTTCAGTTGGATGGTTGTGGGTTTCGTTTTTGAACATAAGAAGGTAATCCCTTAGTTCTTCCTTGCCATCAATATCGATTCTCGTCTTAATCTTTACTGAGCAGGCGTTTATTTCGCTTGAAACTTCTAGATCTTCTAGTCTTCCTTTTGCTCTTAGGTACTTGGATAGAATTGTTCCAAAACTCATTAGGTTTATCGGTTTTTCAATCTTTAGTTCTTCTCTTATCTTTATATATTCGTCGAAGGAATTTTTAATTATTCTATCAAGCTCTGTCTTTTCGTCGAAATTTATATCTAAAAATGTGTTGAAAGTGGTGTGTCTGCAGTGGTCTGACCAATATGTGTCGAGGATTCTGATTTCAGTTTCGCTCGGATCTCTCTTTTCAGATTTGAAATAATCTCTTATACATTTTAAATCGTCAAGATTCATCGCAAGGGATTTTTCTTCTAGGAAGTTTTCTAGTTCTTCTTCGCTGAAATTTATAAAACCTTCGTAGATTTCGTTCTTGTCTGTGGTCTTAAGTTCTTTTCTAAGTGTTGTAGGTATGTTTAGAAGCTCAACTCTGTGAGAATCCACAGGGTTTACCAAGAATTTTTCAATTTTCTTTAGTTCTTCCTTGGTTGCTCCTTTTATTTCATAGACTTTTGCACATTTAGCCGCAATTTTTTCATCTGTAACTAAACTTACAGTGTCTAGGATTCCTTGTTCCCTTTGGTCGAATTGACCTGGAAGGTAGGAAACTGCAATGGTATCTTCCATCTTGCTTTGAAGTTCCATAGCATCTTCGAAATACGCATCGTCTACGACTTTTTCGCTAAGAATGGTGTAGAGAATCTTTTCGATGCCTTCCTTTGACATTTCAAGGTCGTACCTATTGTAAACCTTTAGTCCATCAAGTTTAATTCCAAGAGAATTTTCGATTTCACTTTGGATTCCTTTGGATTCGTGGTCAAATTCGTCCTTCTTCGCAACATAGACCCTCTTAACTCTAGGACCGATGTCCTTTCTATATTCCATATTTTCAAATGAAACTTCTTTTACATCGGAGTAAACTGTTTCTATTACTTCGTCGAAATCATCTCCAGAGTAAACGAGGTTTAGAACTCTACCGCCGCTAGTCTTTTGAACTCCGTCTTCAAGTTTTGTTCCGCAGTAGTAGATGCTACTCTTGGTAGGTCCAATGTGGATTTCTTTGCCATTTTCGTAGGAGCCTGGATAACCTCCACTTGCAAGGACTAGGCAAAGCGCCTTTTTATTATTTACTTTTAAATCTACTTCTTCTAATTTTCCTTCGGAAGTTTTTTGAAGAAGTTCTAGTAGGTCGTTATCTATAAGTTCTAGGATTACTTGAGTTTCTGGGTCACCGAATCTCACATTGAACTCTAGTACTTCGATCTTTTCATCGGTGATCATAAGTCCGATAAAGAGAGCTCCTCTGTAATCCATATTTTCTTTTTGAAGTCCTTTTAAAATCGGATTTAAAATTTCTTCTTTTATTCTAGGCATAAAAGATTCTGCCATTAAATTCGGTGCGTAGGTTCCCATGCCGCCGGTGTTAGGTCCGATTTCTCCAGTATAGGCTCTCTTGTGATCGCGAGAAGTTGGTAGAGGAAGGATGGTCTTCGTGTCAGTTAGGCAGATTAAACTCATTTCAAATCCTTCTAAGAATTCTTCCACCACCACTTTTTTGTCACCGTAGACTCCGTTAAATACATCTTTTAAGAATGATTGTGCATGGGATTTATCTTCGGCAATGAACACTCCTTTGCCTGCAGCTAAACCATCCGCCTTAAGTACGACTTTTCCATCTCTTGTAAGTAGTTTTTCTGCAAACTCATAGGCGCTCTTTTCGTCGTCAAATTCGCCATATTTTGCAGTTGCTATATTATATTTTTCTAAAAATTTCTTTGTATATGATTTACTTGCTTCAAATTTGGATGGGAGTTCTTTTGGTCCGAAGATCATCTTTCCATTTTCTTCAAACTTATCTACGATTCCCAAAGTAAGAGGAAGTTCTGGACCGACAACTGTGTAGTCAATATTATTTTCTAATGCAAATTTTAATAGTCCATCTATATCATCTACTTTTATACCAGTATTTTCTCCAAGGTTTAAGGTGCCTCCATTGCCCGGTGCAAAATAGAGTTTTCTGTCCTTATGTCCTTTTAGAATATTGTGTCCAAGAGCGTACTCTCTTCCGCCGCTTCCAACAATAAGTATATTCATCATTACCTCCTACATACTTATCCACTTTCAATTTATTTCTCTCTAATCAAAATATTACCACATATATAGAAAATTTTGTGAAATTTCGGGTGTATAAATCTATATTTTTTCAACCATTTTCTGATGCTTCTTTTTATTTTTAAATACCAAAATCAAGAGAAATTATCCTCCTATTATTTTTTATTATTTACGAAAAACATATAAATTTTTACAACAAAAAACCAGACTTTCGCCTGGTTATATTCTTATCCCCATATTGCTCCGAATAAAATTCCAAGAAATATAGCAGGAATCATATTTGCACTTTTAAAATCTCTTATCCTTAACATGGTAAGCCCAATTGCAAGGATTAGTATCCCTCCAACACCGTTTATGTTTGCCATAATCGCAGGTGTGAAGAAATCTTTTAAGTATCTTGCTAGGAAGAATATTCCTCCTTCATAAATCATAAGTGGCACTCCGGAAAACATAACTCCAACTCCTAGTGTGCTCGCTAGAATAAATGCGGTTATCCCGTCGAATACAGATTTGGTTATAAGAAGTGAGTTATCTCCCATAAGTCCTGCGTTTAATGCTCCGATGATGGTAAGAGATCCTACACATAGAATAAGTGAACCACTTACAAATCCTTCCACGAAGGTTGAGTCTCCTTCTTTTTTGCTTACAACCTTTTGAATTTTATTTCCAAGGGATTCAATTCTCTTTTCTATATCTAAGTAGGTTCCTATGGCAAGTCCTATGACCATGGCAAGGATTATTTGGATAAAATTTTCTCCCTTTAGGGCAGATTCCATACCTACCACAAAGATTGAAAGAGATAGCCCTGACATGATTTGGTCTTTGTACTTAGAGCTAAGTCTTGAACCTACAAAGTTGCCGGAAAGACCGCCTATTAATATTGCCACAAGGTTTATAATAAGTCCCTTCATCACTTAACCCCCAATTTATTATCTCTTCCATAGAAGAATAGGTACTGTTGCGCAAAGCCTGCAGATTTTCCAAAATACTCTCTACCGAGTATCGCCACTTCAGACTTCTTAACTTCCTTTTTAAAATATAATTCTTCCATAACTCTTTTGATCCACACATCCACAGGGAATGATTCGCTCCTTTTAAATGCAAAGAGTAGGATGCAGTCGCAGACCTTTGGACCGACTCCAGGAAGTTTCATCAGTTCTTCTCGTGCAAGTTCCAAATCCATGGTAAAGAGAGGTTCGATTTCAACTTCTCCATTTAAAATCATTTGAGAAGCCTTTACGATTCTTTCGTCTCTAAAACCAACCTTTGCAAACTCACGAAGATCCTTTGGATCAGCCTTGGAAAGAGCTTCTACAGTTGGAAAAGCGTAGTATTCTCCATATGGATTTTCTATCTTCTTCCCATACATTCTGCTTATGTCCCTAATGGAATTTTTAATTCTCTTAATATTATTATTTGCAGAAATTATAAATGTGATTATGGTTTCAAAAGGCTCTTGGTTTAGGATTCTAATTCCTTCGCCGTAGAGCATGGCTTCCTTTAGAGTTTCATCCTTAGAAAGATGTGCCTTTATATCTAAATAGGATCTATTTAAATCAAAATAATCCACCAGGTGAGCGTTGTAAAATTCCTCGTCCACTCCTTCTAGATGGATGTCATCTCCATCTCTATACACTCGAAAGACTCTGTTAAATGCCACATTTATAAATGAACCGTCCTCCAACTCGTCCCAGCGGAAGGCTTGACCACATTTAAAGATGTGCTCTGGTTCAAATGAATCTATATTTTTTAAAATTGTTTCATCAGATGTAAAAATTGTTTCCATAGCATGATTTTACCATTAAAATCTAAAACTTTCACTAAGAAAATCACTATTTTATAATCTTTGGCGCCGCTTTAAAGGACGTCGCTTTTAAATTAAAAAAGAAGACCGAAGTCTTCTTAGTTTTTCGTTTAATTATTTTACTTCTATTCTATAAATCTTTTCTAGATTTATAGGAACGGAGCTTTCCGGCTCAGTATTTTTAATTTCTCCCCCGAAGTAGACTTCAACAGTTTTGCCTTCTAGGCCTTCTGTGGTAGTTTTGCCGTCCTTTTCATTTTTTAAATTTTCTATGGATAGAGATATCGGTTTAGTAAGTAGATCTTTGAAATAAAATCCATCTTCAATTTCTGTCGCTTCTACCATAATCGAATCTTCTTCTGTATTTATAACTTTAGCTGTGAAATGAGCAACCCATTTTGGAATTTGTCCATCATCTTTTAGTTCAACATCTCTAAATAGAATCCATCTACCTTCTATCTCTACATTGATATATCCCTTTTCCCAAACTTGGTAGCCGTATCCAGTGCCGAAGTTAGATTCATCGTTGTTTTCTGGCATACTCTTACCATCAACTGAGGTCTTTATCTCTCCATCAGCAGTTCCACAGGTGACCATTGCGTTTTCATAACCTGTGTCCGTATAGGTAGTTCCATCGACTTTAACCATTGGCGGATAAGTTTTATCTACTTCGCTTGTTTTCGTATCTGACTTGCTACAAGCGGTAAATACTACCATGATGGCTGCCATTAAAATTAAAATAGATTTTTTCATACTTCCTCCTATTTTATGTATTTTTATCTAGCATCTATCTAAAATTATTATATATTACTATTTAAATTTTGAGATAAATTGCGGGTAATTGTAACTTATTTTTAAGTTTTTTGTAACTTCCTTTTCAACCTACATTAAGTTATAACAAAAAAAGAAGACCGAAGCCTTCTTAATTTTCGTTTAAATCTTTATTTGTTTTTTAAATAATATCCAAGTGTTAATAGTGAATCTTTTAGTCTTACATTTTCAACTACTGCCTTATCTGTGGTTATATCCAAAGGAGCAAAGTTCCATATTCCTTTTATTCCATGTTTCAAAAGTCTGTCTACTACATCTTGGGCAACATCTTTTGGAACGGCAACAATTCCTATGTCTATTGGATGTTTTTCTAAGTAATTTTCTAGTTCTTTATATGGTTTTATCTCCATCCCATCAACTTCAGAACCAACTTTTTCTCCTGTATCAAATAAAGCCTTTAGAGTAAATCCAGAATCTGAGAATCCTTGATAGCTTGCGATGGCAGTTCCTAAATGTCCAACACCGATTAAAACTGCAGTATATACCTTATCTATTCCTAGTATCTTATCTATTTGATCTCTCAACGCCTGTGTATTGTATCCATAACCTTGTTGGCCAAACCCTCCAAAGTTATTTAGGTCCTGTCTGATTTGGGAAGCAGTAAAACCGGTTAATTTTGAAAGTTCGGAAGAAGATATTCTCTCAATTCTATCGTCGATTAATTCTGTTAAGTATCTGTGATAGATTGGAAGTCTTCTAATTACCGACTCCGATATTCTCTTTTCCATATTCGCCTCCTCATTATGTTATTATTATAACAAAAATTCTTGTTTTATAAAAGCTTTCATTTACTAAAATAGTTTTATCTCTTCACAAATTCAAACGCTTTAATAGATAGAAAAAATGTGTTAATATTTATCTGAGGTGCAATATGGCAATACTTAATATTTCAAATTTAAAAAAATCATTTATTGAAAGAGTGATCTTTGACGGAGCATCTCTAATAGTAGAAGATAATGATAAGGTAGGTCTCATCGGAAATAACGGAACCGGCAAGACCACATTATTTAATATAATTACGGATAAAATTTCCTACGACGACGGGACTATTATAAAGACCAAGGATTTAACCATTGGATACTTAAAACAAAATCCCTTCGAGGATTTAACAAAGAGTATCTACGAAAGTGCAGAAGAAAATTTCGAAGAGGTGTTCGCCCTTGAGAGAAGACTTCGCGAGCTTGAAGGCGAGATGCACGACGAGGAGAAACTATCCGATGTAATGGAAGAGTACCAAAAGATAAGTGACCAGTACCAAAAGCTTGACGGATACAGTGTAGGATCTAAGATTAGAGGCACTTTAATAGGGCTTGGCTTTTCTGAAGATGAGTTCGACAAAAAGATTTCTGAACTTTCAGGAGGGCAGAAGTCGAGGCTATCCCTTGCGAATTTAATCCTTAAAAATCCGGATCTTTTACTTCTAGATGAACCGACGAACCATCTCGATATTGAATCTATAAATTTCTTGGAAAGAGCCCTAAGAGATTATAAAAAAGCTGTTATAATCATCTCCCACGACAGATATTTTCTAAATAATATCGTAAATAAGATCGTGCTTTTAGATGAACTAAAACTTACAACCTTTAACGGAAACTACGAATATTACGCAAAAGAGAGAAAGAAACAGCTTGAAATCAGAAAAAGTCAGTACGAAAATCAACAGAAAGAAATAAAAAGACAAGAACAGATCATCGAAAGATACCTGGGACTTGGTCGTGCAAGATTTATAAGACAGGGCAAGAGCAGACAAAAGATGCTCGACAAGGTTAAGAGGATCGAGGCTCCAGAAGAAAATCAAGTGGTGGATATCAAATTTCCTGTGGAGAGAGTCTCCGGTAGAGAAGTGCTAAGCGTAGAAAATCTATCTAAAACCTACGATAGAGAAATCTTTAAAAACATTTCTTTCAATGTGCAAAAAGGCGATAAAGTTGGTCTAACAGGACCAAATGGAATCGGTAAGTCCACAATCTTTAAGATAATCACAGGAAAAATAAAAGATTTCGGCGGCGAATTTAAGATTGGAACCAATGTGGACATCGGATATTTCGACCAAGAGATGAGAGATCTCGATCTAGACAACACAGTGCTAGACGAAATATGGGACGAATATCCAAAATTAAAATATTCAGAAATCAGAAAATACTTGGCACAGTTTCTCTTTATAGATGATGATATTCTAAAGACCATTAGGGAACTTTCTGGTGGAGAAAAGGCGAGGGTTGCCATTTTAAAAATAATTTTAAAAGGTTCAAACTTTTTACTTCTTGACGAACCGACGAACCATTTAGACATAGATTCGAAGGAAGCCCTTGAGGATGCGCTCCTTCAATATGAAGGAACAATCCTAGCAATTTCCCACGACAGATATTTTCTAAACCATGTAATAAACAAACTTCTCTACATGGAAGAAGATAAAATGACGGAATACTTAGGCGGCTACGATTACTTCTTGGAAAAGACCACCGCAGAAGAAGAGGAAGAAGAAGTATATATTTCCAAGACAGAAAGAGCACAAATAAAAAAAGAAGAGAGACAGAAAAGAGAAGAAAAAAGAAAGCGTGAGAAAGAATTTAAAGAGTTGGAAGATCAAATTGTGGAAATCGAAAATAAATTATCCACAATCGATGAAGACCTCTCAAATGCAAGTCTTGATGGAGATTTTGAAACTATAAATAAACTTAGCCTTGAGCGAGAAAACTTAGTAAATAAGCTAGATAGAGCATATGAAAAGTGGATGGACTTTTAAAATTATTTTAAAATCCATCCACATTTTTTATCAACAGTTATAAACGCTGTAATTCCCTTATCCCCAATCTTATCCACATTATCCACAATTTTACAAACATATATTTTGTGTAAAACTCATGTAAAGATTATAGATCTTCATAAGAAATATTTATAACGTCCCTAGAAAGAAGTTTCAACTCTTCTGCTGCTCTTATATAGTTTTTCATCATGTACTTGGTCTTTGGAGCGGAAATATTCACCCTGTAAGCGCCCTCTTCGTCCTTTCCACGGATGACCAAGGTATCCTTATCTTCAAAAATATTATTAATCGTGGAAAATCTAAATTTATTTATCCCAACCACAAGGCCGCCTTCATAAATCCCAGCAAGCACGTCCACCTTTTCACGACCATTTCTAAATGGAAGCTTGTCACTTACATCGTAGAGGGTCACATTGTCCTTCTTCGTAATCTTTGGAAAGATTCCGCTGTATAGATTTATAAAAAATGTTAGTAGAACCATCACCATAAGTATTGGATTTGCAAGCCTTGAGATGATTACATTGTCTCTAGTGTATAGATTGTAGAGAAAGTATGCGTTAAAAAATACGATCGCTGCGTAGTAGGTGAGAAGATTTAAATTTAACCTCGTCTTTCTCATGGTAAGACCCTTTAGAGTCATGATCGGCGTGTAGTTTACGATGAGTTGGTAGGTGGTAGTTAAAAACATATAGTTTACAAACATCCATAAAATCATCATAAGAGTCGTACTCTCCATATAAGGACTCTTTCCGAAGTAAAACTCTGCACCTATTGGAATAAGAATTGAAATTACACCGAAGGTCAGGTTGCTCTTTCTCGAATTTTCTTTTTCTTTATTTATTTTTTCTAAAGATTTATTAGATTTATTATTATTTTTCATAGTAACCTCCAATATTATTATTAATATTATATCATGACTTAATCAAGTTTGAAGACATGAACTCTTAAAGTGTTTTGTGTTACCATGTATTGACGCTGTAATAGAAAATGCTATAATATATTTAAGGGGGGGGATACTATGTCAAGTACAACTATAAGTATAAGAGTAGATTCAGATTTAAAAAATGAGGCGGACAAATTATTCAATGAACTTGGACTCAATCTATCAAGTGCAGTAAATATATTTTTAAGACAGGCGATAAGAGAGCAATCAATTCCTTTTAACATAAGTCTAAATAGTGAAGACAGAATTTTAAAAGATGCAGAAGAATTCGTAGATGAACATATCTTGGCATTTAAGGAGCTAGCAAAGTGAAAAAACCTTCCGTAGATTTAATAATTAAACTCCACGAGATGCTTATCGAAAAATCTGGGGGAAGCAAGGGAATCAGAGATTTGGGGCTTCTTGAATCTTCTATTAATTCACCATTTCAAACTTTTGGTGGAGCAGAGCTTTATCCAGATGATTTAGACAAAATAATAAACATTAGTTATTCATTAGTTAAGAATCATTCTTTTATCGATGGAAATAAAAGAATAGTAGTTCTTGTTTTAACTGTGCTTTTAAAAGAAAATTCCTATAAGGTTGATTGGAAAGATGAATACCTTATTAAACTCGGCATAGAACTTGCAAGTGGCGAAATGACCAAGGAAGATTTTAAAACTTTTATAGAAAATAAAATAATAAATGACTGACAACCATAAAGGTTGTCTTTTTTATTGAAATGTTATTAAATAAATATATTAATAATAATCTGGAGGATTTATGAAAAAAGATTTTACAAAAGAAATAGAAAATTTAGACGAAGTATCCTACAAGGTTACTCAAAATAATGGCACGGAAAGACCTTTTACCTCACCACTTAACGACGAGTTTCGCGACGGAATCTATGTGGACATCGTCTCTGGAGAAGTGCTTTTCTCCTCAAAGGACAAATTCAATGCAGGTTGCGGCTGGCCATCTTTTACCAAACCTGCAAAAGGCGTAGAGCTCGAAGAAGTTCTCGATGAAAGGTACGGCATGAGAAGGACAGAAGTTAGATCCAAAGAAGCCGACTCTCACCTAGGTCATGTGTTTCCCGATGGTCCGATTCTCTCAGGCGGACTTAGATACTGTATAAATGGAGCGAGTCTTCGTTTTATAAAGAAGGAAGATATGGAAAAGGAAGGATATGGAGATTATTTAGATCTAATATAATCTCATTTAACTATTAAACCCAAGTTATTTTTATAATTTTGCTATGTTATAATTTTAAATGAGGTGTTATATGAAGAAAATTAGCTTAATTAAATTATTTCTTACATTTTTTAAAATAAATGCACTTACCTTCGGCGGCGGCTACACCATCGTTCCAATAGTAAAGGATGTCTTTGTAGAAGAACTGGAAGCCATCTCTGAAGATGATATGCTTGATATAGTCGCTTTGGCACAGGGCGGCCCTGGTGCAATGGCAATCTCCACATCCATACTTACCGGATACAAAGTATGTGGTCCTGTGGGGGCAGTGGTAGCACTAGTAGCATCCACTCTTCCATGTTTGATAACCCTATCCTTGGTGGCGAAATTCTACACAGAATTTAAAGAAAATTTCTTCATCTCATCAGCCCTTCTTGGAATAAGCGGAATCATCTCCGCCGTACTATTTATAACAGTACTTAGAATGGGCAAGACCGCCTACAAGAAACATCCTTTGTTTTCATCGGTAGTTATGGCGATAATATTCCTTTTGGGCATGTTTACAAATATGGATACAGTATATTTAATTATATTTTCAGCACTATCAGGAATAATAGTCTTTGGAATAGGGGGTAGAAAATGATTTTAAAACTTTACCTCATATTTTTAAAGATCGGAATGATGGCATTCGGCGGAGGATACGCAGTCATTCCACTTATAAATGAATTCGTAGTAAAACAAAATGGTTGGATGACTCCTCAAGAGTTCTTGGATCTAATCTCCATTTCTCAAATGACTCCAGGACCTATTGCCATAAATTCAGCGACCTTTGTAGGACAAAAGGTAGGAGGCATAATCGGCAGCGTCTTTGCAACAGCAGGAGTTGTCACATTTCAATTTATACTTATGATGATACTTGGATACTTTTTATTTTCCAAGAAAAAAACCTTTAAGCTTCTCGACTGGATGTTAAATGGAATCAAGGCTGGAGTGGTGTCACTTATATTAATCACTGCCATATCACTATTTTCTCAGTCTGTATTTCCAAATGGATATGGTATTTCTAATATCAGCATCCCAGCAGCGGTGTGCTTCGTCCTAGGTCTAGTTCTATATTATAAAAAGGTAGACCTTTTAAAACTTATAGGCATGGGAGCAGTGCTAGGAATCGTACTAAATTATTTTATAAAGTAGGTGACAAATGAAAGTAGCAGTAGTTGGGCTGGGTCACATGGGCAAAGCCTTGGCAATAGGATTTGCAAATAGAGGTCCCGTGTATGTTTACAATAGAAGAACGAATAAATTTAGCGGCGAAAATATAAGAGTCTACGAAGATTTAAAAGAAATAGTAAGAGATAGTGACGTAATCGTTCTCGCAACGCCACACACATCCTACCCAGAGATTTTAAAATCAGTAGAAGAAGAAAAATCTGGCAAGATATTTATCTCCGTAGCGCCTCAGATAGGATCTAAGGAACTAAATAAGCTTCACGACAAATTTATGATTCTTATTCCAAACACACCGGTTGCCATAAACGACGGAGTGATGGGTGCAACAAATGTAAATCTAAAGGAAGAAGAATATAGAGAAGTCATTAAAACATTTGAAGTCTTGGGAAAAGTCTATGACTTAAAAGAAGAGGACACCATGCTTCTATCTGTGATGGCAGGATGTCTTCCAGCATACTTCTACATGTTTATGGAAGCAGCAGCAGACGGAGCAGTACTAAGAGGCATGGAGAGAAACCTCGCCACAGATTTGATGACTCGCACCGTAATAGGATGCTGCGACGTAATACTAGGCGATGTGGAGGAACTCGGAAAATTAAAAGGAAAATCCACCACCCCAGGAGGACTCACCATCAAGGGAGTCCACGCATTAGAACGCGGCGGATTTAGAAACGCAATAATCGATGCAATAAATGAAAGTAGATAAATTAAAAAGCGGCTAAGCCGCTTTTTTTGTTTGTTTTAAAAGTTTATTTGTTTTTATTTTTTCATGCTCTACGTAGAGCATCTAAATTTATTTTTGATGCTATCAGCAAACTGTTTCAACCAATAGTCTACGCCTGATTTTAATTTTCTCTATACAAAATTAAAAGTTTCTCTACAGATTTAACACCATTTAAATTCCAGTAAATATAATCTTTAAACTTTGCTACAAGCTACCTATATAACTTCTGTGATTTTCCATGAGGCGTTAAAAAATTTGGGTGTGTGAGCGTAGCGAGTTCCCAAATTTTAGCCGAAATGTGAAAATCACTTCCCTGATAATGCGAGGTGGGTAGAGGGAGTTCGAGAGAGAAGGGAGGAAACTGCGAGTCTCGTTCGCAAAACCGGAGGTTTTTCGGTGCCTCCCTCTCCCTCGTAAAAAAAGATTTGAAGGAGAAAGAATTTGGTTAGGTTGTCCATAGGATATTTATTTATATTTATTTTTGATGCTATCCGGATAGCATGAGTTATAAAATTTATTAATTAGTATTTTTAAAATTATTTTATTTGCATAGACTTTACCCTTGGAGGTTAGACCCATTCGAAGCCCTAGCCGAAATCTTCGATTTCGTAGCAGGTCTCGTGCAAAGAGTTCCAAAGAAGCCGAACATAGTGAAGGCTGATTTGCAGAACTCGACTGCCTCTCAGGATGACTGCAGTTGGGGTGGTAGTATTACGAATAGTCCTAATGGAAGGCGGTCACCCTGAGCGGAGACGGTGGAGTTTTAACGAAAACGTCGAATTCGAATGGGTATAACTCTGGTGTGGTTAAGTTTGGATGTTCATTGTAGCCTTCGGCTGTGGAAGCAAAATGCTTCCGCTACGGGTACTCTATTGGAAACATTACTATCCCACGGCTACGCCTGATTAAATAGATTTTAGTATCCATGTTTATGGAAGCTGATAGATTCCGCCAAAAAGTTTTTTTAATTTAAATGCTCTATGTAGAGCATCTAATTTTATTTTGATGCTATCCGGATAGCATTTCCAATTAAAAAAAAGCTCCAGATTTCTCTGAAGCTTTTCTTTAATTTAATTTTTATGCGTTTGGATTTACATCTAGTTTTAATGATTGATATTCGTTAAGTGTAGATTGAACTACTTTGTAAAGTCCGATTACCCCGATTACGTTAGGGATTACCATCATTGCGTTAAACATATCTGCAAGTTCCCAAACTAAGTCTACTTCGAACATAGTTCCTAGGTAGATAAATACTAGTGCTAGTATTCTGTATGCTCCTATTCCTTTTTGTCCAAATAGGTATCTTACGTTTGCTTCTCCATAGAAGTACCATCCGATGATAGTTGAAAATGCAAAGAAGAATAGTGCTACTGCTATAAATGCAACACCTATATGTCCTATTCCTAGTTCAAATGCTTTTTGTGTAACTTTGATTCCTTTTAGTCCGTCGATTTGATTTGCGCCAGTTGCTATTATAACTAGTGCGTTGATTGTAAGAACTACGAATGTATCTATAAATACACCTACGATTGCTACTAGACCTTGGTCACATGGATGGTTAACTTTTGCTATTGCGTGAGCATGTGGTGTTGAACCCATACCAGCTTCGTTAGAGAATAGTCCACGTGCAACCCCGTATCTAACTGCTTGACGTACTGTAACCCCTGCAGCTCCACCTAGTACAGCTTGAGGATTGAATGCTCCTACGAAGATTTGTCTGAATGCGTCTGCTGTAGCTCCACCGTTTTTAATAAGGATGATAAGTCCACCTAGTATGTAGAAGAATGCCATTACTGGAACTATTTTTTCTGTTACAGATGCGATTCTACCAACTCCACCGATGAAGATAAATCCAGAGATTACTACTATTACAAGTCCAACTACCCATGTAGGAACGTTAATAACGCTTGAGAATGCTTGTCCTATTGAGTTAGCTTGTACAAGGTTACCTACTAGTCCTAGTGCTATTGTAATAAATATTGCAAATAGTGCTGCTAGTACTTTTGAATGGATACCATTTCTTAGGTAGTAAGCTGGTCCACCAGTTACTTGTCCGTCTTTAACAACTTTGTACTTTTGTCCTAGTACTGCTTCTGCGAATATTGTTGCCATTCCGAAGAAAGCACTGATCCACATCCAGAATATTGCTCCAGGTCCCCCTGAAATAATAGCTGTTGCTGATCCTGTTAAGTTACCAGTACCAACTTGTCCTGCGATTGCTGTTGCTAGTGATTGGAAAGAACTCATTCCGTCAGCGCCAGCTTTTTTTCCTTTTAAACTGAAGCCGGAAAAAGCTTTCTTAAATGCTAATCCAAAGTCTCTTACTTGGATTCCTCTTAATGCTAGTGTATAAAAAATACCGCATCCTACGAGGATTACCATCATTGGAACGCCCCAAAGCACTCCATTAATAGATTTTACTATTGCTAATAATTTGTCTTCCATGTCTTCCTCCTTATTATTAAGATAACTTAATTATACCTTTATCATGTTAAATTTTCAACGATAAAGTAAAAGGTTTTCATAATTTTTTTGCAGTTTTTGTTTTTAAGAATTTTTTCATACTATCTTTCGCTATTTTAATCAATTACAGGTCTTTAGAATAAAAATATTTTATTTTATTATTTTTTTAGAATTTTTAAAGTTTAATTTATTTTATAAGTTTTTACAACGATTTCATAAAAAAATCGGCACATCTTAATGCCGATTGATTTTAATTTAAAATTTTATAAATTGACTTATAAAGATTACTATTATAACTACTGGTGAGATATATTTTATACTTACTTTCATCCAGGTTCTTATAAATTTATTCTTTATATTTGCAGCGTCCATCGCTTCTTCTATTCCCCAAACATATCCTGTGAAGATTGCTATTAAAAGCACTCCTATTACTAAGATGTAGTTTGATTCTACATTGTCTATAAAGTTAAAGAATGCATCGTTATTAACTGATACATATGCGATTGCTGCTACGATTATAAATGCTATAAGGAGAGCTTTTTTTCTAGAAATATTAAACTTTTCACTAAATTGTCCTGTCACTGCTTCTAGTACTCCAACTGAAGATGTAAATGCTGCTATATAAAATCCAAAGTAGAATAGTATTGCGAGTACATTTCCATATGGAATTACATTAAATGCATTCGGTAGGGTTAAAAATGTAAGTGAAACTCCTTCTCCCGGTGTAAGTCCTGTTGCAAATACTATTGGTAGTATCATCATTCCTGCGAATATTCCTGCAAGGACTAAGGCACTACATATAATAGTAGAAGTTTTAAATATATTTTCATCTTTTTGTTTTATATATGATCCAAATACCATGGAGCCGAGCATCGCAAGTCCCAGTGCAAAGAACGCCTGACCTAGGCATGTGATTACTGATTTAATTGAAAATTTGCTTGGATCTGGTGTAAATAGAAATCTTAATCCTTCTCCACTGGTATCAAGACTTATTGCATAGAATATTATTACAGCCATTATTGCAAATAATATTGGCATAAGTATCTTGGATAGTCTTTCGATTCCATTTTGAATTCCAAATATAATTACCACAGCATTTAGAACTAAATTTATCATAAAAAATAGGTAGACCATATTCTTATCTGCGTTGAAATCATTAAATAGACTCACAATCATATCCTTATTAAGACCTGTGAATCCTCCAGTTAAGGATAGAGAAATATATTTTAAAATCCAAGCGTAGATTGGTGATGTATATCCAACTATTAGTATCGCTGCTAATGTATGTAGATATCCTGCGTAGTACCATTTTGTTTTTGGACTTAGAGTTTTGTATGCATCTATGGCAGTCCTTTGGGTTTTAAATCCGATAGTTACCTCTGCGGTCATAAGTGGAATTCCTATTACAAGTATTATTGCTATATACATAAATATGAATATGGCTCCACCATTTTCTCCAACTACGTATGGAAATCTCCAGAGAGATCCTATTCCTAGGGCAAGACCAATAGCCACCATTATAAAACCGACTATCGAGCTGAAGCCTTCGTTGTTTTCCTTCATAAAAAAACCTCCTTTTAATAATTATATACTAAAGGAGGCGTTTTTGAATACTTTTGTGAAAATTAATTTCACATTGTTTCTTTTTCTATTTTATTTTCATAAAGAGTAAATATTACGTTTATCAAAATTCCTACAATCGCTGCGAGTGATAGTCCTGATAGGCTTACCATGTCAGTTATTTTTATTCCTATATTAAGTCCCGCATTTGGTCCAAGTCCGATTATTATAATAGTTGCCATAGTGATTATATTTTTTAAATTATAATCCATTTTTGAATTCTTTATAGTTTTGAAACCTACAAGGGCAATCATTGAGAAGAGTATAACTGATATACCACCCATGACTGCGGTAGGAATAGTTTGTAAGAATCCTCCTATATATCCGACGCAGCCGAGAATTATTGCAAATACTGCGGCAAGTCTTAAAATAGATGGATCATAATTTTTTGTAAGGGCAAGTACACCTGTGTTTTCTCCGTAGGTTGTGTTTGCCGGTCCACCGATCATCCCCGCCATGACAGTTGCAAGTCCATCACCAAGTAGAGTTCTATTAAGTCCTGGATCTTCCATAAAGTTTTCTCCAACTACTTGAGAGTTGGTAGTGATATCTCCAATATGTTCCATAAATACTGCGATTACAACTGGAGCAATGGTAAAGATTGCTCCAAGGCTGAACTTAGGAAGAGTGATTGGAGGAAGATTTAAAAACTCTGCACTCTTAAGAGGAGCAAGGTCTACGATTCCAAGTTTTAAACTTAGAAGATATCCAACAGTTACAGAAATTATAATCGCAAGTTGTTTTGTAAAACCTTTTGTAAAATTGCTTAATAGGATGCATGCGGTAAAGGTTACAATTGAAACTATGAAGTTTGAGCTTGCCATAGAAACAGCAGTAGGTAGAAGATTGAAACCTATGACTATGACCATTGGACCAACCACTTGTGCTGGAAAATATTTTGTAATTCTCTTAACCCCTATCCTTTTAATGAATAAAGATAGGATTACATAAATAAAGCCTGCCACGACAATCCCACCTTGAGCGTATGCCAAAGAACCATAGGATTTAGCGACAGACTGAATAACTGGTATAAAAGCGAAAGATGAACCTAAAAAAACAGGTACTTTCTTTTTCGTACAAAAGTGAAAAATAAGAGTACCTATCCCTGCGCACATCAGTGAAGTTGAAACATTGAACCCTGTTAAAAGGGGAACCAAAACAGTAGCACCAAACATTGCAATCATATGTTGCAAAGCTAGAGTTACTTTTTTAATAGATTTTGTAATTTCTAAAGATTTAGAACTTGAATATGATTTTTCCATAATATCCTCCTTATATTCTTGACATTTTTATTAATTTTACGCCTCTTCGTGATAAATTGCAATAGTAAATTTTATCAAATTACCACGGTCTGTTTTTTTGTGATATACTTGATTTGAGGCGGATACTTTATTTATTTACCATATGGAGGTAATTATGAAATTTAGAAAAGTAGTATTTGCTCTTCTAATAATGCTTTCATTAATTACTACAAGTTTAAAAATTGATGCAAGAGAATTTGATAGTAAATCTATCAAAAACGACAAATCAAAAGGCGACATATATGTAGTTAACGGTGAGTACAAAAGGTTTGAGCAAATCAAAAAAACATATGGAAAGGACTTTGACTATCCAAGAGCCATCGACTATGATGACGGACAGGTAAAAGGAACTCTCCATGCGATATGCATAGACTATGACAACTTTTATGTCAATGGAACAGTAGAAGTAACCTATAGAGGTGAAGTTACTTGGTATGAAGGCTATCCAAAAGACGGTGCTTTTGGTACAGAAGATTTAAAAGCCTTAAAGGGATACTATTTAGTATTTATTAATTCATAAAAGATATCCGCCTCACTTTTTATATTTAAAAAAAGACCCCGAAGTCTTGCTCCGGAGTCAAGGTGAATTATTTTTCTATTTTATCTTTTCTATTATTCTAAATTTGGTTTCAAATCCTTCTGTTGTTCCTGTAAATGAGGATTCTTCCTTAGCTAGTCTGCTCATTTCATCTACAATTTCTTTAAATTCTGGAAGCTCTCTAGTCTTATTATCCAGTTCGTCTATTCCCTTTTGTTTAAATTCTTGTAGTTTTTCGCTAAATGTCTTCATAGCTGTATCTATCTCTACACTTCCATTTTCAAGTTTTATAGTTCCATCACTTAGTGTGTGTATGCCATCGTTTATTTTCCAAATTCCTTCCCTCATTGGTGAGATTCCTTCTGTCTTTAGTCTTGGAAAATCATTTAACATCTTAGATTTTTCTTTGAATTCATGAAGACCATTAGAGAGTTCACTTGCTCCCGAATTTAATTTTTCGGAATTGCCATCTAGTTCATTTATTGCTGAAGCAAGTTTTTCTACTCCTGCTTCACTTTCTTCTGTGCCTGCTCTTAGCTTTTGGGATCCTTCTTTTAATTGTCCTGTTGCATCATCTAATTTTACTAGAGATTCTCCAAGTTTATTTAATTCAGATAGGTCCATTCCATTTGTAACTTCTCCCATTCCTTGATCTAAGGATGCATTTACTTGACCAAGTCCTCCGGAGATTCTGCCTGCTCCAGATTCCAATTCATTTAGACTTGAAGAAAGTTTTTCCATTCCTCCATTTATTCCATTTGAAGCTGTTGCAACACTATTCATATTGGTTTTTAATACTTTTATTTGTGAAGAAATATTTCCGAGGCTTCCGCTTAGGTTTTGAAGTGATTCTAGCTTAGATCCTACACTTTTTGTAGATTCTGCGATGCCTTGTGCGTTTGCTCCTATATTTTGAGATGCTCCTGCAAGAATTTGTATTGCTTCTTGTACTTGTTCCGTAGGATTTTCCACTTGACTTAGGATTGCTATCGCATTTTGTACTTCTGCCAAGTTACTTCCTATGGATCCTGCACCTGCTCCTATATTTTGTAAATCAGAAGATACGTCTAGGTTTTGCATGCCTGCTAAATCTGCTCCAGTTATACCTTGAACTTTTGAGTTCATTTCTTGGATTGCTCCATTTAATGTCGCATTGTTTTGAGCGAGTTCATTTGCTCCTTGTGATGCTTGTTTTAATCCTTGGTGAAGACTACTTGCCCCAGTGCTCAACTCACCTATTCCAGCTTTTAATTCCATTAATTTCTTGGTAAGATTGTCCTTTAAGTCGTTTACTTTTGAAAGTTTTGATGAGCCTTCTCTAAGCTGAGAGGTTGCAATTTTTAGTTTTCCCAATCCTTCATCTAATTCTCTTGAGCCTTGTGCAAGTTTGCCTGCTCCTTCTACCATCTTGCCTGTATTTTCATTCATCATGCCCACAGCTTCTGTGTATTTTGAAATTCCTGAAGTCAGTTTAGATCCTCCATCATCCATCTTAGCTGCATATTCTGGTACTGGCTTTATCTTTTCTATTACTTCGTTAAACTTGTTTTCAAGTTCGCCAGATTTATCGTAGAGTTCTTTTGAACCATCTTCTAGCTTCTTGGCTCCGTCTCCCATCTTTGCTATTCCATTATTTAGCTCACCTTGAGCTTTAGATAGTTTTACAGATGCATCTACAAGCTTTTGGGAATTGTCTTCTAATTCTCTTACTCCGTCACGAAGTTTGTCTATGGATTCTATATCCAGTTTATTTTGGAATAGTTCGTTTGAAATCACCACATAGGCTTCTATTGGTTCATAGTCCTTTACATCCATTTCTATGGTAGAACTATTTCTAAATTCTTCCATCTGTCTTTCTTCCAATATATTTTTAAAGTTTTCTCTGAGTCCAGGAGTTAAGACAGTGGTTACTATTTCATTCTTGCCATCCTTTACGACTTTGGAATCTTTTGCTTCTATATTATATGCGATTTCTGAATCGAAACTCATGGCACTTAAAACTGTGTATGGCGCATAGATTTTTTTGTTTTTTCCACCTATCTTTTTAACTGCAAACTCTTTATTTTCTGCTGAGATTTCTATCTTTAAATGGCCTGATTTTCCTTTGAGCTCACTGGATTTCATCTCTTTTCCATCCAAAAAATATTTTATATTTACATCAATCGGAAGATCTTTCTCACTCTTTCCTTGGTAGTAAATATCCTTCTTATCTTCGTCCCATTCAATAAATCCGCCCTTTGAATCTATTTTTTCATCAGTCTTTAAATTCTTAATATCTTCAAGGTTTGTCCTGTCCTTTGTCCTTATATTTTCTTCTGAATTAAGCCAAACAGATACGGTCTTATCCCTTATCTCACCATTATTTTTAATTACATATACTGTTTCAGATTTATTTATATTGTTAGCTGCGAATGCTGTACTAGGTAGTAGCATTGAAAATACCACAGCTCCCGCAACCACTCTTTGTAAATTCTTTTTCATTCTATTCTCCTTTTAATTTAATCCCTTTGTCGTCTTTTTAATAAATGGAAATGTTACCGATATAATAGCTGGTAAAAGAAGTATTATTACCGTCATACTTATAATTGCACCTCTTGCAAGGAAGGTACAAATAGTTGAAACTATCTCCATCTTTGAATAAATTCCAACTCCAACTGTTGCAGCCATAAATGAAAGGGCTGATGTAACTATGGATTTGGAAGTTTCTTTAACTGCAATTCTAAGAGCATCATCCACTTCTCCACTTAATTCGTATTCATGTAAAAATCTATTGGTAAGAAGTATTGAATAGTCTATAGTGGATCCAAGTTGGATAACCCCGATTATTATAGAAGTTATAAATGGTATGGTTTGATTTAAATAGAAAGGAATCCCCATATTTATTTGAATTGCAAGTTCAATTGCAAGTATCAAGACTATTGGAATTCCTATGGATTTAAATACCAAAGCTATAATTAAAAAAACAATTGCAATAGATGCAATGTTTACAACCTTGAAATCCTCTGCAGATATATCGGTCAGATCATCTGTAAGCACAGCTTCTCCAGTTAAATAACCTTCCTTATCATACTTTTTGATTACATCTCTCATACTTTTTATCTGTTCTCTTACCTCATCAGAAGCGGTTTGATACTTAGAATTTGCCATTATCATCTCATATCCGCCCTTTGAGAAATTATCTCTCACCTTGTCAGGAAGCATATCCTGTGGAAGCATCACTCCAGTTACAGAATTTGTGCTTAGGACTGAATTTATACCATCTATATCTTTTAATTCATCTATAAGTCCATTTAAATCTGAATTGGAAAGATCATCTTTTACAACTATAAAATGTGTAGTTGCCATATCGTAGTCTTTTTTCATTTTATTTAGCGCAACTATTGAATCCAAATCCTGTGGAAGAGATCTATCCAAGTTATAATAGAGCTTTGTGTTTCTAGCTCCATAGACTGCAGGTATAAATAAAAATACAAACACAAGTGCTAAAACTTTTTTATGTCTAATATTGAAATCTGCAAGTTTCTCAAAAGAAGGTAAGAGTACCTTGTGGTTATATCTATTTACAAGATTTTCAACTATCAAAAGCATGGCAGGAAGAAGAGTTACCGTTACTATAAGCCCTATTAATACTCCCTTACTCATGACAAGTCCTATATCTTTTCCAAGACCTAACCTCATTAATATAAGAACGATAAATCCTGCAAAAGTGGTAAGAGAAGATGCAAATAGTGATGAAATAGTCTTTTGAATAGCCACATCCATTGCATCATATTTGTTGTCGGTTAAAGCTTTTTCTTCAACATACCTATGATATAGAAATATTGAATAGTCCATGGTTACTGCCAGCTGAAGTACCGCCGCAATTGCCTTTGTAATATAGGAAATCTCTCCTAAAAATATATTCGTTCCAAAATTATATAAAACTGCATATCCTATTGTAATTATAAATACAAATGGTATCACAGTGGATTCATTTGTAAGAGCCAATATAATAATTCCTAGCGCAACAGCTAATAGAACATATATAGGAGTCTCGTTATCTATAATTTCTTTAGTATCTTTAACTAGGGATGAAATCCCACTTAAATATTTTTGATTGGACTCTATATTTTTTATTTGATCAATTGCAGACATGGTCGTAAAAGAAGATGCGGACTCGCTAAATTTTACTATCATAAGGGTAGATCCATTGGCATAGAAAACATTTTGTAAATCTTCTGGCAGAAAATCTTTTGGAATCATATCTCCTAAAGTAGAAGATTTAGATATGACATCCTCAACACCATCGATCTTTAAAATCTCTTCTCTTAGAGCATCTGCCTCATGGTCAGTACCTTCCAATATAAGCATACCAGTGGCTGCATTTTTAAACTCGCTATCTAAAATTTTTTGACCCTGTGTAGACTTTAGATCGTCAGGAAGGTAGGTCAAAATATCATAATTTACTCCCGTCAATTTATAACTGATAAAAGAGGGAATAAGAAGAAAACTCATCACTAAAAATACAATTTTCGGATGATGAGATATAAATTTTGTAAATTTTTTCATTAAATCACTCTATCTAAATATTTTTTCTAGTATTTTAAAAAGTATTGGTTTCATCTCGTCTATAGTTAAGACTGAGTCTTCGTTTAAAGAAGATTTACAAGTTG
>QWCB01002158.1_pt1 | contig 25335 bp, 25 predicted proteins | sample 1972511 | NCBI WGS metagenome assembly QWCB01 (sample SAMN09866719, study PRJNA288562) | Human gut metagenome isolate term5_stool, whole genome shotgun sequencing... | isolation source: gut | host: Homo sapiens | place: USA: California | reverse complement strand
GCGGGAGGGCCTGGTCCGCCCAGAGTCATTCCGAGACGGGACGTGGTGAACCAACCACAGCTACACCCGGTCGGCTCTTTTGCTGAAAGACATCCTGCCCACTCTCCCCTCGGCGACTTTTCTCAGCAAATCCCTAAGGCAACCAAAACACCAGCAACTCGATTTTGTCCGGAGAAGGGGCGCATTTTACGGACAAGTAAGTCAAAATGCCAATTCATCCGTAAAAAGGCGGGGTTTCACGGACAAACGCTACCTCACAAAGCGACCAAAATCAGGAACGACGGAGTTACTGTCTCAGATGGCTCGGGGCGGACTTACCGCCCTCGGTACTAGAGGGAGGGGCCCGCTAAGCGGGAGGGCCTGGTCCGCCCAGAGTCCTTCCGAGACGGGACGTGGTGAACCAACCACAGCTACACCCGGTCGACACTTTTGCGGAAAGGCATCCGGCCAACTCTCCCCTCGGCGACTTCTCTCAAACATTTCCTCAAACATTCACTCCGACATTCCCACAACCAACCGAAACCAGCAACAACTCGATTTTGTCCGGAGAAAGGGGGTGTTTCACGGACAAGTGATTAAAAATGACCAACTCGTCCGTGAAAAGGTATGGTTTCACGGACAAACGTGGACTGAGGCTCACAGACAAACGTGGACTGAGGCTCACAGACAAACGTGGACTGGGGTTTCACGGACAAAGGCGGGGTTTCACGGACAATCTGAAAAAATGATGACCTGAAAGAGGATATCCTCCAGATCATCATCGGGAATAAACAAAACCAAAATGCTTCAACTTTGGATTAGGCCCGCTACGGGTCAGCAACTTAAAAAATCACTTCAGTCACACTTGAACGGGCCGTAGATGGCCTTCACCTTATATTTATAATCAGTTGCATCAAGCAGATAGACCGAGTATTCATCACCGCCCGGGGCGACGCGGACGACCACGTGGCCGTTGTAGCCTGTTACATTGGCCATCATTTTCGGATTGGCAGCCACCACATCGGCCGAGATGCTCGTGAACATGAACTTCTTGTCACCCGGATAGGCATCGACTATGGAAGCGAACTCGTCAGGCCACGGCTGATGGCTCCAGAAATTTTCAGAGACAATCAGTTTCGGCTGGAGAATGGACATCATTCTCGACGACATTGACTTCCAGCTCAGATGATGATTCGCCTTCATCGCCTCGATCTTATGACCGATTTTCTGAGCCACAGGATAAGCCACCTTGGAATTGGTATCGCCGGCATCACCCAATGACAGCCAGTCGAACTTGCCATAACATAGCAGGAAACCGCATGAAGCGCCGTTCTCGTAAAGATCTGCGGAGCCATAGCAATTCACCGCCGAAGCACCATTCCAGACATAACCGCCCCCGCAGAGATTCAGGACCTTGAAAGTCGGATATTTGGCAGCATCATTCAGCAGCGAAATCTGAGACTCGGAGCCCACGTCGAACTTCTCCACCTTGAGCCCCTTTTCGGAAGAGGCGTAGTTCACGAAGTTTTCATAATTCTGCACCATATCATTGGTATAAGTCGTATAGTCCGGATAAGACCTGTCAATCATCTTGTTGAAAGGAACCACAGAATACAGACCGGTGATACCCGTAAGCAAATAATTCCCTGCCTGCGACTGAGGATAACCCTTCATCATCGAGCCCATATGGTCCGTATGATAATGAGTCATAAGCATGTAGTCAATGGCCTTGCTGCCAGAAGGTCGGAAATACTTGATATACCGCCCCACCGTCTCATAGGCCTTTGCCAATGAATTAGGCATCGGATCCACAGTATTGATAGTAATCGTCTCGCCGGCAGGCGTGGTGGATGTGGAAGTGCCTGTAGCAATCTCACCGCAATCCACCACCAACGTGGTCCCGTCAGGAAGGACATAGAAATAGCACTCTCCCCTTCCCGTGCATATTGCGTGGATGTCCAGCTCCCCTGCAGTCCACCCCGGCAGAGGTTTTCCGACAACGGCTTTCCCGTCATTGCCGTCCACGTCATCAGGAGTGGTATTGGACTTGGACGATGCACTGCAGGCCGCAAAGGCCAAGCATACTGTCAAAAGAATTATTCTCTTCATCATATTATATTAGTTTACAACCGGACGGATACAGAAACCTGTAGCATTGTTGAAACCGGAGTTGATCACCTGCGCTTCCCCGAGCTGGACACACTTTTCAGCACCTAATGAGAAGTTGAACATCAGAATATGAGCAAAACCGGACGAAGTGGTAGCCTGAGATGCCCAATACTGGCCCTGAAGTCTCGTGTGGATAATCTGAGTCGTGCTGCTGGCTGCCCTACGACCTGCCAACGGGAAGAACACCCCGGTCTCGAGTTCAGTCAGACTGATTTCATTGTCAGCCTCGACCTCACGGACCCTTTCACCGGCCGGATTGGTGAACAGGAAACCCCAGACCTTGATATTGCCGCTCTCGTGGTCAGGATCCGGAACCTCACAATGACCATACTTCACGGAAGCCTTCTCATAAAGGGCATTCATCTCCTCCACGGTCGGAGTCCTGTACAGGCCCTTGGTCGCCCAATATGCGACATCACCGAACTTTGCCTTCTCAAAATCAGCAACTTTCACCTCGCAGACCTGATCCGAGAACATCATTCCGGACAAATCCGACTCAGGTTTAGGAATCGCATAAGCCGCACCGTCATTCGAATAGGAATCCTCGATACCGAACCAGTTGAAATGGTCATAGGCAGTAGCGGAAGACGCCACATCAGCACGCAGAGGCTTCCCGCTATACGGTTTTGAATTCTTGTTGAAAGCATCACGCTGATTGTAATGGTAATAGTACCACTGCTCAGGAGCAAGTTTCCAGCCCTCTCGGAAAATCGCGTCACCACCTGCCGCATCATAGGCAAGATTTCCCTTGGCCCATTTGATCCCGCAGACCTCAACGCAAGGAAGTTCGACAACTACAGGAGGAGCCTCCATCGTATAGGCGAGAGCAGGCCTGCCACCCCGGGACAATGATATGGAACGGCGCATTGTCTGAGTCGTAAGCTCCTCGTTCTCAGCATTGTACGCAGTAACCACGAGCGAATCATAGTCAGCGGAAGGGACCGGAACATCGAACACAGCCTTCTTCGAGGAAGCTGTCAATGTATAATGGATTCCCTTGTCACCAAGTGATGTTTCCACGCCTTCACTGCCAAGTTTGCTGACCTTCTGCACCAGATCTCCTGAAAGATTCTTGCCCGCCCCGCTGACAGTAAGCGACATGGTTTCCGCCGGAAGTTCCTTCACGGAAAAACTCACATAAGAAGCCACCTGCTTGAACTCGATATTCCAGTCATCGCCGATCGATGCCACCATAGGGATGTTCAATGTCTTTACACTTTCCGCATACTCCGAAGGAAAACGCAGAGTCACATCATCTTCACCTGCACGCCCGGCCATCTCTGCAGGCCACACAGCCACATTGCCGAGAGTAAGCCCGGCGGGAATCTCACCGGTAAACTTGGCCCTTACAGTTCCGCCGGTCCCTTCCAAGTCAAAGGTCACGAAACTGCCGTCAGAGCAGGCCACAGCTATCTTGTCGCCCTCTTCCCACCTGCCATGCCCCGTAGAAGGCATTGACATCTTCGTATCCATACTCTCGATTGACGCAACGAGAGACACCTTTCCGGAACGCGACAGTTCCTCTTCAAAATCATATTTATTGTCTTTGTCATCGCAAGCCGCAAAAAGCACTGCTGCAGCAAGCATTAACCATATCTTTTTCATTGTCTCAAATTTTATCAATATCCAGGATTCTGCTTCATGAGCGGATTGGTTTCCATCTCAGTCTCCGGAATCGGCCACACCTCATCTCTTCCTGTGGTATAAATCATGGTGAGGAGCTTCCTGAGGTTGAACTTGGCCCCGTTCCAAGTGGTCGTACCATCATATTTCACTACCCAGTCATCGTCAATGACAGGTTTCGCATTGGAAATGTAATTGGCCGGATTGGCCTTGGTCGAGAAGCCCGGTGCATAGACAGTTCCGTCCACCGCCTTGGCAGCAATCCCCCACCTTCTGATGTCAAACCACCTGTAGCCCTCGGCGCAGAGTTCCACTTTTCTCTCATAGCGGAGCGCCTTCCTCAGACCGGCCTGCGTATTGTCCTTCACACCCGGCATGCCGACCCTCGCGCGGACAGTATTGATATCATTGCGCGCACGTGCGAGATCGCCGCCTTCCATCTCTATATTCGCTTCTGCGTCAATGAGAAGCAACGTGGCATAGCGCATCAGACAGCAGTCCAGCTCGTCCTCCATCTTCGTACCCGTGATCTCACTTTCCACATAATATCTGCGGTCCACGAACTTTCTCCAGAGATAACCGCCCGGACCTTTCTTGCCATTAGGACCGTACTCGCTCTTGTTGCCGTTGACATCATTGTTGTTGGTCATCTTTCCGGTATTGTAGTCAATCACCTCGGACTTAGTGACATTGAGATCATAGCCGATTCCCATCACTCTCGTGTCAGAACGCATACAGTAGAGGTCCAGACGCGGGTCCCTGTTTGCCCACGGGTTACTCCAGTCATAAAGCGGAGACTCCACAATCGACTTGCCGTCAGTGCACTGGAACGTATCCATCAGGCTCTGTGAAGGCCCGAAATACGAAGCGCCATTGGCATTTCTGGAAGAATAAGTATAAGTCATGGCGTGGATATTGGCCGCAGCCAGTTTATTGTACTGCGCAGCCCACATCCATTCCTTGCTGCCCTTCTCTCCGGCAAAACCGAAAAGATTGGAAGCGCTCGGCTCACCATCGGCAGCAGTTGCATAATAGGTAATATCCAGAGGCTCAAGCTCATACACTCCGTCAGACAGATCCATCGCAATCTTGGAGCACCTTGCGGCCTCGGCATAACGTCCCCAGTTCAGATTTATCTGAGCCTTGAGAGCATAAGCCGTCGCACGCCCGATACGGCAAGTTCCCCACTGCGCATAAGGCCACTGGACCGGAAGATTGTCCAGAAGTTCGTCAGGAATGTCAGAGAGGATCCTGTCAATGACCTCCTCCTTCGGAGTACGCCCGTATTCGTAGTCTGTCAATGAAAGGCAATGGTCAATGAACGGAATATCACCATAGAACTGGCATCCCATATCATAGATGTATGCACGCAGGAGCAGCAGTTCCGCCTTCAGTTGAGCGAACTCGACGGGGTCCATCTGCACCTTGATATTGTCCAGGTTGTCCAGGACAAGATGGATACGTCCTGCGATTCTGTATATCTTGGTGTAAGCCATGCCAGGCACATTGGCCGAAGGTGTGGCAACCGATGTAACCAGACTTTCGTAGGCCGCACCGCCCACTCTGATGGTTCCGATATCGGACAACTGGTCCACCACTCTGAACGGGAACGGGCAATACTGCACTTGAGTATTGGCCAGACCCTTATAACAAGCCAGCAGTCCGGAAAGGGCCTCATCCGGTGTGGACGGATATGTACCAGTAGAAGGACCGTTCTCGTAGAACCTGTCGAGACTGCAGGACAATGCCGTCGCTATCGTAACAATATATAATAGTATCTTTTTCATCATTACCGCGTTTTAGAATTTGATTTCAACACCGAAAGTATAAGTGGACACAAGCGGATAGTTGCTGCCGACACTTCCTGCCGTAGCACCGTCAGTACCACTCTGATAGCCGGTCTCCGGATCATAACCCTGATAATAGCCGGTCAGAGTGAAGAGGTTCGTGGCATTGGCAAAGAACATTACAGACGACAGTCTGACCTTTTTCATCCAACTCTGCGGAAGCTTGTAACTGAGCTGCAAGTTCTTGAGCCTCAAGTAAGAAGCGTCCGCCATCCAGTAGCTCGAGTTCTTGGTGTTGAGTTCGCTCGCATAACTCAGACGAGGAAATTTTCCGTCCGGAGTGGACTCTGTCCAGCGGTCCAGATGTTCTTTTCTGAATGTGCCGCCCTGTACGCAAGGCTGCGTGAAGTAGCCGGAAAGATAGCCGTCCACCTTGCCGACGCCCTGGAACTGCGCAGATAGTCCGAGACCCTTCCAGCCGAAGTCCAGAGTCAGGCCGTAGGTATAACGCGGAATCATGCTTCCGATAATCTGACGGTCGTCATCGGTAATCTTTCCGTCCTTGTTGAAATCCTCATAGATGAGGTCGCCCGGATAAGTGGCCTGGTTGAACTGAGGGCAGTTGTTGTTCACATCGTCAGCCTCTTCCTGTGTCCTGGCCATGCCGATACATTTGAGACCATAGAGAGAGTTGATGGAGGAGCCTTCCTGGTTACGTATGACACCTGAGCCGCCTGTAGTTCCCTTCATGTCCAGAATCTTGTTCCTGACATCTGAAAGATTGGCATTCACTCCATAGGAAAAATCTCCCTTCCTGTCGTGATAGCCCAAAGCGACCTCCCAACCGATATTCCTGACCTTGCCCGCATTCTGATACGGAGCGGAAAGTCCGATGGAAGAAGGGATGTCCAGTCTCATAAGGATTCCGTCCGTGGTCTTGTGATACCAGTCAGCCGTAATGGAGAACTTGTTCCACAGCACAGCGTCGATTCCGACGTCCAGCATCCTGGAAGTCTCCCAAGTGATATCTTCATTGGCAAGAACATTCAGGCCGACCATCGGATAAATTATATCATTGGCCGAAATGGAACTGATGGTAAGGTTCTGTGCAGTAGGATAATACGAATCACTGATATTCTGGTTTCCGAGTTCTCCGTAGGACGCCCTGAATTTCAGTTCAGTAAGGGTGTTCTTCACAGGGACCATAAACGGCTCCTCCGTCACACGCCATGCACCTGATACTGAAGGGAATATGCCCCAGCGGTTGCCTTTGGCAAATCTGGACGACCCGTCGAAACGGATATTGCCCTCGATGAGATACCTTTCCTTGAAATTGTAGTTGAGCCTGCCGAAATAGGAGAGCAATGACCAGCCTGCACGTGTACCGCTGTTGTTTTTGAACTCATTGTCAGCACCTGCGCTGAGCACGTCGTACTGCGGATAAGTGAATTCCTGACGATAGGCCGAAACGATATTGTCATCCCTGGTGTCATATTCAGTACCGAGCAGGAGCTTGACGTTGTGCGCCTTGGCAAATGTCTTGTGGAATGACGCGGTAAATATGGTGTTGCCGTAAACCGTATAGTTCCTGCCTTCCGAAAGATAGTTGTAGGAATTGTTGGTTATCGATGAAATCGACCCGTAAGGATCGGAATGATATTTTACCAGGTCAATGAATTTGTGCGATGAGGACAATGTTATCCTCGGCGCATAAGTGAAGTCGAAAGTCAGCCATTTGGCAGGCTCATAGGTGAGTCCGAAAGACGCGGAAATCCTGAGCACGTCCGATTTCTGGTTGCCGCCTTCGCCGTTTTCTATCATCGGCAGGATATTGAGAGAGCCTCCTGTGAAAGGTGCATAACTTCCGTCTGACCATTTGGCAAGCATCAGCGGGTCACGAGCATTCATGAAATTGAACACTGCACTCTGGTAAGGGTTTATCTTGCGGTGGCCATAGATGGCGGACACGTCCAGACGCATCCTGAACTTGTCATTGAAATCCACATTGAGATTATTGCGGAAGTTATATCTGTCATACTTGGACGACTTGATGATACCTTCCTGACTGAGATAGCCGAAAGAAGCCATCGTACGGATCTTGCCGTAGCTGGCGCTCATCGTAACATTGTGATTATGAGTCAGTCCCGAGCCCGTCATCAGAAGATTCTGCCAGTCCGTAATCGGGAAGGCATCCGGGTCCAGCCAGTTGTTCATCCTGTAATTCTTGATGTATTCGTCCGTGTAGATGGACTCGCCGCCGTCATGCTCCGTAGCTTCACGACTTAGTGTCATGTATTCCTCTGCATTGACCAGATCAGGCCTGGTGACAGCCTGCTGCCAGCCGACATAACCGCGATAAGCGATCTGGGACGCGCCTTTTTCCGCTCTTTTCGTGGTCACGAGAATCACGCCGTTGGCCGCCCTGGAGCCGTAGATTGCAGACGATGCCGCATCTTTCAGGACAGAGATTTTGTCAATGAGAGCCGCATCCAAGGAGTTCAGATCGCCCTGCACTCCGTCTATCAAAACGAGCGGAGAAGCGCTTGAGCCTCCGAAAGTACCGATACCGCGGATACGGATTGTACCGCTGTCCGAGCCAGGAGCACCGCCACCTGTGGTGACCGTCACGCCAGGCGCAACGCCCTGAAGTGCCGTGGAGCTCTGGACTACCGGACGGTTGTTGAACTGGTCGAACGATACAGATGACACCGAGCCGGTAAGATTGACCTTTTTCTGCGTGTCATAACCCACTACCACGACCTCGTCCAGGAGCTGCATATCGTCCTCAAGGACAATGTCCAGGTTATCGCGCACTCCCGGATTCATCTCTATCTGCTTGTAGCCGATACAGTTTACAATCAGCGGAGAGCCTTCCGACACGGTTATGGTGAAACGTCCTTGCGAATCGGTCACCACGCCATTGGTCCGGTTGAACTTTTCCAAGATGGTGGCGCCGATAACAGACATCCCGTTGGCATCCTTGACGATTCCGGTTATGGTCCGTTTCACTTTCTGCTGCCCTGTCGCAGTTTTTTGCAGGACAATGTTTTTGCCCCTCAATTCGTAGGAGACATTCTGTCCGGCCACTATCTGGCTGATAGCGTCCTCGATTCGGGTGGCTTTCACGCTCACTTTGGCCCGGGCGTCGATATCGCCGGCCTCGTAAACGAATGAGTATCCGCTCCTGTTCTTCAATGTTTCCATCGCTTCCTTGACAGTCACGTCCTTCAGATTGAGGTCAATCCTCTGGGCATCAGCTGTCCACGCAAGCATACTGGACAGGAACAGAATCAATGTCAATGTTTTACAATGATTCATAGTTTCAGTGTATATTATGGTTGATATTATTTCTGTTGTGGTTAAACTGTGTCGTGTCCCGAGACAATGACCTGACCGGTCAGTGACAATGCATTGCCTTAATAAAGCGTTATCACATTGCGCTCCTTGCTGTAACGGAACTTGCCGGTGGCACTAAGCGACTGGAGCACTTCGGAGATATCCTGACGGGATGAGTTGAACGCTCCGTAGAACCTCAGACCGAACAGTCCGGGACTGCTGATATTGATTTTTACGGAATATGCCCTCTCAAGTCTGCGGACTATCTCCAACAGAGGAGCCTCATCGAACACAAGATTGCCGGAAACCCATTCATTAACCTGATACTCGGATCTGCCCCTTGTCATTGTTCCGGTCTCCTTGTCGAATGTCACGCTCTCGTCCGGAGACATTATCAGCTCTTCGCCAGCCTGATTGCTGAGGGCGATTTTTCCCTGGGTCAATGTCACTTCCGCAAGCAGGTCCTCAGGATAGTCCCTGAAATTGAATTTCGTTCCGAGCACGCGGACATTGAGACTGGATGAGCTTACCGTAAACGGCGTTTTTTCATCATGATATACTTCGAAGAAGCCCTCGCCGGACAGGTCAACGGTCCTTTTCTTTTTGTTGACATCATATGAATACGTCAGGCTGGAACCGGCATTAAGCCAGACCTTGGAACCGTCAGGGAGTTCAGCATAGGACTTCGAGCCGGCCGGAGCCTTAACCGTAACCTCTTCATTGGCAAGGAGATTCCTGTAGGTCCTGACCTGGTAAGCCTGATAGGAGACGAGTCCGAAAACGGCCAGAGCAGCGGCAGCAGCGGCAGTCCAGAGCCAAACTCGCCTGTTGCTCCGCGCCGGCCTCTTCTCCATGACCACACGTGTCTTGAACCTGCCGAACGCCTTATCAGCATCGAAAGAGCCATTGTCCTTAGCCCATTCCTTCATACGAGAAGAAAGAGCCGCCATGTTCTCCCGGGACTCGGAAGCCCATTCGGACAATGACGCCAACTCTTCCCGAGATATGGTGTCTGAGAGAAATTTCTCTATCAGCGTGTCAATGTTTTTGATCTTCATCTATTTTATTCCTTATACTATCAAGACAATGACAACGCATGTTGAGGGTAGTGAGAATATGAATTATTTTGAGACAATAATCATGAAAACGGCAAGAAGGTATTTTCCCACTCCGTTTCTGAGGACTGCCAATGCATTCTTCATGTGATATTTGACGGTATTGACAGAGATACCGAGTGTCTCTGCTATTTCCTTGTATGTCAATCCATCAAATCTGCTCTTTTCGAAGACTTCACGACATTCTGCAGAGAGCGAGTCCAGTTCCTGCATAAGGCGCTTTTTCAGTTCTTCTTCAAACAGTTTCCCATAGATGTCGTCTTTGGAAATGGCCGTGAGCGAGTTCAGCACCACCGTATATTCGTCATCGGTCATGTCCTGATATTTTCTTCTGACCGAGGAGGCCAGATAGTTCAATGAGCGATTACGTACTGAGGCGAACAGATATGCCTTGAGCGATGTCTGGACTTCGAGATGTTCACGGATTTCCCATATATGGAAAAAAGCGTCATCGACAATGTTCTCCGCCTGGAACCGGTCCCTCACCAAGCCGACCGAAAATACACAAAGCGGTTCATACCAGGCCTGAAAAATGCGCTTGTACGCACTTTCATCCCCGGTTTTCAATCCTTTGAGTATTTCCTTCTCTGAAAAGTCAGGCATCTTCTACTGATTCTCCAATGATTCTCCAAACGGTCTTCCCTTCTACAAAACTAAACATTATTTCGGAATTTCCCAGTCTCACAAAGAGTTTTAAGAGATCCTGAGATGGGGTACGGGCGGAATGCACATGACATTTTTGATAATTGGTTTACTGTTTATTAAGTACATAGAGGTTAAGGGACTTGTCATCCAGAAACCTGCGATGCTTCTTTTCTTCGGGCTCTACCACAAGGGAGAATCCACACTTGCGTGCGACACCCAATGATGGCAGGTTTTCGGGCAAAATCTCAAGAGTGACAAACTTAATCGTCTCGTTCTGAAATAGGTGATTACAGACAACTTTTACAGCTTCAGTCATATAACCCTGTCTGCGATAATCTTTTGAGATGGCATATCCCAACTCTCGGCCATCTTGCATTCCGGTTACTGCAGGAAGCTTTATTTGGACTTCGCCGATAACGTCATCAGAACCCTTCTTGAATAGGCCATACAGAAGTATATCATCGCCTTCATTACCCCAATTAATATACTCAATTGCTTCATCAAGATTATGGCAGCGTAAATCATCTGACCACCAGGCGGTTTCCCTGTCTCCGATAGTATTAAGCAACGCTTTCGCATCGTTCTCTTCCAACGCTCTGAGGACAAGGCGCTCAGTAACAAGTGTTTCAATGGAGTTATTGTGTTTGGTATTATTCATTATTCTTCTTTTTCTTTATTACAATCCTTCTTGTCAGTGTTACCCTCGGTTTAATTTCCTTGCGGCAATCTGGGCAGAGGGTGAGCCGGTAACCTTCCAAGTTGGTGATTATGCCTTCTGTGGCACCGCAGCGTTCGCAGGTATGCCATGAGGCCTCGATGGCCGATGCGATTTTCTCAATCATCTGCCACCATCCTTTTCCGCATTCCCAGGGCATATCTGAGACTTTCCGGTTCATCTCAGCTTGGTCTTGTTTTTATAGGGCCAAAGGGCCTCGACCGCCATCATGGTGCTCCCGATGAAGTGACCCTTCGGTGCAAGGGTCGGTTCTCCTGTCTGCTCCTGATAGACCGGGATGCCATAGGTATCCTTGAACTGTTTTTCGAAGTCACCAGTTTGCTTACGGCGCAGCAGTTCCTCAAAGAGCTGAATGCGGCCGGGCCAGTAGATGGCGTTCAGCAGGACCAAGTCGGACATTGATTCAGGGTCGAAGTCGAAGAGCCACTCGCGCATCTTGTCGGATTCAAAGAAGATGGTCCCGTCCGTGGCTCCGCGACTAAAGAGTCGGAGAGTCGCCTCGTCCAGCGGATGCCAGCCCTCTTTGATAGTGAGAGAGAAGCGGTCAAGTTCGGCGGAGGTGATGATGCGGAGCTTAACGTTCGTCAGTTCGATTCCATCGAGGAAGGTGATTTCGAAGAGACCGAGCTCAGTTTCGATGATCATCTCGTTTTCGCGGCCGGAGAGAACTTTGCGGGCCACTTCAAGGCAGCCGGTGCCAGCCTCGAAGGGAATTTCGGCACCGTCGTGGACGGACTTGGTGAAGTGACTGAAGGGCAGGTCCCATTCCACAGGATTGACGCGGGTGACGCCGGTCAAGAAGAGCAAGTAAGAATCGGGAAGGAAGCTGTATCCAGGACTGACCACGATGCTGGCGCTGCGCATCTTCGCGGTCAACTCATGAAGGAGGATGATCAGGCACTCGCGGCCTGGGTCGGCATCCATCCAGTCCAGTTCCTCGGTGAGGCGGGCCTGGAGAGCTTCAATGGTGACCAGAGCATAGTGGGTAGTTTTGACGCTCTCGAGAGAGCGGTTGAGTGTTTGCAGGAGTTTTTTATTCATATTTGAAAGTTACAAGTTATCAATACGAAGTCGCATTTTAAAAAGCCTCGATTTTGGGTCCAAATCGGCACTTACCGGAAAAAACTTTTCAAAATCGGCATTGTATGTCTCTCTATCGCGCTTGCAAAAACGCCAACAATTTTCCACCTTTGTAAAAACAGTTTTCTATGCCCCTGAAACTCTATCTCGACAAGCGTCAGAACAAGCACAAAGAATCCCCTATCAGAGTTGTCTGGTCTTTCAACGGAGACCGGTATCAGACCACGATGGGGTTCAGCATCCCTCCGGAGGCGTGGGATGAGAAGGAGTCCCGCGTAACACCTGCCGCGTACAACCACAAGAATACACCATCCTCCACCATCAATGCCTTTATCGTTGCTATGGAGAAAGCGGTGAACCGGCTGGAGAACTACGCCCGCACCCAGAACGCCATGCTCACCAAGCCAATCGTCAAAAAGGTTGTGGCCGACGTGATTGCCGGCGGCGGCGAATACCCCTACGAGCAGGAGAAGGTCTGGAGAAAGATGCTGAGTGAGCGGTATATGACCAAAGAACGCTATTTCCAGCACTTCCGTGGAGGCAAATACAAGCTCATCGGCTTCGGCCAAGATACCGAAACACTGGAGGATGTGGTAATTTACCAAGAATTGTATGGCATGCAAAAGTATTGGGTCCGCCCATATAATATTTTCTTTAGCAAAATTAAGGGCGATGATGGAAATGAGGTGGAACGATTCAAGGAGATTCCAGCCAACGAACTTTATTAGCAAACTTAAACTCAATTTTTGATATGACACCGCAGGAAGCTATCGCAAAAGCACAGACCGAATTGAATCAGCACCGCAAAGAATGGGAACATCGATTCATTCAGTATATGAGCCAGACAGTCGCTAATCGCGACAAAATCAAAGAGCGTCGCAAAAAGTTCCATAAGTGGGCTAATCTTAGCGTCTATTCTACTATTGGAAACGCAAAGGACAATAAACCTGTTTTCGACCTAAGATACCAAGGACAAAGTGTTGGGTCAATTGTTATACGAGGAAATGATGTCAGGCTTGTAATTAGTGAAAACCAACACAAGAATAGCAGCAACCCAAAATACTTCAATGGATACCCCAAAGAGCTTTCGGCAGGTGATTTCTCCTGGCATGATGAAGAAGCAAAGTTATTTCGGAAGTTTTTCCAAAATAACCCAGAAAAAAAGCATCACCCCGAACACAGATTGGAGAATCTGCTTTTGAAAGAATTAAGTAAGGCAAGCCGTACAGAAAAATCTCTTGCTGGAATTCAACCTGTCACTCTTGGTGGCGATATATTTTTTCAGCTGCCAACTCCATTAACAGCTAGCGGAAGTGATATTCAGTATTCTAATGGCCATGGTGGAATTGACATACTGGCCAGGAGGAAAAAACACCTTGTGGTATTTGAACTCAAGGATGAGTATAAAGCTACAGAGAACCCTGACAAGGTCATTTCGCAAGCTATTGCTTATGCTACTTTCATTGCCGAGCTATGCAAAACCGAAGCTGCTGATGATTTCTGGTCATTATGCGGGATTAATGATCCTTGCAATCGGAATTATATATTTGTTTCTGTTTTAATGCCCGACCCTAAGGATGGCTCTAAACCATTCACCGGAGAGGAAGCATCGATTCCGGGCTCGAATATCAAACTCAAACTACACTATATGTTCTTCGATAAGGAAACTATCGAGATTACCGATTCGTCTCTATGATAATAACCATTCATCGAGGCAACCAAATTGGCGGCTGCATTACTGAAATAGTTTCGTCAATGGGAACCAGGATCTTCGTCGACCTGGGGCACAATCTTCCTAAAGGCGACGAGGAGTCTGAGGATGAATTCGCCTCGGAGGAGGCCATCGCGGACCTGATTGGCGATGCCAGGGCCATCTTTTACACTCACATGCACGGCGATCACGTAGAACTGTTCCAGTACGTGCCGGACGGGGTGGACCAGTACATCGGCCCGTTGGCACTTAATATCATGAAGGCCAAGTACGAACACATGTCTCACGCCAAAGCCTTGAAGGAAAACAGCGATAAGTGCTTGAGGAAACTGGAGTCGTTCAAGACTTACCGGAAAGGGCGCCCCATTGCCATCGACGACATCACGGTCACGCCTTTCCAGGTCAGTCATTCATCGGCCGATTCCTACATGCTCAAAATCAAGTGCGACGGAAAGACAATACTGCACACCGGAGATTTCCGAGGGCACGGTTATATGGGAGAGGGCATCTACAAAGTCGTTGACAAATACCATATTGCCGGACATGTCGATATTCTCATCACCGAGGGTACCAACGTGGACAATAACGGCAAATCCATGCGTCCCGAGTCGGCCCTGAAGGAAGAATTCAAGGAAGTTTTCCGACAGTATAAAAATACATTCATCATCTGCTCGTCCACAGATGCAGACCGCCTGGAGTCAATTTACAGCGCGAACAAAGAGTCTGCGCAAAGGCCTTTCATCGCGGATACTTACCAGAAAGACATCATCGGCCTCATCGCCCAGCAGGCTGAAGAAGGAAGACGGCTCTACCATTTCGGACCAAACAAGATTTACGGATACAGTCCCACAAACGAAAAGATGGATTATATGATGCGCCGCTATGGCTTTGTGATGCTGATACGGCGCAGTGAGAAGTTCCAGTCTTACCTAGACAAGATTCTTCCTTTCTGCAAGCCGGAAGAAACGTGCTTGGTCTATTCCCAATACCACGGCTACATAGAGAAGCGTGAGGGAAATACGGCATTCAATCAGGAACTATTTGACTATGTGGAGCAGTTCCGCGAGAAAAGCTGTACAATAAAAGACCGTATTCACACATCCGGTCATGTCTCCAAGCAGGATTTGGTCCGGCTCTGCGAGCTGATTAATCCAGCGCTCATCATCCCCATTCACAAGGACGAAAAAGCTGATTTCGTTTCCATCCTACCTGACGAATTAAGAATGAAAGTCTGCGAATACGAGTACAGCAAGGACGGCATAGACATAGAATTCGATCCGCCGCAAGGTACCACGCGACCAACTGGTGTAGGGCGATGGGAGCAACATCCAAAGGATACAAACTCTACGGCCAAAAAGAAAACGAACAATAATCCCGGTGCATTATGATAGAGAAACTCACCGCAGGCATGAAGTCTTGGATTAAGCAAGACCATCAGGACATCTGCGAGAGCCCCGCCGAATACGACATTCCGGAAGGATGGAAAGTCGAAACTGAGTAAGCCTGCCATTTATCGTAGAGACAAGTTGCTTGACATTGGCATTATCTGTGTGCAACTTGCGGGTGCTTGTCGGGTGCTTGTCGGGTGCTTGTCGGCATTCTCAAGTTCATTTGAATGAGCAGCAAGACGAATTTCATTTTGCGTAAATGTCGCATAATCACGATTTTGGCCGAGAACGGCATTATGTTTTCAAATTTTTATATATTTGTGACTTACAGCTGTTTTGATTTTTCACTTAAAGAGTATTGATAATATGAAAAAGGTATTCAACCTTCTTGTCTCTTTCGTTCTGATTGCGGGATTTTCCGCTTGTAGCAAGGACGATTCCGGCAATCAGCAACAGGAACCGGAATATCCGAGTCCTACCCCTGTTCCGTCAGCGGACTATAAAGGTCTTGCATTCATTTCTTCCGGAGAATCCACTGTCCGGCTTGCACAAGTGGGGACCCCGTATGAAATCTCATTGGAATACAGCACTGATGAGACCCATTGGAAGCCATATGCCATTGGAGAAACGATCACTTTGGCGGACAGTACTTTTTTACTGTTCAGAAGCGGCGAGCATAAAAATCGCAAATTCAGCAAGGATGACGAGAATTACTATCATTTCGAGATTTCCGGTCCCATCTCTGCACAAGGGAATATCATGTCATTGTTAAACAGGGATTTCTCTACTCCGCTTACAAAATATGCGTTTTTCGCTTTATTTGAAGGATGCACAAGCCTGCTGTCTGCGCCTGAGCTCCCGACTACAACAATGGAATATGGCTGTTATGCCCAAATGTTCTCGGGATGCACGGCTCTGAAATCTGCCCCTGAACTCCGGGCAGAAGTATTGGCAATGAAATGTTATCAGCATATGTTCCGTGGATGTTCCGCTTTGACATCTGCCCCGGAACTCCCGGCAACAACAATGGAACAGGGCTGTTATTTCGGAATGTTCACTGAATGCACAGAATTGAAATCCGCGCCTGAACTCCCGGCCAAAGAATTGGCATACAATTGTTATGGGATGATGTTCAAAGGATGTTCCGCTCTGACATCTGCTCCTGAGCTCCCGGCAACAGAAATGAAATCCTATTGTTATAACAGTATGTTCACAAACTGTACGAAACTGACATCCGCACCTGAACTCCCCTTCCGGCTACATACCTGGTAACAGAATGCTACCATAGCATGTTCAACGGATGCGCAAGTCTTACATCAGCGCCTATACTCCCTGCGACGACCTTGGATTGGGGTTGTTATAGCGAAATGTTCCAAGGATGTACAAGTCTTACATCAGCACCTGAACTTCCGGCGAAAGAACTTATCCGCAATTGTTATCAGCTTATGTTTAAAGATTGCAGCAAGCTCCGATATGTAAAAGCATTGTTCACAACCAGCCCATCAGAAGAAACCACAAAAGACTGGCTAAGCGGCGTGGCGGCTTCTGGAACATTCGTCAAGAGCAAAAATGCCACTTGGAACGTGACGGGCGCACACGGCATTCCTAAAGGATGGAAAATTGAAACTCGGTAGCCTGTCATTTATCGCAACACAAGTTGTTTTTTCACTTAAAGAGTATTGATAAATATGAAAAAGATATTCAATCTTATTGCCTCATTCGTTCTGCTTGCGGGATTTTCCGCTTGCAATAAGGATGGTTCCGACAAACCGGGTCTTCCTCCTGCCCCTGTCCCGACAGTAAACTACAAAGGCCTTACGTTCATTTCTTCAGGAAAGTCCGCTGTCTGTCTTGCAAAAGTGGGGGCTCCGGATGAAATCACATTGGAATACAGCACCGATGAGTCCCAGTGGAATCCATATACCCTAGGGGAAAAGATTTCATTGGCGGACGGCACATTTTTACTGTTCAGAGCCGGCGAGCATAAGAATCTCACATTCAGCAAGGGTTCCGATAGTTACTATCATTTCGAGATTTCCGGTCCCGTCTCTGCTCAAGGGAATATCATGTCATTGTTGGACAGGGATTTCTCCACCCCGCTTTCAACGAATGCATTTTTCGCTTTATTTGAAGGATGCACAAGCCTGCTGTCTGCGCCTGAACTTCCGGCAACAACAATGGCACAGGGCTGCTATTTCCGAATGTTCGCGGAATGCACAGGGTTGAAATCCGCACCTGAACTCCCGGCCGAAGCATTGGCATACAATTGTTATGGGAGGATGTTCAAAGGATGTTCCGCTCTGACATATGTTCCTGACCTCCCGGCAACAAAAATGGAAGCCTATTGTTATAACAGTATGTTCGCGAACTGTACGAGTCTGAAATTTGCACCCGAACTCCCTGCTAAAAGATTGGAGTCCAATTGCTACCAGCATATGTTTGAGGGATGCACAAGTCTTACATCGGCTCCGGAACTTCCGGCAACGGAGCTTGTGAGCAATTGTTATGAGTTTATGTATAAAGATTGCCACAATCTCCGATATGTCATAGGGCTGTTCACAACCGAGCCGTCAGAAAAAACGACAAAAGACTGGCTCAGCGGTGTGGCGGCTTCCGGAACATTCATCAAGAGCAAAAAAGCGACTTGGGACGTAACGGGCGCACATGGCATTCCGGAAGGATGGAAAATTTGATGATATTCGTATTCTCATCAAACCAAATCAGAAGAGTGTCACTCTCAATATGGCACTCCATACAATCTGTATAATCACCTAAGAGTTTATGAGGTTTGTATTCCTGTGGAATCGCAACATCATTTTGCAAGTAACCGAGAACCACCTTTAGTTTTTCAATCCTCTTCGGCTGGTTCTGGTACTTCTTAAGGTCTTTCTTAAATTGACTGGTGATTTTCAGTTCCTTCATACCCACTACAATGACTCAATAAACTCCTCAAGATTATCCAGATTGATTGATTCCAGATTCTTATCCTCTCTCGCCTCTTTCACTGCGGCCATTGTTACGGCATTAGGGGTGCGATAGACAGCATCCATAAGAACGCTCTCCACAAAATTATTCAGGCTACGGTTCTGCTTGCGTGCCTCCACCTTCAATCTCTTCAGCAATTCTGTGCTGAGTCTGAAGGCAGTCTGAGTTCTACTGATAGTCGTTTCCATCTTCTTCATATACTTTGTATCACAAATATATAACACTTATATAACATTTGCAAGAAAAGTTCTAAACTTCACATCAGCGTCCGGTAAAGAACATTAATAGTTCTTTGAAAAAAGATCCTGAGGCACTTCCGAAAACGCAGTCCGGACGACATTGTTTTTATGAAAGAAAACCGGTTCGTACCGGTATAATAATATAGAGCATCAAGAGGTCTCATGTGGAGGCGCCAACCGAGCAAGCCAGATGCCACGGTGGAAAAACGATGCGGAATGTTCCATTCAAAAAAAATTATGGCAAATGATTGACAGCATTGTACTTAACATCCCCCATTCTTCATCGGAGTTTCCAGGCACGGCAAAAGACGGATGGGAAAACGATCCGCTGGAAAAAATCGGCCAGGGCATTGTCTATTCATCTTTCGAAGGAATCGGGCGGAACATTACCGGAACAGAAATCATCTACAGTTCATATTACCTTGGGCACAAGGCTGCCGTCATCAAGGAGCTGACGCCGTCTTCGATACTGATAGACTGCCACTCATTTCCTTCCGACCTGTCAGACGTGGAAGTATGCATCGGCTTCAACGATGACTGGAGCATGCCGGATAAAGACCTGTTGTCACAAATAGAATCAATGTTCAGGTCGCGAGGATATAAAACGGCATTCAACAAGCCTTACTCCAACACGTATGCCCCAAAGACACGTTTCGGCTACCCGTCATTGATGATAGAACTGAACAAATCCACTTACATGGATGCCGACGGAAGCATGGACAATGAGAAGTCAGAGAAGATTATGTCCGCTATCCGGGAAATGTACGAAATGATTCTCCGGCCCTGCACATCCGAACTTTTCTTCAGGAACGCAGGCTTCCTGTATGAGAAGCGCAATGAAATCTGGGCAAGCCCAAGGATGGCTTCCGCATTGACAGGAACCGCATATTTCAACGGCAAACGGGCAACTGTCGGAGGATTCCTGAAGGCTGTCGAAAGCCATCCGGACCTGTTCCGCTGCAAGGATTCGATAATCGTCAGCTTTGGCGGCAGCATTTTTAGCGGCGCAACCTTCAACACGGCCGTAAACCTGAAAGACGGACATACAAGTTCCTTCAAGGGCGGCAGCTTCGGCAGAAAACTGAGGGCCTACATTGAAGGACATGCCCAATATCCTGTAAGGGAAGGCGCATTCCCTTTGTCAAAGGTGATAGAGATGCTGAAAGACGGAGGCACTTGCCAATGACAACTATTCAGAATCATTCGGGACCTCCTCACGGAATCTTTTCACGAACAAGGACCGGCCTTCGAGTTCTATGCCCGGATCCCTGTGCATCCTGAAGCCCTTCGGCGCGAGGATGCTGCATTTCAATCCCGCATCCTGTGCCGCCTGGATTCCAGCTTCATCGACGCCTGTCTGGCCGCCCGAACGGATCATGGAGAACTTGACACCAGAGTCAGCCAGGTCGAGCAATACAAGTTTCAGAAGCTCCCTGATTTCGGATGTCCGGATGCAGTACTTGTCAAGGGTGATCTGACTGTTGCCGGCAATGTTGAGTTTCAGCTCGTCCGTCTTGAACTTCGGATGCTTTCTTATCCGTTTGGTTATCGCTTCTGCAAGGCTGGACAGACACCTTTCCGACAAGTTCGTCGGAATCGTAAAACCGACATATTTGTCTCCCGCAGCCTTCCTGGTGGTAATCTCACCCGGAGAGTCCATGTCCACGGCCAATGCCAAAGTAATGTCAGACCATTCCGCATTGGCCCAGGTACGGTGGCCATAATTGCGCTTGGAGTCTTCCATGAAGACCGGCTCAATGTCATTGATCCAACGATACTGTTTCTTCACGCCGGTATTGTTAACCGCGTTTTTGTTGTTCCTATTCATATCCAGTTTAATTTCGATTATTCATTTTGCCTAACGGCAAAGGTATTTACCAGTTCCGCCAAAAAGTGGCATCAGTACAAGGACGGCCTGTCAGTGAAACCTATGTAGCACAGCAGTTCCTCATCACCATAGTATTCCCAGCTGAAGAAACCATACTTGTCCGGTTCAGTGGTTACCTTATGATACCCGAGTTTTCCCCCTTTTATGACAACGTTATCTCGTGAGGAAACAGATTCTTTACGGATGTCACATTTGAATTCCTTCTCAATGAAACTTCTCCAGGTGCTGTCATCCTTGCCGTCGTCTTTCTTTTTGTCCATCCATTGCTCAATCGGCATTGACTCCGGCTTATTCTCGACAATGAACTTTTCTACATCCTCAAAGCGGCCTTCATCAAGATCACTGAAGCGTAGCAGCCGCAACTTGAGTTTCGACAGAGGCACATTGAACAGATTAGGATCCGGAATCCGCCCTGTGATATTGCATTCTTCAATAAGGGATTTCAAGATGTCAATGGTCGAAATCTCAAGGCTGTTTACCAGCCTTATCAGTCCGTCGGCCAATGACTTGTCCTCCAGGGTGTCCGCTATCACCTCATTGATTACATCGAGCTCAAGATTCCCGAACTGCTTGACATACCGGATACGGCCCGGACAGCCGATAAGGTTGTCATCCAGCGTGAGTTCGTTCGTTGTCAGGATGTACAGTTTCCTGCGGTGGTTGTACACTCCGTCAATCATTTTCAGCAGGATCTCCGACTCTTCATCGAAAGTCTTTTCTGCCTCATCTATGAGGACGGCGGCTTCGAAATTGAGCGCCTGGATGAATTCCAGCAATCCGTCAACAGGCTTTGAAACGACTATGGTAGGCAACCCGAGCCTGTTGCAAAGCTGTTTGGCGGCGATGGTCTTGCCGGTACCCTTCAATCCGTTGAAGATGACACCAAGGTTCTTGCCCGACTTTTGGAACACGTCAGAGTTCCATGTATGGATTATATGGTCGTTGATGGCTTTCCCTTCAGTCCCATATACCTTGAAATTGACGATGAAAGATTCCGCAATCTTTTCGAGACCGATGCGGCCCGTCCTGGCGTCGACGTAAATCCGGAATACGCCGTTCCCGGGAGTGGAAAGCAATGTCGCGGAACCCGGAATCGGGAAAAGTACGCCACCTTCGTTTATCCACTTCTGCCTATTGAGGTAATTGTCCGTACATGGTCCAACGTCCTTTGGAGAATCCTGTCTGTCAAGGACATAGAACTCCAGATCCGTCATCGTTCCGTCATTTCTGCATCCCGCCTCCTTCTCAACGTGACTGAACTTGAATCCTCCCGACAAGGCCACTTTCCTTGATGGTCCGTTGTCTGGCTCAAGATAAATTGTGAGCCTGTCCGCCTTCCTGACATTGAAAAGGTATTCCTTTATACAGGCCAATGCCTCCGTCATGTAGCCATTCCCCTGGAAAGATGTTTCAATGAAATAGCAGATTTCATAGGCCATCAATGTTCCCTGCGGCAAGTTGATTTCCTTCGGGGTGAGGATGATGATACCTATCACGTCATCTCCATCCTTCTTCGAGATGACCAGCATGTTGTCTGTCCGCATGGCCCATCGGATCTTGCCTTCAGCCTCACTGACATCATCCATTCTCTTGAACCCGGTCCGTTCGGCAAGACAGCGCGTGCTCATTATCCGGAAAACCTCGTCGATATGTCTTTCACCAGGTGTGGCAATCACCAGCCTGTCTGTAACTAACTCAACCATATTCTCTGTTTCACTTTATCTTGTTGCAGTTCTAAACTGCCCGTTCTCTGTTTTTGTACTTATAATACCGGAAACTTATCAGTTTCTTTCACCGGCACCCCAACTATTACTTCGCCCCTTCCAGTCTCTATACCCGGCAAGGCAGCATATCATGTATTTCCATTCACTGTCTTCTTGTCCATTGCGTCAAATATAGCTCAACAGAATGCCATAATTCGGCACCTTATATCCCTGCGAATATTCCGGGCCTGTATATTCTCAAATCGGCACACCCCTTCTCATAGAAGGAATTGACCTTTTTGTCTAGTGTTCCGGCTTGTCCGAGAATCGTCATCATGTCCGTTATCCTATACAATTCTGACGTGGGATTCTTTCAGTAAGGCGAGCAGGTTCTCAAATGGAATTCCTTCCACATCATCCTGACCATGTTGATATTGGTCAACTGCTGCCGCCAGCGCTCTTGCCCTATCTATAAAGTTGCCGGTCCTCACATGTTGCCTGCTTGCCCCGCAATGGCAACATTGATAACTGACGGACGTCGTCCCGGTCATCGGGTTTCCTGCAGATGAATATATGCAGGCATCTTCCCCGCACTCGTCACACTTGGCACATAGCCATCCGTCGCCTTGCTCCCATAACTTCAGCAGGGTGCCGACGGCTATCGGACCCTTTACGCCATATACCGAAACCGGCGCCGGCGAAAAGAACAGCTCACGATGCCTGTATATATGCTCCCGGTTTCCGACAATGCGCTGCAGGTTGTCGGACAATATTTCGCTTTCCATCGGTTCCGCAGAGCCGATTATCTCATCTGTCTCAGACATATTGTTATAGCATTTCCATGTTTCAATCATATATACAGCAAATCAGCATCATTCTTACGTGTTTTCCATATCCAACTTAAATTTCTGGTCATCTATGTCGCGATTCAGCGGCCCGAGGATGACGGTTTATCACCCATTGGAGGCGTTGCGCTATATTGCGTCGAGATAACAGCAACAAAACAGTCGCATTGTCAGATTATTTTATTACTTTTGGAAAAATCAACCACAAAAAAAATGACCATTATGCGAAGAATTATTTTCACTATCTGTTTTACATTCATTACAGCCATTTCGCTGGCTCAGCAGAAAAATTTACCAGAAGAATTCTTTGGGCTGAAATTCTGTGAAAAATACACTCCTGAACAGCTAAAGGATGCAATGAAAAATAATGGAACATTCTTTGAAATAGATAATTCAGTGCCGTATGAGATAAATGGAACACAGTATCTAAGATACGGATTTCGGAATGTCAATTATGATGGAAGGGACTATCCTTTACTCGTTCTTGACACAAACACAAGCGGAGCGTTGTCATTGGTTAATTTTTACATATCAAGTAACCCTGATAGCCCTGCAATGCTCGACTCAACCTACAATGTGATTAAAAGTGAGTTGTCCAAGGATTATGAACTAACATATTACCCGGTTCAGGATCATCCTGAAATTGAAAGGATGGCAGCCATAAACAATGGTGTTACTCTTAGACTCGACAAATGCACCGAAGATGGTCAGATAACCGGCATTGAAATTTCTTATTTTTCTTTACTCTCCAATTTAATGGAGGCTATTGAATCAGAACGCCCTGAGATCCAGGATTCCTTTTTTGGAATGAAAATGGGTTCAACTCAGACGCGTCTGACTATTGACAGAGCTGTCGGATATAAAGGCAAGTGGCTTGATGAAGAATACATATCCAATGGTAAAGTCATACTTTTTAAAGACGTCTCTTTTGCCGGACGGACTTGGGATTTTGCCAACTTTTATTTAACCGAAAGCGGTGTTTTATACGAAGCAAGATTCAGTATAAGCCTTGAAGATTATGGTTCTTATTCAGATGAATGGAAACAGGCACAAAGCACATACAATTATTATCGACAAAAACTAAATGATAAGTATGGAGAAAAAGAGGAAACAGAGTCGGATAACGGTAAACACACTACATTCATTGGCAAAAATGACATGGCTGTGATAGTATCCAACGAGAGAAGCCAATCCAAGGGTGGGGCGTTCCGTAGATATGTTTCTTTGGATTATATCCAAACGGAATACTTCAATCAACAAACCAACAAGAGTGATGATGAATTATGATTTCTCGCGAACGAAGTTAAGATAAAAACAAGTTCCCGCAGGACGATGGTCTTGTGGGAACTGTCATATTTGCGTCTTGCCTGACTACTTGAGCTCGGCCTGAAAAACGGCCATGACCTCGTTAATCTTTGCGATGGTCTCTTTCATGTTCTTTCGTGTTTTTGATAAGATTCGTTAAGGCAAAGATAGTTGTTTTTATCGAACCCATGCGTTTACCATGTGTGATATCCTTCATTTTTGAATGACAAGGTTTAATAAATCGGCATTTTCCGAATGTATACACGTCGTTGTCCAGAATCGAGAAAGAGACGTGGTTGTCCCATGGAACGGCAGCAAGGGTAAGAAAGCTCATTGAAAGCGAATGTGACGTACCGTCTGTACCAAGCGCACCAAATGTACCAGACGTACCAACTGGTCCAAATGTTGCCGCCGCAGCGGAGCCTGACGTACATTTTAGTCGACCTCTTTTTTGTGAAGTTGCCGATTGATTTTTTTGTGTTTATTCTGCGCGTTCTCCACGCAGAACAAGAATCCAAAAATGGTGAAATGTTTTTCGATTTCACTTTAAGGGTGCCCAAAGAGGTTGTTATGATTATATGCCGTAATTTATTTACGGATACATTATTTTTTGCACCTTTGTAGTCAAAATATTCACTAATAAATATTGTCATGTTAACGAAATTTGCAGTTAAGAACTATAGAGGATTTAAGAATCGTATCGAATGAGGCTGACCCAAAAGGTCAGCTTCTTTGTTTATAAGGATAGTATCTGAATGTGGTGATAGGTATTGCAGAGGACACCATTCGCATTATTCGCTC
>QWCB01008480.1_pt1 | contig 25351 bp, 23 predicted proteins | sample 1972511 | NCBI WGS metagenome assembly QWCB01 (sample SAMN09866719, study PRJNA288562) | Human gut metagenome isolate term5_stool, whole genome shotgun sequencing... | isolation source: gut | host: Homo sapiens | place: USA: California | reverse complement strand
ACTTTTTGTTCATAATAGAAAAACTTTAAATTTATAAATTTAAAAAACTAAAATTGATTATACATAAATCATTGATTCTAAGAGCGAATTATTCTGTTCTCGAGCTAGAAAGCGCAAAGGAGACATTCCGACTATTTTACTAAAAGAGGCATAAAAAGCACTTCTAGAGGCAAAGCCACATCGCTGTGGGAGTTCTTCTAATGAACATTTCCCAGCATGGAGTAACTCTTTGGCATATTCCACACGGTAAGTATTCAGCAACTCCTTCAAATTGCAGTTGAAATACTTGTTTACCACATTCGACAGGTAAGTTTGGTTGGTGTCTATCATAACGCTAAACTTTTTCAAAGAAAGCTCCGAATCCAAAAAAACTTGCTTTATTTCAAGGTTATACAATATACATTTATATAGGGCACAATCCACCTTTCTCCCTTCAGTCCCCTTATTGGCGAACTGTAGTTCCCACTGGCGTTCAGCAGCCTTAAGAAGCAGGCTTTTCTGCCTATTCGAAGTAGCAGTCCGTCTGTGTCGTCTCAAGAATAGATAGTCCATATTTTTATTTACTTTTAATCTTCGCTTTAACATCTTCACAACCATACATTATTATATGGCGTGTCATCAGTTATACGATAGATCTCTTATTAAGAGATATATAAGAGATCTATAACACATTATAAATCAACAAAATACATTCACACAAGAATACTTTGAAAGACTAAATCATGTATTCAGAAAACGTTTTTTTTGAATCAATTATTAAATTTCCTTGCTAAATTGTTCTAATTCTCAAAACTTTGCTTAAATTTGCGACAAAATATATATCTCTTAATAAGAGATATATAATATTCCAACTTAGTATTTTTTCTATAAAGTTCTTGTAATAAGAGGATTATCTCCAAAATCAAAGAATAAAACCCAAGTAAACTTTGCCTTTTCTTTTATTCAAGTTTGTCTATTAAAAAATAGTTGTATCAGCTATAATTCACATAAAAAAACAAACCTATGACAATTGTCATATTACGGAAAAATATTGAATATTTGGAAGCTGATATTTTTTTCATAACAAATAGGTGGACGAAAACAGCATAATGGTTTATGGCAATTGTTTCAAAATCTATCTGTAATCCGATTCTCCTTTACTATAAGGTATCTTCTGACAAAAGATAACAATAAAAAGAGATCATAGGCTGTGCCGACCTTGCAACAAACATATTCAACTCAGCCACATCAGAAAGTGCTATCATCTTTAGAGAGAACAAACACACATTTATTAAAAAAATACTAGACACACTGATCCCGTCAAATGGAGGATACCTTGTGATATGATATCCTCTTTTTGACAAGAAACAATATCTTTACCCTATTATCACAAGAATTCCCTCAGCACCACCATATTCGCTTTGTCTATCACGGTGGTATCCAATGCTGCCAGATAAATCAAAGTCGTTTTTTCCGAATCATGTCCCATCCCTTCACTTATCACAGAAAGAGGAATATGTTTGCCTCTGGCAACACTGGCCCATGAATGGCGCGCCACATACATAGTCAAAGGATGAACAAGCCCCAACTTTTTCCCTATTTCTTTTAGCCTTCTGTTCACCAAGCAAATTGAATTTTTATATTGCAATCTTTCATCTTTCCTGATATGAATTATAATAGGAAGCAGATAAGTCGAATAGTTTCCGGGATATTTATCCACTATATCCTGCATGCATTTCTCTATAAGTCAGCATACCATTATTTAAATCTGTTTTTTTAAGAAAAGCCATGTCCACAAATGACATTCCCCGGGTATAAAAGCTGAACATAAACATATCACGCGCAAACTCCATTGACTGAGAGTGACTTAAATCCATCTCCTTCAGTTGTCTGATTACTTTAAAAGAAATGGCCCGCTTCACCGTTTTTTCCACTCCCGTATAGACGTGCTTAAAAGGAAAACGCTGTCTGATCACCCCTTTATCTACTGCACGATTATACGTTGCACGCAAAATACGCATATAAAAAGAAACGGTGTTCATACTTGCTCCCTGCTCCTTTAAATAAGTTTCATACCCCATCATCAACTCGGCATCCATATTGCTCAACAGAACATCCTTGCCATCCATAAATTTCATAAAACTGTTCAGTGTAGCTCTATACGTCTCACTGGTACGCAATTTTCCCGATTGTCTCAGACTGGCAATATTCACTTGCATAAAGGAAGACAGTGTCTTCTTACCTGAAAAGGATAATCTTTTACTTCTTACTCTAGTTGATTCCACCATAATACTTGTTTTTAAGTTGATTCTTTTTTTCTGTAAAAACCTCAAGCCAAGATAAACGATTATTCCCAGCGGTCCTTTATAAGGTATGCAATAGGGGAGATTGTTCAAAGAAACAGGAATTTTTCACTGCATTTAAAAACAAAAACGCATGTTTATTCCTTTTAAAGAATTATATTTGTAGAAGAAAGCCACAAACCTGTGTCTATGATGAAAAGAATAGAATTCATATATTTATTGACCGGTTTCTGTACAATCTGCTCGTGTACCTCGAAAGCAAATAGCGAAATTAAGGAAGTGATAACAGAGGTACACAATACTGTGACAGAAGCCATCACCGAGATTGTAGAAAAAGATATCAAACCCGAAGACATCAGGCTTGACAAGGAACTGCTGTATGATAAACATACTTTGAAGGATACCTATCCTTATAAAGACACCACCCGCCATTTCCAATGGGAGAAAATAAAGGAGCGGCTAGCATTGTTGGAGAATATTCGAAAAAAGCCGGCACAATGGTGCATCTTACAGAATTATAAAAACCGGAACGGAGAAGCGCCTTTAGTGAAAAGTTTTAAAAGGGATGCATACAAACGGATAGCCGACACATTGGGAGTGGAACGCTATCAGGGAATTCCCCTTTTCCAAAATATATAAAACTGATTCCCGACAGCGTAGTGTTCAACAAAGCTATTTTTATAGACCGCCATAATCAGAATATAACTACTTTGGAACGGAAAGAAAAGGGCTACTGGCTGATACGTAGCATGAATCCTGCTACAACAGGACAACATCGTCCTCCATACGCCCAAGAAACTCCATTGGGTATGTTCGTTCTGCAAGAGAAAAAGACCAAGATGATTTTTCTAAAAGACGGTTCTGCCGCCACCGGTGGTTTTGCACCTTACGCCAGCCGTTTCAATAATGGTGGTTATATTCACGGAGTACCCACCAATGCACCGGCAACAGGGATCATAGAATACAGTTATACGTTGGGTACCATCCCCCGCTCACATATGTGTGTAAGAAATGCCACCTCTCATGCCAAGTTTATTTTCGAATGGGCACCTGTTAATGAGACGATTATATTTGTTTTGGAATAGAAATGTGCGTAACTTTGCACCCGTTATCCAGTTTTTCCATACGTATGCAGAAAGCTTTTTTACTCCTGTTCCTATTCCTCTTTCCGTCGAGCAATGTATCGACCCGGACGGCTACACCCGAAAAGAAAGTTGCTACATCTGTCCCTGCACCTCAAAAAATGGACGGCGAACAATTATTCGAAGATATGCAATTGGGAGGGGTGGTCAATTTCCTGGCATTCCGACAGGCTGTGGCAGGATACAGCTTGATTAAACAAAAAAGCCCACAGGCACTGACCAAACCTATTATCAATACGATAAAAGGGGGAAGCGTACTCTTTATCTATGCCAATAATAAAGAGTATATGGCTAAAAGCTCTATTTTGCCTAACCAGACATCACAAGAATTATTTACTGAAGCATGTGAAAGTGAGCAAACCGTTTCAGCTCATTTATAGTTTCTCCTCAAGCGGTTCCTTCATTATTTCTTAGTTATTTTCTTTTCTTCTGATTTCAAACGGCGTTCCACTTTCTTTAAATCTTCGCCTGCTGACAATTGTTCCGGATAGATTCCCCGGCTTACCATCATATTCCGAACAGCCGTATTATTCTCAATATGTTCTTTTTCAATTGATGACTGTCCATAAAGATCTTTTTGTTGTACGTTAATAGAAGCCATCTCGGCAGCAAAATCTTTTGCCTTAATGCTGATGGTTGGTAAGAAATCGGCCAGCAGACGACTGTCGGGCGCACCAAGTTTACGTTTTAGCAACGCTGTGTCAAGACGAAACAAGGCTTTATCTCCTTTTGAACGGATAATGGCAAAACCTTTACTATCTACTCCGCGTTCATAAAGAACACCCGATAACAGCTTTTCCGTTTCAGCCAATTCTGTCCGTGCTTGAACCCGCTTTTTGAGCAAAAGCTATAGCCGGTTTACGCGCATCACCGTTTTGAGCAGTCAAATAACAGGCATAACGGGTAAGATAGATATCATCTATCTCTCTTTCTACACCAGACCCCACAGAAACCATTTTGCTGACATCAGCAAAATGGTAGGCCACATCTTCACCTGCATTCGTGCAAGCAGCTTTCGCTTTATTGATGATGGTCTCAAAGTTTCTCCACTGGGTATAACCCAATAAGGAATACAACTCGCGTACACTCCAACACTTTACTCCATGATAATCACAAACGATACTTTCAAACTGCTTGAACTAATCTTTTATTTCCTCGGTTTTCATCATATATCCCCCCCTTATTACTTGTTATTACGTCAATGCCCTCCTTCTACTACAGAATTCACACTGCATATTTGCACAAATATAACCTTTTATTATCAGATCCGACCAACAAAACTCTTTTTCCTAACTATTTCGATTCTTATATTATCCGTTTCTTCTAGAACAGACTTATTCCAAGAGTTATTTTACATTTCATTAGTATCCATTTCAAAGCATATTTAAATCCATAAAAAACATTTTTCTTTATATACCCGACAAATAGCAAACTACCAAACGTCTTTTTTACTCTTTTTGATATTTGGAAATAAAAATAAGAGAATTGAATCTTTTCTAATTCAAAAACGAATAATTTGACTACTTTTGTCCGAGTTATTACTAATAAAACTAGCGATATGGTTTTGAACTACATTTGGATAGCCTTTTTTCTGATAGCCTTCGTGACAGCGTTGATGCGACTCGTTTTCCTAGGCGACACACAAGTGTTTCCCGAAATTATCAACTCTACTTTCAATTCCTCCAAAACCGCTTTTGAGATTTCATTGGGACTGACCGGTGTCCTTTCTCTTTGGCTGGGTATCATGAGAATAGGTGAACAGGGCGGAGTCATCACTCTGTTTTCCCGATTGCTGGGACCTCTGTTCAGCAAACTTTTTCCCGATATTCCCAAAGGACATCCAGTAACAGGCAGTATCTTTATGAACCTGGCGGCCAATATGCTGGGGCTGGATAATGCCGCCACTCCCTTAGGACTGAAAGCAATGGAGGGCCTGCAAGAATTGAACTCCAAGAAAGATACTGCCAGCAATCCCATGATCATGTTTCTGGTACTGAATACATCAGGGCTTACACTGATTCCTATCAGCATCATGGTATATCGTGCACAGCTGGGAGCAACCCAACCTACAGATATATTTGTACCCATCCTGCTGGCAACCTTCTTCTCCACTTTGGCAGGCATTGTAGCAGTAAGTATTTATCAGAGAATCAATCTGTTTAACCGCACTATCCTCCTCTTTTTAGGAGGAATGAGTTTGCTGGTAGCAGGAATTATTTATTTCTTCAATACCTTGTCACGAGATCAGATAGATATTTACTCCACTACCTTTGCCAATGTCTTTCTATTTCTTATCATCATCGGCTTTATTGTGGCAGGGTTCAGAAAAAGAATCAATGTCTACGACTCCTTTGTCGAAGGGGCCAAAGAAGGATTCAGCACCGCCGTGCGCATCATTCCTTATCTGGTAGCCATACTGGTAGGTATCGGAGTCTTCCGTGCATCGGGTGCGATGGACTATTTGATTGACGGTATCGGCAACGCCGTAAAGCTATGCGGTATCGACAGTGATTTCGTAGGAGCGCTCCCTACGGCGCTGATGAAACCTTTGAGCGGAAGCGGGGCACGAGGGTTGATGGTAGATGCCATGACCACATACGGTCCCGATTCCTTTGTAGGCAGACTGTCCTGTATCTTCCAAGGCTCCACAGACACCACCTTTTATATTCTGGCGGTATATTTCGGCAGCGTAGGAATAGTGAGGACACGCCACGCCGTTCCTTGCGGACTGCTAGCCGATGCGGCAGGGGTCATTGCAGCTATTCTTATCTGTTATCTTTTCTTCGGCTGAAATACTTTCCTTATCTTTGTACATTATAAAAAAATAATCAGCCTATGATAAGTTATCAAACCGAAGGGGTAAAAATGCCCGATATCAAAAAGAAAGAAACCACCGGATGGATTAAAGAAGTAGCCGCCTGCTATGGAAAAAGAGTGGGAGAAATCGCCTATATCTTCTGTTCGGACGATAAAATTCTGGAAGTGAACCGACAGTATCTGCAACATGATTATTACACGGATATCATCACTTTCGACTATTGTGAAGGCGACCGTATTTCCGGCGACTTATTCATCAGCTTGGATACTGTCCGCAGCAATGCAGAACAATTTGAGCAACCCTACGACCGCGAGCTTCACCGGGTGATTATTCATGGTATCCTGCACTTGTGCGGCATCAACGACAAAGGCCCCGGTGAACGGGAGATTATGGAAGCCGCCGAAAACAAAGCGCTGGCATTGATTTCCCTATAACAGGACATACAAGGCAGAACAACCTATAAAAGCTACGGGCATAGTTCGCAAGAATGATTGCCCGTAACCTTTTAAAGACATGCCCATAATTAGGAAAACTTTCCGCCGGACGGATAAAAAACATCGAAAGCTGTACATGCACAGCTACATTTCTTCCCTTATCTTCTTGCTTTTTCGGATTAATTGCTTTATTTTGTGAATTGAAAAACAGATAAACACAAAATATATGGAAGCTAACGTATATTTTTTCGCTGCATTAGTAAGTACGGGAATCTTTCTTCTGCAATTCATCTTATCCATCTTTTTCGGCAGTATGGACACCGACATAGACGTTAATGCCGATGGCAACGCCGATATAGACATGAGCAGCGTACTCTCCTTCAAAGGACTGATTCATTTCTGCATGGGTTTCGGTTGGTTCATGTATTTATGTCAGCCTCCCTACATTGTCTTACATTACCTGGGCGCCGTGATAAGCGGCAGCTTTTTTGTCTTCGTCCTGGCTTGGATTTATAAACTCTGCTATAAGCTGAAACAAGAAAACAAGCCCGAACAGGGAGAAGAATTAATAGGCAGGAAATGCGAAATATATACCCGCTGCCAAGAACAAGAACAGGCAGGAACAGACTATGTGGTCTATATCGCCATCAATGGCGCACAAAGAGAACTTACCGTGCGGAGCATCAAGTGCAAGAGCGACGAGGTATTGGTAGTATATGGTAAGACCGGCGACAAGAAATCGGCTAAACTGTATCACGGAGGAGCCGCTTTTGTATGGCCCATTATCCAGGGATACTCTTTCCTGAACATGAAACCCATGCAGATTGACTGCAAACTGACTGGTGCCATTTCCAAACAAAACATCCGCGTAGATGTGCCCACTACCATCACTGTGGCCGTAAGCACAGAGCCCGAAGTTATGCAGAATGCAGCCGAACGCTTACTGGGACTGAATATCGAAGCACAACAGGAACTGATTAAAGACGTTGTTTACGGACAAATGCGTCTGGTCATTGCCGACATGACCATCGAACAACTGAACAGTGATCGTGATACATTCCTTGAGAACTGCCGCAAGAACATCGACTCCGAATTGAAGAAATTCGGTCTTTACCTAATGAACATCAACATCAGCGATATCCGCGATGAAGCCGATTATATCGTCAATCTGGGAAAAGAAGCCGAAGCGAAAGCCAAGAACGAAGCCTTGGCTAACATTGAAGAACAACAGAAACTGGGTGCCATCAAGATTGCGGAACAACAAAAAGAACGTGCCACCAAAGTAGCGGAAACCAACCGCGACAAGAACACTCAACTGGCCGATACGCAACGTGACGAGGAAATTAAAGTAGCCATAGCCGACAAGGAACGTGAATCGAAAGTAGCAGAAGAAAATGCCGAAAAAGAATCACGTATCGCCAAAGCCAGTGCCTCTATGGAGGTGAACAAGGAACAGGCGCGTACCGAACAGGAAAGCCGTACGGCAGAGCTCCAATCCGATATGGAAATAAAGCAGGCGGAAGCACAAAAGAAATCGGCCATCGGGCAAAATAACGCTGCCAAAGAGGTTGCCGAAAGTAATGCGGAACTGGAAGTTACCAAGGCGGAAGCCTCTAGAAAAGCCGGTGAAGCACAAGCCCGGACACAAGCTGCCGTCCTCACCGCACAGGAAAACGCACAGCGTGAAATAGAAGAAGCGAAAGCCCGCAAAGTAGAACAGGCCTTGAAAGCGGATAAGATTGTTCCTGCCGAAATAGCCAAACAGCAGGCCATCTTGGATGCGGACGCATTGGCCGAGCAAATAAAACGTAAGGCAAATGCAGAAGCGGAAGCTATCCTGGCCAAAGCACAGGCGGAAGCCAAGGCCATCCAGATGAAACTGGAAGCAGAAGCGGAAGGCAAGAAGAAGTCCTTGCTGGCCGAAGCGGAAGGTTTCGAGGCCATGGTGAAGGCTGCCGAGCGCAATCCCGAAATCGCCATCCAATACAAGATGGTTGACCAATGGAAGGAAATCGCTTCGGAACAGGTTAAGGCATTTGAACATATCCAACTGGGAAATGTTACTGTATTTGACGGTGGCAACGGCACAACGTCCAATTTCTTGCAGAATGTGGTCAGCAAAGTGGCTCCCGCACTGGGTATTCTAGACAAGCTTCCCATTCATGATACCTATCAGAACATTGTCAATCCTTCCTCGAAAGGAAATGCACAGAATAAACCGGAGAAACCGTATTATCACCGCTTTACAGAGTAAAATTCGTAATTTTGCAATCGGTAAAAAGAAATAAATCAATGGATTTTAAGTACGACGTTATTGTAATAGGCGCCGGACACGCAGGCTGTGAAGCAGCCGCGGCCGCAGCCAACATGGGTTCGAAGACCTGCCTGATTACCATGGATATGAACAAAATCGGGCAAATGAGTTGTAACCCTGCCGTAGGTGGCATCGCCAAGGGACAAATCGTAAGAGAGATAGACGCATTAGGTGGCTACATGGGACTGGTTACAGACCGTACAGCCATACAGTTCCGTATGCTCAACCGCTCCAAAGGTCCCGCTATGTGGAGCCCCCGCGCCCAATGTGACCGCGGCAAGTTTATCTGGGCATGGCGCGAGATTCTGGAGAATACTCCCAATCTGCACATTTGGCAAGATACCGTAGAAGAACTAATCGTGGAAAACGGCGAAGCGACTGGAGTCATGACTTGCTGGGGAGTGACTTTCCATGCTAAATGTATCGTGCTCACCGCAGGAACCTTCCTGAACGGGCTGATGCACATCGGGCATAAACAACTGGCAGGAGGACGCATGGCTGAACCTGCCTCCTACCATCTGACCGAATCAATCACCCGCCACGGAATCACCGCCGGACGCATGAAGACCGGTACGCCTGTCCGCATAGACGGGCGCAGCGTACACTACGACCTGATGGAAACACAGGACGGAGAAAACGACTTCCATCGCTTTTCGTTCATGAGCGAACCGCGCAAACTGAAACAACTGCAATGCTGGACCTGCTTTACCAACGAAGAGGTACACGAGATACTACGGAAAGGTCTGCCCGACTCTCCCCTTTTCAACGGACAAATCCAAAGCATCGGACCGCGTTATTGTCCCAGTATAGAAACCAAAATCGTAACCTTCCCCGACAAGCCGCAACATCAGCTTTTCCTGGAACCCGAAGGAGAAACCACACAGGAACTTTACCTGAACGGGTTCTCTTCTTCACTGCCCATGGACATACAGTTGGCGGCATTAAAGAAAGTACCCGCATTTAAGGACTTGGTAGTCTATCGTCCGGGATACGCCATCGAATATGATTACTTCGACCCCACCCAACTGAAACATACGTTGGAATCGAAAATAATCAAGAACCTGTTCCTTGCCGGACAAGTAAACGGAACTACCGGTTACGAAGAAGCAGGCGGACAGGGAATCATTGCCGGCATCAACGCACACATCAATTGCCACGGTGGCGAACCGTTCACACTGGGACGGGACGAGGCCTACATCGGTGTCTTGATTGACGATCTGGTTACAAAAGGTGTGGACGAACCTTATCGTATGTTCACCTCCCGTGCCGAATACCGCATCCTGCTCCGACAAGACGATGCAGATATGCGCCTTACCGAACGCGCCTACAAGCTGGGACTGGTAAAACAAGACCGTTACGAACATCTTTGCAGCAAACGGGAAGCCGTGAACCAAATTGATGCTTTGGAAAGTTTGGGTACTGCCCGTCTGACACACGGCTGCAAACTAATCGACCTGCTGAACCGTCCGCAGATTACCATCGAAAATATAGCCGGCCACATTCCGGCTTTCAAAGCCATGCTGGACCAAATTACCGACCGTAAAGAAGAAGTGATTGAAGCTGCCGAAGTGCTGATCAAATACCAGGGATACATTGACCGCGAACGAATGATCGCCGACAAGATACATCGTCTGGAAGCCATCCGCATCAAAGGCAAGTTCGATTACAACTCATTGAATTCGCTCTCTACCGAAGCCCGGCAGAAACTGATGAAGATAGATCCCGAAACTTTGGCCCAAGCCAGCCGCATACCGGGTATCTCTCCTAGCGACATCAATGTCTTACTAGTCCTGCTGGGACGGTGAAACAAGGTATGTTTCACGTGAAACAAGTAATTTAATAGACTAACAATAAAATACTGGTTATGAGCAAAGAAACGCTTAAAGCAAACTTAAGAGAAATTCCAGATTTCCCCATTCCGGGAATTCTGTTTTACGATGTGACAACCCTGTTCAAAAACCCCGAATGCTTGCAGGAAATACTAGATACTCTATACGAGATGTACAAGGACAAAGGCATCACCAAAGTAGTAGGTATTGAATCGCGTGGCTTCATTATGGGTGGTGCGCTGGCGGCACGGTTAGGTGCCGGATTCGTGATGGCACGCAAGCCGGGCAAACTTCCCGCAGAAGTAGTAGAGGAAACATACGCAAAAGAGTATGGAACCGACACCATTCAGATACATAAAGACGCCATCGATGAGAACGACGTGGTTCTGCTGCACGATGATTTATTGGCTACCGGCGGAACCATGGCGGCCACTCATCGCTTGGTACAAAGATGTGGCGCCAAAAAGATTTTCATCAATTTCATTATCGAACTGGGAGGTCTGAACGGCAGAAAGGCATTCCCCGAAGATATCACGGTGGATACACTGCTTACTTTATAGTGTCACACAACATGTCCATCAAAACGGGCCCCATCATCGTTCACAATAAAAAGAGATCTATGGAATGAGATGGACGATGAAACCGAAAGATATATATCTTCAGGCTGTAAGATATATAATGTTACAGCTTGAAGATATATAATGTTACAACCGAAAGATATAGGATGTTGCGGCTGCAACATCAACTCAAGAAACAGTTCTGCCAACCGGCAATATTCAATAAGCATGTATGGAAAAAGAAGAGATTACAACCAATGATTATCTGAAAGGAATTGTACTAAACCTGCCCGACAGCCCCGGCATTTACCAATACTTGAACTCCGAAGGAACCATTATCTACGTTGGAAAGGCAAAAAACCTGAAGCGCAGAGTCTCTTCTTATTTTAATAGAGAACACCCCAACGGCAAGACACGATTACTGGTCAGCAAAATTGCAGATATCCGTTATATCGTGGTAAAAACAGAAGAAGACGCTCTTTTACTCGAAAACAACCTGATAAAGAAATACAAGCCACGTTACAATGTATTGCTGAAAGATGACAAGACTTACCCCTCTATTTGTGTAAGCAACGAATATTTCCCACGTATCTTCAAAACCCGGCAAGTCATCCGCAACGGGTCCTCTTATTATGGTCCGTACAGCCACATGCCCTCCATGCTTGCCGTGATGGACTTGATCAAAAAGCTCTACCCCATCCGTACCTGCAAACTCAATCTAAGTCCCGAAAACATTCGCGCCGGCAAGTTCAACGTATGTCTGGAATATCACATAAAGAACTGCAAAGGGCCCTGCATCGGGCAGCAGTCACACGAGGAATACATGAAGAATATCGGTGAAATCAAAAATATTCTGAAAGGAGATACCCAGATTGTAAGTGACCTGCTGATGGAAGAGATGCAAGCGCTTGCTGCCGTCTGAACGAAACGAAAGAAGAACTTCTACAATTGGGCATTATTGAGATGCGTGAACGATATAAGAGCACTTCCCGCGAAATCATCGTACCTTTTGAACTGGATATGGAGATGAACAATGTATCCTTTACCGTTCCCCAACGAGGAGAAAAGAAGCATTTGCTGGATCTTTCCGTAATGAACGTGAAACAGTATAAAGTGGACCGCTTGAAACAGGCGGAAAAGTTGAATCCTGAACAAAGAAGCGTCCGTCTGATGAAAGAAATCCAGGAGCAGCTGCACATGAAAAAACTACCGAACCACATCGAATGTTTCGATAATTCCAATATTCAAGGCTCGGACGCGGTGGCCGCCTGCGTCGTTTTCAAAAAGGCGAAACCAAGCAAGAAGGAGTACCGGAAATACATCATCAAGACTGTGACCGGACCCGACGATTACGCCTCGATGAAAGAGGTGGTACGCCGCCGGTATAGCCGTGCCATAGAGGAAGGTTCCCCCTTGCCCGACCTCATCATTACCGACGGTGGAAAGGGGCAAATGGAAGTGGTGAGAGAAGTGATAGAGGACGAACTTCATCTGGATATCCCCATAGCCGGACTGGCCAAAGACCGCAAGCACCGTACCTCGGAATTGTTATACGGATTCCCTCCGCTGACCATCGGTGTGAAGCAAAGCACTCCCTTGTTCCATCTGTTGGAAAACATACAGAACGAGGTACACCGCTTCGCCATCACCTTCCACCGGGACAAACGAAGCAAGAGTCAGGTGGCGTCCGCTTTGGACAATATCAAGGGAATAGGCGAAAAAAGAAAGACCGCCCTGCTGAAAACATTCAAAAGCGTCAGCCGCATCAGGCAAGCCTCACTGGAAGAGATTGCAGCCGTGGTAGGTGAAGCAGCCGCTAAAAATATCAAAGAAAATCTCACAGAATAAAAGGGATTTCCTACCTTTGCATACATCTACTACAGGGACATGCTCTGCCTCGTATCAGTCCAGGCAAGAAGCCGGCAACATATTGTCCATTGTAGAAGCGGAGACATTACCGATAAACAACTAGAATTTTTCTAACAAGAAATTAAAGAATATAAATATGAGAGTAGTTATTCAACGAGTAAGCCACGCCTCTGTTACCATAGAAGGCGTATGCAAATCGGCGATAAAAGAAGGATTCATGATATTGGTTGGCATTGAAGAAGCTGATACACAAGAAGATGCCGACTGGTTATGCAAAAAAATAATAGGACTGAGAGTCTTTGACGATGAAAATGGAGTCATGAATAAATCTATCCTAGAGGTAGGAGGCAACATATTGGTGATCAGCCAATTCACACTACACGCATCTACAAAAAAAGGCAACCGTCCCTCCTATATCCGTGCTGCAAAGCACGATGTAGCCATCCCCCTCTATAATTATTTCTGCCAAGAACTGAGCATCGGTCTGGGCAAAGAAGTAGGAACCGGAGAATTCGGAGCAGACATGAAAGTTGAACTTCTGAACAACGGTCCTGTTACTATATGTATGGACACCAAAAACAAGGAATAATGACACTGGAAGAAGCACAAAAAGAAGTGGACCGCTGGATTAAAACGTATGGTGTACGTTACTTCAGCGAACTGACCAATATGGCCGTTCTGACCGAGGAAGTAGGCGATGTGGGTCCTTATCTGTCTGGCCAACCAGACCGGAGTAAACCTGACCGAAGCCTTCCGTCAAAACTTGGAGAAGAAAACAAATAGAGATAAAGACAGACATAAAAACAATCCCAAATTATAAAGAATTATGGAACATAATCACGAATTCGAAGGTGGACATGAACATCGTCATGACCACGATCATGGACCTGAGCACAGCAAGTACGAAGAAGCACTTGCCAAGTATAACATCCGTTTGCACGATGAGGATGTAAAAGCGAAAACTGCCCTACTCATCGAAAAACATGTAGCAGAAAACAATACACCGGACGTAAAGAAATTCCTGTTCCATTGCATTGACCTAACCACTTTAAAGTGTACTGATTCAGATGAAAGTGTAATGAAATTCACCGGAAAAGTAAATGAATTTGTTGACAAGTACCCCGATCTGGACAATGTAGCCGCAATCTGTGTATATCCTAATATGGCAGAAGTAGTCAACGACACCTTGGAAGCAGATCATGTAAACATAGCCTGTGTATCGGGCGGTTTCCCCTCCTCGCAAACCTTTACCGAAGTAAAGGTAGCCGAAACAGCCATGGCTCTCCATACCGGAGCCGATGAGATAGATATCGTTATCCCGGTAGGCAAGTTCCTGAGTGGGGATTACGAAGGAATGTGTGATGAAATAGAAGAATTAAAAGCTGTATGTGGTGAGCATCACCTGAAAGTGATCTTGGAAACCGGAGCACTGGGAAGCGCATCCAACATCAAAAAAGCGTCTATTCTATCGATGTATTCCGGAGCCGATTTCATCAAAACCTCTACCGGAAAGGAAAACCCCGCCGCTACTCCTGAAGCTGCCTTGGTGATGTGCGAGGCTATCAAAGAATACTATATGACAACAGGCCGCAAAGTAGGATTCAAACCCGCCGGAGGAATTAATACCGTACACGACGCTTTGGTTTACTATACCATTGTAAAAGAAGTGTTAGGGGAAGAATGGCTGACAAACGAGTTATTCCGCTTAGGAACAAGCCGCCTGGCCAATCTGCTTCTCTCAGAAATTGTAGGTCAAGAAACCAAGTTCTTCTAAACAAAGAACTGTTTCACTATTTAAATAACAACCACATTTAAAGTGACCGGAATGAGCCTTATCTATTCCGGTTATTTTAAAGGTAAACCTTCTACCAAAGAAAGGCGTACCTCAAAAAGTTCGGGCGTGATCCTTATTGTATAAAGGACTACGCCCGAACTTTTTGAAGTACATATCTTCAACAATCGTACTATTTATCTCTTTCAATCACATAATCAATATAAGCAGTCAAAGCATCTTTTACAGCTTGACCGGCTGATTGTGGAAGTAAAGCCAACGCTTTATTACGATAATCCACCATTGCCTGCCTGGCATACTCTATCCCTCCCTTCACCTTAGTATATTCGATGAAACGGGCAATATCTTCATCCGAAGCGTCTAATGCCCGGATGCGTAGCGCCAGTTTCCGCATCTCCTCATCATCAAACATATTCAACACATACAAAGCCGGCAATGTCAGCTTCCCTTCACGCATATCGTTCCCGGTAGGTTTACCTATCTCATCAGAAGAATAATAGTCGAAAATATCATCCTTTATCTGGAAAGCAATACCAATCATTTCGCCAAACAGACGAGCATTTTTCACCATTTCATCGGATGCATGCACCGAAATAGCCCCCGCTTCCGCACTGGCAGTAAACAATGCAGCCGTCTTTTTACGAATGACATCATAATACACTTCTTCCGAGAACTCAGAAGCATTAATATTCGCCAATTGAATAATCTCGCCTTCAGATAAGTTCTGTCCCAAACAAGCCACCAAATCTACAATTGTAATCTCGCGGGTCATGGCAGAATGCTTCAGGCTGGTTGCCAGCATATAGTCGCCTACCAGAACCGACACCTTATTATTATAGATAGCATTTACCGAAGACTGCCCACGGCGCTTGTCACTCTCATCCACCACATCATCGTGCACCAGGCTGGCCGTATGGAGCAACTCCAATGAAAGAGCCGCATGAAGCGTAGAATCATTGATTTCACCGAATAATTTAGCAATCAACAACGCCAATATGGGACGCATCATCTTGCCATTTCTCTGCTTAATATAGGATAACACCTCACTAAGTAAAGAATTGGAACTTTGGAGCGAAGAGTCAAACAACCTTCTAAATTCCTCAAACTCCTTGTCAATAGGCAATTTGATTTGCTGTAATTTGTCCATGCAGGTTAATTTGTGCACAAAAGTAGTAATAAAAGACGGAATACGGTATTTTTTTGTACTTTTACAATGAAAAAACTAAAGATTTTTAAGAATGGACAAACTTTTTCTATTAGATGCTTATGCATTAATATACCGTGCGTATTACGCTTTCATCAAAAGCCCGCGTATTAACTCCAAGGGTTTCAACACTTCAGCCGTACTGGGATTTGTCAATACACTGGAAGAGGTCTTGAAGAAAGAAAATCCTACGCACATCGGTGTGGCATTTGATCCCGCCGGTCCCACCTTCCGGCACGAAGCCTATGAACAGTATAAGGCACAACGTGAAGAAACACCCGAAGTAATCCGTTTGTCCGTACCCATTATAAAGGATATTATACGGGCCTACCGTATTCCTATTCTGGAAGTACCGGGATACGAGGCCGACGACGTGATCGGTACACTGGCCACCGAAGCCGGCAAACGGGGGATCACTACTTATATGATGACACCGGACAAAGACTATGGCCAACTGGTGGGCGGAAATGTTTTCATGTACCGTCCCAAGCATACAGGCGGTTTTGAAGTGATGGGAATAGAAGAGGTAAAGGCAAAGTTCGATATCCAGTCACCCGCACAAGTCATTGATATGCTGGGACTGATGGGCGATAGTTCCGACAACATTCCCGGTTGTCCGGGCGTGGGCGAGAAAACAGCACAAAAGTTAATCGCGCAATATGGCAGCATCGAGAACCTCCTCTCCCACTCTGCCGAACTGAAAGGAGCCTTGAAGACCAAAGTGGAAACTAACCGGAAAATGATTGAGTTCTCCAAGTTTCTGGCAACTATCAAGATTGATGTCCCCATCGCTTTGAACATGGACGAACTGAAAAGAGAAGAACCGAATGAAGAGGAACTACGGAAGATTTTTGAAGAGATGGAGTTCCGTACCCTCATCGACCGCGTTTTCAACCGAAACAAGAAATCCGCCTTCGCCGGAACATACCCCGATGCGACCGGAAACGACCCGCAAGGACGAAACCGTACACTGGGAGGAAGCGCCCGGCAGGGAAATACGCCGAACGGTTCGGGACAACTCTCCCTTTTCGGCGAACCAGCTTCGAACGGTGAATCACCCGCTTCCCCGTCTTCTCCTCAAGGCAATCTCTTTGCAGAATTTACCGACGGAGGGACGGAAAGTGAGAAATATTCGAATCTAGCATGTTTAGATAATTTAAAATACGACTATCAACTCGTTGATACAGAAGAGAAAAGAACTGAATTATTACAAAACTTACTTACAAAAGAAATTTTCAGTCTAGACACAGAAACAACAGGAACCGATCCCATCACCGCAGAACTCGTGGGAATGAGCTTCAGCTATGCCGAAAATCAAGCATTTTATGTTCCTGTACCTGCCGATCGGGCTGAAGCGCAAAAAATAGTTAATGAGTTCCGGCTGGCTTTCGAAAAAGAAGGAGTATTGAAAGTAGGGCAAAATATAAAATACGATATGCTGGTACTGGGCAACTACGGAACCGAAGTGCGCGGTCCCCTGTTCGATACCATGGTGGCACATTATGTACTACAACCGGAATTGCGTCACAACATGGACTACCTTGCCGAAATCTACCTGCATTATCAGACTATCCACATCGAAGAACTGATTGGTCCTAAAGGCAAAGGTCAAAAGAATATGCGCGACCTCTCCCCCGAAGCTATCTATAAGTACGCATGCGAGGATGCTGATGTCACACTGAAATTGAAAAACATCTTGGAACAGGAATTGAAAACCAACGATGCGGAAAAACTCTTCTACGAAATAGAAATGCCCCTGGTACCCGTACTTACTTATATGGAACGCAACGGTGTACGTGTAGACACTGAAGCCTTAAAACAGACCTCGGAACATTTCACCGCCCGCATGAACCAAATAGAAGAAGAAGTGCACCAACTGGCAGGTACGGATTTCAACATAGCTTCACCCAAACAGGTAGGTGAAGTGCTTTTTGACAAACTGCGCATCGTGGAGAAGGCCAAGAAAACCAAAACCGGACAATATGTCACCAGTGAAGAAGTATTGGAAAGTCTGCGAGGAAAACACGAAATAGTAGGCAAGATATTGGAACACCGCGGTCTGAAGAAGCTTCTCGGTACTTATATTGATGCTCTGCCCCTATTGATTAATAAAGAAACAGGTAAAATTCATACTTCGTTCAATCAAACGGTCACTGCTACCGGCCGGCTCAGTTCCAGCAACCCGAACCTTCAGAACATCCCTATCCGCAACGAAGACGGCAAGGAAATCCGTAAGGCTTTCATCCCCGATGATGGCTGCGAATTTTTCTCCGCCGACTATTCACAGATTGAGCTACGCATTATGGCACACCTTAGCGGAGATACCAATATGATAGAGGCTTTCAAGGAAGGAGATGACATTCATGCCGCCACCGCAGCAAAAGTATATAAGATAAGTATAGACAAAGTTACCCGCGAACAACGCAGTAAAGCAAAAACAGCTAATTTCGGTATCATCTACGGCATCAGCGTATTCGGACTGGCAGAACGTATGAATGTAGACCGCAAAGAGGCAAAAGAACTAATAGACGGCTACTTCGAAACTTATCCCCAAATAAAGGAATATATGGACAAAAGCATTGACCTTGCCCGCGGACAAGGATATATTGAAACCATATTCGGCCGTAAACGATATCTTCCGGATATCAATTCCAGAAATTCGGTTGTGCGCGGATATGCCGAACGGAATGCCATCAATGCTCCTATCCAAGGAAGTGCAGCCGATATTATCAAGGTAGCTATGGTACGCATATACCAGCGCTTTCAATCTGAAAGTATAAAGTCCAAAATGATACTTCAGGTACATGATGAGTTAAATTTCAGCGTTCTACCCGAAGAAAAGGAAAAAGTACAGAAGATTGTGATTGAAGAGATGGAAAATGCCTACCGTATGCAAGTACCTTTACGCGCAGACTGCGGTTGGGGAAGCAACTGGCTTGAAGCACATTAAAGCATACATAAACCAACTATTAGCAAAATAGATAGTACTATATGTAAAGTATTTATATCATAAAAGCTCAATGGTATTTTCCAATCCATTGAGCTTTTCATTTGCCATCCCAGACATAAGTGGAAAACACAAAGACAAGACAATTATAACAAATAGCCATTATACAATTCTTAATATTTAAGATCAATTTTTTGAAAGGAATGCTCGTTGTAGCAATTTTATTTATTGCTAACCTTACAGTTTTTGCAGGAAATCCGGGTGACAACCTGATTTACAATGCAGAAGAAGTAAATGGAGTAGTTGTTTCGGAAACGATTTTTAAAATGGAAGGCACCATGCTTACTAATTATATGAAGCACAATTACAAGTATGACGCCAACAACCAACGTACTGAGGACGAGGCGCAAAAATGGAACAGTAACAAAAACCGCTGGGAAAATAACCTCTGCATTCGTTATACTTATGGCAATAAAAGTATGACTACTGAATATTACAAATGGAACTCTAAAAAGAAAGAATATATATTAGTACCCGAAATGACCGTAACTATGGACAAATAAATCTATTCTAACAATCTAACACTTTTCATAAAAACTCGACGAAAGGGCAGCCGTGACGGTTGCCCTTTCTGTTTCGTAACAAGCCCCCCCTTTTCGCATATAAAAAAGCCAAATCTGACTTCAATATGAAGTCTGATACAAAAAGAATGGTTATCTTTGCAAACAAATAGATAGATAATAATCAAAAAAACAAATAGATAATGGCTTTACAATGTGGTATTGTCGGTCTTCCAAACGTAGGAAAGTCGACACTTTTTAATTGTTTATCGAATGCAAAGGCTCAAGCAGCCAACTTCCCTTTCTGTACCATCGAACCGAATGTAGGTGTCATCACCGTTCCTGATGAACGCCTGACCAAACTTGCCGAACTGGTTCATCCGGGACGTATCGTTCCCACTACTGTAGAAATTGTTGACATTGCAGGACTTGTAAAAGGGGCTAGCAAAGGTGAAGGGCTGGGAAACAAGTTTCTGGCAAATATCCGTGAAACAGATGCTATCCTGCACGTACTCCGTTGTTTTGACGATGAAAATGTAACTCATGTAGACGGTAGTGTAGATCCGGTACGTGACAAAGAAATCATTGACACCGAACTCCAGCTGAAAGATTTGGAAACCATTGAAAGCCGTATTCAAAAAGTACAAAAACAGGCACAGACGGGCGGTGACAAACAAGCAAAACAAATGTACGACATCCTTGTTAAATATAAAGACGCATTGGAACAAGGCAAATCTGCGCGTACCGTACAATTTGACAGCAAAGACGAACAAAAAATCGCAAAAGAACTGTTCTTGCTGACCAGCAAACCAGTGATGTACGTATGCAACGTGGACGAAGCAAGTGCTGCTACCGGCAATAAATATGTAGAACAAGTACGCGAAGCCGTAAAAGAAGAAAATGCAGAAATTCTGGTCGTAGCCGCCAAAACCGAAGCCGATATCGCAGAACTTGAAACCTATGAAGACCGCCAGATGTTCCTTCAGGAAGTCGGTCTGAAAGAATCAGGTGTAAACCGTCTGATCAAATCGGCTTATCACCTGCTGGAACTGGAAACCTTCATCACCGCCGGAGAAATGGAAGTAAAAGCCTGGACCTATCGTAAAGGATGGAAAGCCCCCCAATGTGCAGGAGTCATCCACACCGATTTCGAGAAAGGATTTATCCGTGCCGAGGTAATCAAGTACGAAGACTACATTAAATATGGTTCGGAAGCCGCCGTGAAAGAGGCTGGAAAAATGGGCGTGGAAGGTAAAGAATACGTAGTACAGGACGGTGACATCATGCACTTCCGTTTCAATGTATAAGGTAAATCAAAACGCAAAAGACTTGTCATGCAATGCATGAAAAAACATCAGGAAACCAGCAAAACTGATGGCAGACCGATAAGTCAGTGTTTTGTTTCCTAAAACAAAATACAACTAACATGGAAAAATATTTAATCGTGGGAACCGGCGGCGTTGGAGGAAGCATCGCCGGTTTCCTTGCTTTAGCAGGAAAAGACGTAACATGCATTGCCCGTGGCAAGCATCTGGAAGCCATTCGTGAAAAAGGGCTTCACCTAAGATCAGACTTAAAAGGTAATCACTTTCTACCTATACAAGCCTGCACAGCCGAGGAATACAACGAGAAGGCCAACGTAATTTTTGTATGCGTGAAGGGCTATTCCCTGGATTCCATCAAAGATCTGTTGGAAAAAGCCTCGGATAAAGATACCTTGATTATCCCCATCCTGAATGTTTACGGTACAGGTCCCCGCATCGGGCAACTCGTTCCACATGTAACAGTATTGGACGGATGCATCTACATCGTAGGTTTCGTTTCCGGACCGGGTGAAATCACACAAATGGGCAAAATATTCCGGCTGGTTTTCGGTGCACGTCCCCAACAGGGTGTGGCTCCGGAACGTCTGGAAACCATTGCCGATGTACTAAGAAAAGCAGGGATCAAAGCCGATATTTCGGATGATATCAATCGCGACACCTTCATCAAATGGTCATTCATCTCGGCTATGGCCTGCACAGGTGCCTACCATGATGTCCCGATGGGTCCTCTGCAACATCCCGGAGCAGAACGCGACTCTTTCATCGGTCTGTCCAAGGAAAGTTCTGAAATAGGCCGCAAAATGGGAATTACCTATGCGGAAGACCCGATAGGATACAACTTAAAAGTGATTGACAAATTAGACCCGGACAGTACCGCATCCATGCAAAAAGATATAGCCAAAGGACACGAGTCCGAAATACAAGGACTATTGTTTGATATGATCGCACTGGGCGAAAAGATGGATGTGGATATGCCCACTTACCGCAAAGTTGCACAAAAATTCAAGATATGAATACACTGTCAGCCATTCTTTGGAATCCCGATATAGAAATCTTTTCCATTTTCGGCATTTCCATCCGTTATTACTCCGTATTGTTCGTTACAGGGCTTTCATTGGCCTACTGGGTGATATACAAACTCTACCAAGACCAAAAAATTCCTTACGAAAAATTTGATTCCCTGTTCGTTTACTGCCTGCTGGGTATTGTTATCGGTGCTCGCCTGGGACATTGTCTGTTCTATGAGCCAGGCTATTGGCTCTCTCACCCTGTAGAAATGCTGTTGCCCGTCAAGATTACCGATTCTGGGATAAAATGGACCGGTTATCAAGGTCTTGCCAGCCATGGAGGAACCATCGGACTAATGCTCGCCTTATGGATCTATTCACGCCGTGTAAAATTGAAGTTCCTGACTGTACTAGACAATATAGCCATCGCCACCCCGCTGGCAGGTTGTTTTATCCGTTTAGGTAACCTGATGAATGGTGAAATAGTAGGTACGGTAACTCATGTTCCTTGGGCGTTCATTTTTCCGCACGAAGATATGCAACCCCGCCACCCGGCACAACTCTACGAAGCCATCGCCTATCTTCTGATTTTTATCATAGGCTTGCGGTTGTATAAAAAGTACAAAACCACGCTATACCCCGGTTTCTATTTCGGCTACTGCCTCACTACCATATTCACCTTCCGCTTCCTTGTGGAGTTTATAAAAGCCAGCCAGGAAGCCTTTGAAGACAGTATGATTCTGAACATGGGGCAATGGCTCAGCATTCCGTTCATACTGCTGGGAGCGCACTTCATGTACCATTCTTTTAAACCCGTAAAATAAATGAAACATATAATAGATATTGAAACCTGGGAACGCCGGGACAATTATAATTTTTTCCGCAACTTCCATAATTCATGGATATCCATTACCAGTGAAGTGGATTGCACTGAAGCATTTCCAGCTGCAAAAGCCGCCAAGCGCTCTTTTTTCCTGTATTACCTGTATGCTGTGCTACGTGCTGCCAATGAAGTGAAAGAATTCCGTTTCCGTACAGATAAAAACGGACAGGTGGTCTATCACGATCAGGTGGACATCATATCACCTATCGCTGTACCCGGCAAGACTTTCTACACAGTCCGCATCCCTTACCATGCAGATTTTGAACGGTTTTATGCCGAAGCATATCACATCGTCCATAACATCCCCGAAGAGGGTGACCCGTATGGAGCCGAAAAAGTCATTAAAGAACAGGGAGATTTTGATATTATCCAACTGAGTGCCACGCCTCAGCTTTATTTCACTTCACTCACCTATACACAAATGGCTCCCGACCATCCATTAGACTATCCGCTGATGAATGCCGGCAAAGTAGTGCCACGCGAAGGAAGACTGGTAATGCCCATCGCTTTCACTGTAAACCATGCTTTTGTGGACGGAGCGCACATAGGACAACTCTTTCAGAAAATAGAGGAGATATTGAAAGAGCTGGCTCAATAAATAGAGGGATCTCAAAAGGCATAAAGATCCCTGTCGGACACGTATGTATGCATTTCCCTACATATACGTTCACATATATCCATAAAAGAATAAATAACCAGAAAAAGAAGACAATCTGTCAAAATGCCGATGCACGAGAATACGATGAAAATACACAAACTGTATCCTTTAAAACAGGACACCCTCATACACCGGCATTATCATTTTGACAGATTGCCAGTTTAATTAAATCAGTTTAGAAACGATAGCCTACGGAGAACTGGAAAGTTGAATTCCGCAAACCATTTTGTGCCTGTATCTTTTTTATTCCGACCCTATAATCAAAACTTATCGTATAATGATCGGCAATAACAGCCTTCATTCCAACAATGCCCCCATAATCCCAACGGCGGAAAGCCTGAAGATTACCACTATTATTGGGCTCCCCGGCTTTATAGGAAAAACCATCCAAGGGCTTCCATTTTGCAGGCTCGGTAGTTATATTATCCCCCTCTTGGTGAATAACATCCAAAGAACAGTTTCCAGCACCAAATCCGTAAGAAGCATAAACTCCAACCGACGGAATGAGGCTGAGTTTATCCGAAACCCGAATATTATATCCCATTTTTAACGGCAAAATCAGATTATTCATCTTTATCTCTGTCTTAGGAAAATAAGTAACCATGTGATCCATCATTTTCATGGTACTTCTATTCTGCAACCAAGACAAACCGGACATTAACATCCAATGCTTTCCTATCTCGTAGTCCACAGTCACCCCCAATTGAAAGCCGGGCTTCATTCCACCTACCTGCTCGGCTTTATATCCGTCAGAACCGGAAACCAGATAATGAGACAGGTTCATTCCACCTTCCACACCAACTTTTACCTGTGCAGACAAAGGCAATACACACATCGCAGCCAAAACCACCACTACAATCATTTTAGTCTTCATACTTATTTTTTTATTTGATGTTGCAAAATTAGAAAGAAGATATAAGCATAAAGCTCTATCCATATAACATCCACTCACCTATACAACACTAAAAATCAACCATATAACATATTTTATCATAACATGAGCAATAAAATAAGATTCAGATATGAACTTCACATTATCAATAACCTTAGATTATCAACTAAAATATTATCATACAGCCTTAATTGGAATTACTTAAAAACTTAAATTTATCTGAGTCGAGTAAGCACTTCCTTTATCACACTTAGGAAGTACAGCTGTTTTTTCAAATGCGTTATCCATAACTACACCTTTTCATTACCATCCTTATCTAGCATAGTAATGTCAGCATCATCTAATGAAAATTGAAATGTGAGATACAAGCAGTCATTTATATCCTCGGTTTGTACTGAAAAAATAAAAGGAATTCTAGTAGCCACCTTTTCATAAACTTTGCAAACTGCATGAGGCTTCTTTTGGTGATGCTCCGAAGCAAAAACTCCCAAACTCAAGGAAACTAAAAATAACATCAATAATAACTTTGCTTTCATACTTCTTTTTGTTTAAAAATGATGCCGCAAAGTTAGAGGGAAAGGAAAGAACGTACAACTATTTGCTGTGACATAATATTTCTATAAAACACTGATAAACAATATATTTCAGTTTATCACTCTGACATTTTCTTTTTTAGACGCGATTTCCTTTGATTGAGGGCTACCGTATCCGTATGTCCGAAACATAAAGAAATGGCCAACGGAGAAATACCCGCTTCTTGCAGGCAAAGGACCAACAAGTCATCCTCCGTCAGTTGGGAGTATTGTGCTTGCAAAGGAGAAATATAATCAGCATAGAT
>QWCB01001203.1_pt1 | contig 25353 bp, 23 predicted proteins | sample 1972511 | NCBI WGS metagenome assembly QWCB01 (sample SAMN09866719, study PRJNA288562) | Human gut metagenome isolate term5_stool, whole genome shotgun sequencing... | isolation source: gut | host: Homo sapiens | place: USA: California | reverse complement strand
TTTGTGCATGTTGTCTTGCCAAAACTTCACTGGGTGCCATAAATGCCACACTGTATCCGTTCTCTAAAGCGCAGAAAGCCGTCAAAAACGCAACGACCGTCTTTCCGGATCCAACATCCCCCTGCAATAGAGTGTTCATAGGGAAAGATTCACAAAGACGTTTTTGTAAAAGTGTTACGGCATTTCTCTGTCCTTCGGTAAGCGTAAAAGAAAGGCGTTCCAGAGCACTGTCCAGCGTGCAAGGACGCATGGATACTCCTTTTCGATTCTGTTTTTCGAGCATCCAAAAGCGCCGCAATAGGGTGGTTTCCAATGCCTCTCGATTTTCCCATTCTTGCCGTGCAAGGCGCAATTCGCTCATGGAAGAAGGAAAATGAAGCGTTTTTAAGAGCGTGTACAGCGATCGCCATCCTGCAGATTCTCGCCATTTCAAAGGATACGGATCTTTCACATCGGAAATAAGGGAGAAGGCATTCTGCACAGCGTTTCTTCGTGCATTTTGCGATAGTCCTTCTGTTAACGGATAGATCGGAAAAATACCAAGAAAGCCTTCTTTATCTGCATGAGGGCTCGCATTCTTATTGACCTTTCCCATGAGAGGATCAAATAGCACATGATCCTTTTCCCGATACGTACCATAAAAATAAAGGGAATCCCCCACACGAAGATTCCTTGCCACATAGGGCTGATTATGCCAAACGACATCCACACTTTCCGAAGCGTCCGCAATCGTTGCGCGAACCAGCGTTCGCCGTCCACCTAAGCGAATGGGGCGATAAAGGCGCGTAAGGCGTGCCAAAACGACCTGCTTTTCTCCCTCCTCCAGCGCCGAAATCGCACAAGTTTTTTGTCGATCTTCGTAACGCTGCGGCAAAGCAAAAAGCAATTCTTCCGCTGTGGTAATCCCCAGACGCGCAAAACACTCCGCTTTTTTAGGACCAACCCCTTTTATCGCAGTAATCTGCATCTTTATTCCATGGAGAAAATATACGAATACACCGGTTGTCCGCCATGAATACATTCCACTTCGCAATCCGGCCAACGCAAAGCAAGCGTATCGCTCAGTTTCTGTGCTTTATCCGCATCGGCATCATGACCGACATAAATCGTAATCAGCGTATGTTCCGGTTTTTGATAGGCTTCAATGAGACGTTCCACCAAGACCTCATCCTGCGCATCCGTCAAAACAATTTCGCCGTTAAGCAGACCGATTCGATCTCCGGTTTTCACCGATACACCATTGACCTCACTGTCGCGCACGGCATAGGTAACCTGACCGGTTAGAATCTCCTCGAGACTCGTGGTCATTCGCCTTTCATTGCTTTTGGCATCCGCAGTGTCGTCGAAATTGAACAGCGCCATAATACCCTCCGGCATAGAGCGCGTCGGAATAACGACTACATTCTTTTCGGTCAGCTCATGCACCTGTTCGGCAGCCAAAATAATATTTTTGTTGTTGGGCAAAATAAAGACCGTCTCTGCCGGCACACGTTCCACCGCATCCAGTAAATCCTTTGTGGAAGGATTCATCGTCTGTCCGCCGGAAACAATTTCATTGACCATCATGTCGCGGAACAAGGAGCAAAACCCTTCGCCCATGCAAACGGCGACAAAACCATAGCGGGAAAGCGCCTTACCTTGATGAACCGGTTCCGGTGTCTTGTTCGGGCTCTCTTTTTGTTCGCTTTGACGAAGCGCGTGCTCACGTGTAGAAAGCACATGAATTTCCTTCAAATCACCCCGTTTATCTTGGCTTGTGATGAGTTTAACCGGTGCGTCAGTGTAGGCTTCCACAAAAAAGCCGTTCTGCGTCTCTTTAATGCTTTCTAAGACACCGTAATGTTCTAAGTGGCGCAACATCCGGTCTCGTTCTATGTTCTCAATCTGAAACGATACAAAAAAGGCTTTTTCTGTTTTTAACGCTTGCACACGTCCTTGTGAAGTCGTCTCCACTTGAGGAGATTGCGTTTTGGACTGTTCTAAGAGCGAATGTAAATCTTCTCCGGACAGATGTTCGACAAAGCCACAGAGCAAATAAATCAACCCCTGACCGCCGGCATCCACAACGCCCGCTTCTTTTAATTCTGCCAGCATATCCGGCGTTTGTTGAAGCACATGATTGGCATGGCAGAGAATGTCCTTCAAAAAGGCAACAATGTCACTGTATTCGTGTTGATTTTGCACAGCAAATCCACTCATCGCACGAGCGATGGTAAGAATGGTGCCTTCCGTCGGCTGCATAACGGCTTTGTAAGCCTTGGCACGTGCGGATTCCAACGCTTCGGCAATATCCGAAAGAAGAATCACTTCTTTCCCTTTTAAAGACTGTGCCAATCCTCGACATAATTGCGAAAGAATCACGCCCGAATTTCCGCGAGCGCCCATGAGGGATCCATTGCCGAGAGCTTTTGCCATCGCCTCAATATCTTCCGGTGCCTTGCTTACTGCTTCCGCAGCCGATTGCATGGTAAGACTCATATTGGTTCCCGTATCCCCATCCGGAACAGGAAACACATTGAGCGCATTCACTTCTTCTTTATGGGCATCGAGAACACGGCAAGCCTGCAGCAAGCCTTCCCGAAACGTTGTTGCTTCTACTCGTTCCACAGCATCCCCCTTAAACACGCAATCCCTGCACCAGGACATCTACAGAGCGCACAGTAAGGTTCGTTTTATTCTCTACATTGTAGCGCACGGTATCGATAATATTTTCTGCCACCATGGAGAGACGAATGCCGGCCTCTAAAATCACGTGCAACTGAATCACAATACTTTGCCCGCCATCGCTGAAAACACGTACTCCTCGGCTCATATTTTCCAAACGAAGCAAACGATAAATATCGTCTTTCGCTCCTCGCGCGGCAAGACCAACGACGCCATAGCATTCCATCGCTGCTTGCACGGCGATTCGTTCTACCACACCTTCTTCTATCGTCACGTCACCGTATTCATTGACAAATTTCAAAGACATACTTCCTCCTTTATCAGCAAAGGTTGTCTCCTGTTTTTTTTGATTATAACATAACGCCTGCGTCCATTGACATGTCCCTCTCCGCAGAGAAGGAAAACAAGAGGAAAAATTCGACAATCATTTGCGACACCCATCTCATTTTGTTATAATACCCATGTTCATTCAAAGGAAGGGCAGGAGGAAAGTCATGTCGAGAGTTTGTGCAATTTGTGGAAAAACCAAAGCAGCCGGTAATAAGGTTACCTTTTCGCATAGAGGTATTCGCCGCACGTGGACGCCGAACCTGCGTCGTGTGCGTGTCTACGATGAGAACGGCACACCGAAGCGGATGTATGTCTGCTCCCGTTGCCTGCGTTCCGGTTTAGCGAATCGAAACCGCCCGAATGCCGCTTATATGGAAGACGTTATGGCGGAAGAGACGGCTGTTGCAGAAGAAGTCGTTGAAGAGGCGGTGGAAGCGTAACTCGTCCATTAGACGGATTTGCCTGAGACCGTATTGCGAAGAAAAATCCCCCTTAGAAGCGATGCTTCAAAGGGGGATTTTTATTATTGTCTTTATACTAAATCGAGCCTTCCCTCGTTTTTCGTCTATTACTGCGCAGATAGGATGCTGCCGTTTTCGTCGCGGGATTGAACACAGAATACCCCGCATCCTTTTTCACTTTCAATTCGCACTTCATTGTCCACCGTCAAAACATGGTTAGAAATGGCCAGCGATGAACCGGCAACCAAGGTAACGCTTTCTAACGGATAATCAAAGCCGCGTAACGTCATCGTTGCTTCTCCAGAAAACAGCAAAAAAGAGGTATACCAAAAATCTTCCTTTGGCTTCGACAAGCAGTATACGCCCGGCACAAGATAGCGAACGATGTTATATTTCGAATACTCTACGATGGACATGCCACCTTCCGTAAAACGCTTGATCATCGAAAGATTGATCAGGGTATGGTCAAGTCTTGACCCTACTCCGCCAAAGAGTAACACCTTTTTAGCAAGATGTTGTGCACAATAACAAAGTGCCAATTCCGTATCGGTTTGATCCTTGCGAACGGGAAAACGCAAGACCTTTTTATTGCGCACATAGTCCTGAACAAGCGGATGCGAAACAGAAAACGCAGAGGAGTCAAAGTCGCCAAGAAGAAGATCTGCCTTGACTTTCAAGCGAACCAATACATCCCATCCACCATCCACAGCAAGGACGGTATCGACTTCTTTTAGTTTTTCGCGAAGCAGCGAATCCGACGGAAGGCTTTCTCCCGCCGCCACAATGGCAACATAGTTCATTTTTTCAAATGCTCCTGAAAAGCTTTCGCCGCAGAATACGTTTCTTCGCCAAAAACAGCGGATCCGGCTACCACCCAATCACAGCCGGCATCAAACACCGCATCAACATTATCTAAGCGGATTCCCCCATCCACCTCAAGCACTATTTCTCTTCCAGAAGCAGCGATCATACGTTTTGCTTTTCGAATCTTTTCCACCATCGAGGGAATAAAAGATTGTCCGCCATATCCCGGATTTACGCTCATAATGAGCAACAAGTCCACTTCCGATAAAAGCTCTTCCACAGCCGAAACGGGGGTTCCCGGATTAATCGCTATACCAGCCTTCATGCCCAAGTTGTGAATTTCCTGTATGGCGCGATAACTGTGTGTGACCGCTTCCCAGTGAATCGTGAGCAAATCGCAACCTGCTTTTTGAAAGGCAGGAAACAGAGAAACCGGTTCTCGAACCATAAGATGCGTGTCAAAAAAAAGAGAAGTATGCTTTCGCAGTTTAGCGATATAGCCCGGACCAAAGGTAAGATTGCCGACAAATTGTCCATCCATAACGTCAAGATGAAGATGCGTTATACCTGCCTTCTCTAAGGCGGTAATTTCTTGATCGACATGATAAAAATCTGCCGATAACAGCGACGGAGCCAATTGACGATCCATTTTTTACCCTTTCTTTTTTCTGTTCGAAATACAATGCGTTAAAAGCTGAATCAGCGGAACGTGTTCTTCTCCATTTCGTCATATAAACGCAAATACGATGCGTATCGCTCCTGCGCTATTTCTCCTCGCGCGATCGCTTCTTTGATCGCGCAGTGCGGTTCTCGGCGATGCGAGCAATTACGAAACTGACATTTTTCCTTGATGCGCGCCATCTCCGGAAATACCGCGGCAAGCTCCGCAGGATTCGAAAAGTCGCGCAAATCCAGAGTAGAAAAACCCGGCGTATCAAAGATAAACGTCTTTTCCCCCAAAGAAAAAAGGCGACTGGTGCGTGTCGTTTGTTTTCCGCGCGCCGTTTTTTCGCTGAGTTCCCCAATTACAATGGATTGTTCACCGCTCAGACGTTGAATTAAGGTGGACTTTCCGGCTCCGGAAGGTCCTGCAATGGCTGTCATGCGACCTTCTAAAACATTTTCCAACTCGGTTAGACCGGTGCCGTGAAGCGAATCGATGAAAAAAAGAGGATAACCGGTCGGACGATAACGCGCTTCCCATGTTTCACGAAGTGCTTTCGCTGTGCAGTCCATCTTGGTAAAACAAAGCAAAATTGGAAAATGTCGTTTTTCCAGTACCGCCAACAATTTATCCAACTGCAGCGCATTGACCACGGGTTCCACCAACGTTTCGACCACCAACACCTGATCTACGTTGGCTACGGGAGGACGAAGAAGTTGATTTTTACGGGGAAGCACCTCCATAATGGTCGCTTCTTCATCCTGTTCCGCTTTTGTCCACAAAACGTAATCCCCGATCATGGGACGCAAATCTCGTTCCCGCAACACGCCGCGTCCTCTGGCAAAAACCCTTCCTGTCCAGTCTGAATCCTGCGTGGGTGCCAATTCATAGCGATCTTTTTCGGCGGATATAATATGTCCTCTCGGCACGCTTGCTCCTCTTTTTCTTGCTCAGTCTTATTGCTGCGGCGCTTTATTCTGTCTGTTTGCTTCCGCCAACACGCCGTCAATATAAATGGAAAACTGCGCACCTTCCATGGCTTCCACATCAGCGGAGATATAGCCTTCACCGTTAGCATCTGAAGCATTGAATATTTTCTTGAAAACGGGTTCATCACGTGATTCGTTCAAATCGTAGATGGTGACTTCAAAGGTTTCTTTTCCTGCCGGTGGATAAATACGGGTCTTATAGATCATCTTTTTGGTCGTGTTATCTTCGGAAGAGGATGTTTCTTCTCCCATGGAGACCGTAATCGTGATGGCACTATTTTGTTCCACTTGCGTACCGGCGGCAATGGATTGCGAAATTACCGTGCCTGAAGGATAGGAGCTAAAAGCTGTGTTTACTTTTTCCAACTTCAAGCCAGCTGCGTTGATTTCGGCGAGAGCCTGATTTTGAGTCTTATTGAGCAACACAGGAACAACTGTCATGACCGCTTCTTTTCCCTTGCTCACGATGAGCACAATGCGGCTTCCATTTTCTGCTTCCGCTCCGGCAGAAGGTTCGGTACCAACGACCTGATTTTTCGCCGCATGTTCATCAAAAACCATTTTGGTCTGCCCGATACGAAAACCGGCTTCCTGTAAGATTTTTGTCGCTTCTTCTATACTCTTTCCTGAAACATCGGGCACTGGTTTCTGTTTCTTTCCGGAACTGACCACCAAATTGATCGTCGTTCCCTTTTCCACCGGCGTACCGCTCATGATGCTTTGATCAATCACGATACCTTCTTCCACTTCCTCATCCGGACGGCGCTCCGTTACGGCACCTTTTAAGTCATTTTTCGCCAGCTGATCCAATGCATTCTTTTCTTCCAAATTAATCACGGCAGGCACCATAGCATAACGATCTTTTTCTCTTTGCTGTTTCTGATAGAAGAAAAACACCGTCAAAAGAACAACAACGATCGCTACGGCAACCAAGGAAATGGTACGTATATTCACCTTTTTCGCTTTTTTTTCTATAGGCGTACGAACACCACGGCTTTGATAAACCGCTTCCTGTACGGGGACAACCGGCGCATTTCCGGTTTCTTCCCGTGAAGAAGCAGAGGGTAAGAAAACCGTATCATCGAAATCGTGATAATTGTCCAGCGCTTCAGCCAATTCCTCGGCAGAGGCATACCGATCCTCTGGATTCTTTTCTAGACAGCGTAAAATAATGCGGTTTAGCCCCGGATGAAGAGAAGGGTTCTGCTCAATAGGAGCAACGGGTTGCTCCTGAATTTGTTTCATCGCAATGCCCACCGACGTTTCCGCATCAAAGGGCACTTTCCCTGTCGCCATCTCATACATAACGATGCCCAAGGAATAAATATCCGATTGCGCATCCACCGGCTGTCCCTTTGCCTGCTCCGGCGAAATGTAATGGACGGTTCCCAGAATATTATTGGTAAACGTTACGGTGGAAGAGGAAGTAATACGAGCAATGCCAAAATCAGCTACTTTGATATCTCCACTCTTCGTAATGAGGATGTTTGCCGGTTTAATATCCCGATGGACGAGATGTACCTCATGCGCACGCGCAAGTGCCAAAGCGATTTGCTGCCCTGTTTTAGCGACAACCGCAGAACTCATAATTCCATGCGTGCGAATCGCTTCTTTGAGCGTCGTGCCCTCAATCAGCTCCATAACGATATAGTGCAGCACGCGATCATCAAACGGTTCGCGCCCGACATCATAGACGTTCACGACATTCGGATGATTGAGAGAGGCAGCGGCTAAGGCTTCGTTTTCAAATTTCTGAACAAATTCTTCATCTTCGAGATATTGCTCTTTTAAGATTTTGACCGCTACCTTACGCTTGAGAACGAGGTCTTCCGCCTCATAGACATAGGCCATTCCGCCCTGTCCGATGCGTTGCGCCAGTCGGTAACGATTATTGAGCAGAATCGGCTTCATGATCGCCTCCTATATCGTACAGCGTAAGGGTAATATTGTCGGCACCGCCGTTGTCGTTTGCGGTATTTACGAGTTTTTCCGCCGCTTCGCGCACAGTGCCTTCTTCGGCAAGGATGGCTTCCATCGACTCGGTATCCATCATCTTGGTTAAACCATCACTGCAAAGAAGAATACGGTCGCCTGCATAAAGTGAAATCGTCCGCGTATCCACCGCTATTGTTTCATCCGTTCCGACAGCACGTGTTAAGGTGTTTCGATCCGGATGCACAAGAGCTTCTTCCGGAGTAAGTAAACCTTGGCGAACCATGTCGGCAACCAAGGAGTGATCCTGGGTTAGCTGAAGAAGTTTCCCTTCACGGAAAAGATAAATACGACTATCTCCCACATGCGCAATGCTCAGTTGGTGCTGGCAAATAACGGCAGCGCAAATTGTCGTTCCCATGCGCGCATATTCTGCAACCTCTTCTCCTTTTTCATAAACGGCAAGATTGGCTGCCTGAACGGCTTCCGTCAAGAGTGTCTCATAATCGTCTCTTCCCTTGTCATTCATGAAATACGTCCGGCAAGCTTCAATCGCTATGGATGCCGCAACTTCTCCGGCGTTGTGTCCACCCATGCCGTCCGCCAGCAAAAGAAGGGAAAAGCGCGGATGAAAATAATTGGAATAGCGATCCTGATTCATGGAACGCACGCGTCCCACATCGGTTATGGAATAGGTATTCATCAATTCCTCTCTTCTTTCTCGTACAAGACGCGCAGCTGACCGCAAGCCGCATCAATGTCTTGACCGCGTTTCTGCCGAATACTGACATGCACGCCATTTTTTTGTAATCGCTCAGCAAAGCGGATTAGAGCACGTTCATCCGCTGATTGTCCTCGAAATTCATCGATCGTATTCAAAGGAATTAGATTCACATGATATTGCGGTCCGACAAGATGTTTGCTCATCCATCGGAGGTCCTCATCCCGGTCGTTTTCCCCTTGAATCAAGGCATATTCAAAGCTGATACGCCGTCCTGTTTGCGCAAAATAGGCATCGCACGCCGCTAACACTTCGGCAATGGCATAACGCCGGGCAATGGGCATGGTTCGTTTTCGCCGTTCATCCGATGTAGCATGTAAAGAAATGGCCAAATTGATTGCCAAATTTTCTTCTCTCAATCGTCGGATACCCGGAACAATCCCACAGGTCGAAAGCGTAATATGCCTCTCGCTGAGATTCTTTCCTTCCGGAGCAGTGACAAGATGAATAAAACGAAGTACTTCTTCCCAATTATCCATCGGTTCGCCGATGCCCATCAAGACGATGCGCGTGATGGTCGTATTTTCCCACTCTTCTACGCGATAGACCTGCGCTAAGATTTCTTCCGCTTGCAAATTGCGGACAAAATCCGCTTTTGTTGAGGCACAGAAACGGCAGCCCATACGGCAACCCACTTGCGTAGACACGCAGAGTGTAGTGCGGTCCGCATAGGGCATGAACACCGTTTCGATGATTGCCTCATCTTCCAGCGCCAGCAAGTACTTCGCGCTTCCGTCGCGAGAAGACAAACGCTTTACTTTCTGCACCGTTCGCAAGGGAAGGTTAGCTGCCCTCTCCCGAACCGTCTTGGGCAGAACCGCGGCTTGAAAAATATCCCGTTTTCGCTCGACATGGAAATAGTGAAAAAGCTGGTTCCCTCGAAACGCGGGAAAGCCCTGTTGCATTGCCCATTCACGACATTCTGCAAGCGTAAAAGCGTTTACTGCCCGCTGCATAACTCCTCCTGCTATCGGTTATTATATCATCCCTATGCTTTATTCGTCAGCGTCCTCTCGGCGAAAGCGTGCGATAAAGAAACCGTCCGACCAATCCACGAGAGGAGAATACCGTAGTACCGATTGTCCTTCAACCGGTTCGGGAACCCATCCTTCGGGAATCGTCGCAACCACTTCTTCATTTTCCTTCTTACCATAAGTACAGGTACTGTACACCAGTCGCCCATTCGGTTTCACATACTGCAATGCCGTTTGAAGGATCTCTTTTTGCAATGTCGCTAAAGCAGCAATGTCTTCCCCTTTTCGATTCCAACGGATGTCCGGTTTTCGTCCCAAAAGCCCCAGTCCTGAACAGGGCGCGTCTACTAACACCACATCAAAACGGTTCCTCCATTCTGACCGAACGATGCGTGCATCCCCAATATGAATATCCAACGGAGCCTTCATGCGACGCGCATTCTCCTCTAAATATTGCCGTTTTTCCTCGATCACATCATTTGCGACGACTCGGCAAGTCGGCGAAAGGAGCTTCATGGCGACCGCTTTTCCGCCTGGTGCCGCACAAAGATCCAGAATCTCGCCTTCTTCGATGCCTTCCACGGCTATTTCCGCGACCCGTACACCCGCTTGCGATTGAATCGTCATCTTCCCTTCTTGGAATGCCGAACTTTCGGTAATTCTTCCGCTGTCGCAAAGAAGACAATGCGAAGAAATCTGTCCAAGCCGCAAAGCGGAAAGGGATGAAGATAACGTTTCAAAAAGCGCTTCACGAGAGTATTGGGGAGCAACGAAAAGGCTGATGGGCGCAGGTTCATTCTGCTTGGCAAGTAGTTCTTCCCACTCGCTTTCGGAAAAATACATCGCAAGGTAATCTGCCATCCAGTCGGGAAGCGAATAGCGCACAGCAAGCCATTTTTCGCGGTCGGTAATCGGTATTTGCGTGGCTTCTTCCCCTGCGCGCAAAACGGAACGCAAGACAGCATTGACATATCGTTTCGTTGCCTGTTCTTTTCTGGGCAAAAGCGATACCGCCTGATCCACCGCGGCATGAGGAGGTGTTCCTAAAAAGAGAAGCTCATAAAGGGCAAGACGCAGCGTATTGCGCGCCCTGCTCTTTTGCTTTTCCATGGGACGAGCGGAAAAGGTGTCCAGCACAGTATCCAGATAACGCCGATTTTCCAAAACACCATAGACCAACCGCCTCATGGTCGCATGATCTCGCAACTCTTTCATATCTCTTGCACGATGATTGATGGCTCTTTCGACGGCTTCCCCCGAACGTTCGCATTGGACAAGCACGGCAAGAGCGGTCTCTCTTGCTTCGTTTACCCTTCCCATTATTGCGTCTCCCACGGAGTTACTTTCGTTCCCGGTTCTATAGAGTGCCCGTTCAGAAACGCTGCTACGGACATCGCTTTTTTATTTGGCGGCTGCAACACATCGATAACAAATACTCCATCTCCGGTCTGAATAGCGATCCCTTTCTTATCGGCACGAAGAACTTCTCCCACCTCGCCCTTTGAAAAATCTTCTTGCGCGTGAGCGGCGTGTACCTTGTATTCTTCCTCATTCAATCGGATGCGCGCGCCGGGCCAATCGCTAACGGTTGCTACCTGACGAACCAGCATCTTTGCCGGTTTTTGCATATGGAGTAGGCCGTCCTCACGTTCTATTTTTCGGGCGTAGGTCGCCTTTTCATCTTCCTGGGGCACGCGTTTTTCATAATATTGTTCAAAATGACGAAGCGTATCCAACAGCACTTCTGCGCCTAAATCGCCCAATTTATCCGTAACGGTCTTTAGATCGTCCTCCGTTAACGGTATCGATGCCTGTCGAAGCATATCTCCCGCATCTAATTGCTTTTCGACAAGCATGGCGGTCACACCAATCTTGCATTCACCGGCAAGCATCGCCCGTTGAATGGGCGCTGCTCCACGATACTGCGGCAGAAGGCTGGCATGAATGTTGAGAATCCGACCATCATAGCGGTGAAGAATGGCATCATCAAGAAGTTGTCTAAAAGCGATGACTACCAGTATATCCGGTTCTGCTTTTTCCAAAAGCGATAAGAAGGAAGGCTCATTTACCGAATCCGGCGTTTCCACAGGAAGAGAAAGCGAAATCGCCTCCTCTTTGATCGGTGTCGGACTCCATTTTCCACGAGATCTCCGCCGATCCGGCTGCGAAACAACCAGTGCAATTTCCATATCTTCCGCTTCGTAAAGCGCCCGAAGCGAAGGCAGGGCGAAGTCCGGCGTGCCAAAAAAAGCAACGCGCATTACGCTTCTCCTTTCGCAGACGGCAATGGATTCGTCTGCTCCTCGTTTTGCTTCCCTTCGTTTTCGTTTTCGCCGTTCTTCCCGTCGTTTCCTTCCAACAAATGGTGTTCATGGAGGTATTCCACCTGCTCTTCTGTGGGATGCGCAAGATCTATTTCCTTTTCCACTAAATCGCGAAAAAGAACACCATTCAAATGATCGATTTCATGGCATAGACAACGAGCAAAAAGCCCCTCCGCTTGAACGATTTTCGCCGCGCCTTCCTCATCCTGATACGAAACCACCACACGCTTCGGACGATACACCGTGCCGTTAAATTGCGGAACGGAAAGACAGCCTTCAACATCCAGCTGCTGTTCTTCAGAACGTTCAATGATTTCCGGATTGATCATTTTATAGATGCCTTCACCAACATCTATAGTGATCATACGGCGTAATCTGCCTACCTGAGGCGCGGCAAGCCCTACGCCTTCCTTTTCTTTCATCGTTTCCACCATGGCATCCAATAGGTCACGAGTGGCATCGTTTATCTCGTTTACCGGTTTTGCTTTTTTGCGAAGAATGGGATCCCCTTCTACGCGCAAGGTTAATAACGCCATCTTTTTCCTTTCTATTTGACCGCCTCAAAGTATAAGCGACATTCTTCTTGTTAAGCGATTTTCGCATCAATAGACGCTGATCGGATCCGGCGTAACCGTAATCCACAAATCTTCTGTCGTCGGAAATTCCTGCATTACGCTTCTTCCTGCCTCTTCCAACAATAAACGTTCGGGAGAACGGAGTAGGAGCGAAAAACGGTACCGACGATTCATACGCTCAATGACGCTCGGACTCGGTCCATCAATCACCAACCCCGAATACCGCCCCACAAGAAAGTCATGCACCTGATGGGCTTTATGGAGTGTTTCATCCCGTCGAAAGCCGCTGAATTGAATGTGCAGATCATGCCAGACGGGCGGATAATGCTTTTCTCGACGATAGGCGATTTCCTGACGATAAAAAGCGTCATGGTCGTAATTTGCCGCAGAAACTAAAGCATAGTTCGTCGGAACATACGTCTGAATAAAGACTTCTCCCGGTCGATCCGCACGACCCGCTCTTCCGGCAACCTGCGTCAGCAACTGAAAGGTGCGTTCCGGTGAACGTACATCCGGAAGATTCAGATTGACGTCGGCAGAAAGAATCCCCACAACCGTAACCTTGGGAAAGTCAAAGCCTTTCGCAATCATCTGTGTGCCAAGAAGAATGTCGATTTTCCCCTCAAGCATTTCACGATAGATGGCTTCATACGCTCCTTTGCGCTGCATAGTATCGGCATCTGCTCGACGAATACGCGCCGTTGGAAATAATCTCTTTACCTCTTCTTCCAGTTGTTCTGTGCCCGCACCAAATTCGCGTATAGCTTGGCTTCCGCATTGCGGACATTTTTTGCGATACACTTTTTCTCTACCGCAATAATGACAGATAAGCTTGTCCCGATGTTTATGATAGGTCATTGCCACATCGCAGGCATCGCAGCGATAAACATAACCACAGGCGCGGCAAAAGACAAATGACGTATGCCCTCTTTTGTTGAGAAACAGAATCACCTGCTCTCCCCTGTCCAAGGCGTTCTTTGTCGCATGGTAAAGTGACCGCGAAAACATGCTCCGGTTATTATGCTTAAGCTCTTCGCGCATATCAATCAGATGCGCTTTCGGCAGGGGCTGATTATTCACACGCGAAGGCAAATCCAGTCGGATAAGCTCGCCCAATTCCACACGATAAAGCGACTCTATAGAAGGTGTGGCAGACCCTAACACCAGGGAACACTTATGCCAACGGGCACGAAATGCGGCAATACGGTCGGTATGGTACTTCGGATTTTGCTCGCTGACATAACTTGTTTCGTGTTCTTCGTCCATAATGATGATGCCAAGATTGGAAAATGGAGCAAATATCGCACTTCGGGCGCCAATGGCAATCGTCACCTCGCCGCGCTGTATCTTTTCCCATTCTTCATAGCGTTCGGCGGACGAAAGACGAGAATGCAATATGGCCACGCGCGGTCCAAATCGCCCTTCAAATCGAGCAATGGTTTGTGGAGTCAACGCAATTTCCGGGACAAGAATAATCGCCTGTTTTCCCTTTTCCAGCGCTTTTTGCACCAATTGCAGATAGATCTCGGTCTTTCCCGAACCGGTCACGCCGCAAAGAAGATATTGCCCCGTTTTAGCCGTAATTTGCGTAAAGACCTTTTGCTGATCAGGTGTTAACGGCATGGCAGCATAGTCTTCGGCTCGAGACGAGGAACGACGGTGAATGCGTTCCTCTTTCCGAAGAATCCAACCGCGTTCTTCGAGGCGCATAAGGGTTGCCGAGTCGGCTTTAGTCGCCGCCAGCAACGCTTCACGCGAAAGGGAACCTTGCGATAAAGCCGATAACACCTTCTGTTGACGAAGCGCGCCTGAACGTGGCTTTGCCTGTTTCCCCTCATCGGTTAATCTATACGAAAAACGTAGTTTTGGACGATACTCTCCCGGTTTTCCCGGCGGAAGAACCGCTTGAAGAGCTGCCGAAACATCGGATAGATCCTGTTTCACCATCCTTTCCGCTAAAGCCAGCGCTTCTTCCGATACGGGCGCTACGCCGGAAATCCAAGAAAGAACAGCTTTCGTCGGAAACGCAGGACGTTCTTGTTCCAAAACGCGCCAAACAACCGCTTCCCATCGCCTATTTCCTTTGCCGAAAGGCACGCGGCAAAGCGCACCGCGAAGGGCTCCATCACGAAGCGCTTCCGGCACTTCGTAAGTAAAAAGGCGCTGTGTCTTTCTCGTATTGGTTAACAGAAAAACTTCGACATAACAGCTCATCGCAACAAATCCAAAAGGCGATCCGCGACGTCTTCCTTCGACAGAAGGGGCAGTGCTTCTTCCATTTCCTCGCCAAGAATGGTCACAATATTCGTATCGTAATCAAATGCCGCACCTTCCTTGGTGACGTCATTGGCAACGATATAATCTAATTTTTTCTTCTCCCGTTTTTCTCTCGCATGGGTCAATACTTTTTCGGACTCGGTAGCGAAACCAATCACCGTCTGATGCGTTTTCTTTTGAGCGAGGTGTTGCAAGATATCGGGCGTATCCACCATATCTAAAGTGCGAATCTTGCCGTCATCCAGCCCCTTAATTTTTTGGGTCTTTTGATCTACCGGTCGAAAATCCGCCGGAGCCGCCGCCATGAATAACGCATCCGCTTTCGGAAATTCTTTTTCCAACGCCAAAAGCATATCTTCCGTCGATTCTACAGCAATCGCGCGCACCCCTTGGGGTACCGGAACCTTCATTTCCCCATGGACAAGCGTGACCTCTGCTCCGCGCATCATAGCGCGTTTCGCGATGGCAACGCCCTGTTTGCCGGAGGAATCATTCGTCAAAAAGCGCACCGGATCAAGACGCTCTCTCGTTGGACCTGCCGAAACCAATATTTGCTTTCCCCGCAAATCTTTCTCGGTTAACGCACTTTCAATCGATAGAAATAGCGAAACGGCTTCCGGCATCCGCCCTTCTCCGTCCTCCTGACAGGCGAGCCATCCTGCATCCGGCTGCAAGACCTGAATACCACGTTCTCGAAGCGTTTCTATGTTCTTCTGGGTCGCGACGTTATGGTACATCACTACGTTCATCGCCGGCGCAACCATGACCGGACAATGTGCCGCCAAAGCGGTCGCTGAGAGCAAATCATCGGCAATGCCACATGCCATTTTTGCCAGAATATTGGCTGTCGCCGGTGCAATAAGAAAAAGATCGGCATCGCGAGTGAGATCAATATGGGCAATCATTCCCTCGTTTTCCGCAAACAAATCCGTATAAACGGGATGCGCAGACATTGTTTGAAAGGTAAGTGGCGTGACAAAACGCGTCGCCCCTTCTGTCATGACCACCTTTGTTTCCGCGCCTGCTTTTCGCAGCCGTGATAACAATTCCGGAATTTTGTATACCGCAATACCTCCGGACACGCCGAGCAGGATTCGCTTTCCTGAAAGACTCATTTACTCCTCCATTTGCGCTACATGATCCACCTTGGTTACTTTACGCTGCATGATTTCATCCAAAGCAACCGTAACCGGCTTCTCTCCTTTGCTCTCCACTAAGGGCTGGGAACCGTCTGTCAACAGGCGGGCACGCTTCATCACCATCACGCACACGTCGTAACGGCTCGGGCTGATTTCGCCCAGTTCTCGAAATGATGGATTAATCATGAAATTCCTCCCAATACGTATGAATGAGTTCTGCATCAATGCGTTTTGTTTCCGCATCAATAATATGCGATACCATCTCTGCACAGCGATCCACCTCATCGTTGACGACAGCATAATCGTAATCGTGCAGCATGGAAATCTCCTCTTTGGCATTGTTTAAGCGCAGATGAATACTCTCTTCATCTTCACTTCCGCGTTTACGGATGCGCGATTCCAAATCGCTGCGATGCGGAGGAAGAAGAAAGATATAGACACCGCCGGGCATGTTTTGTTTTACTTGCATCGCCCCCTGGACATCAATTTCCAATAAGACATTTTCCCCGGCGGCAAGCTGTTCTAAAACATACGATTTCGGCGTACCATAATAATTCCCATGTACTTTGGCAAATTCAATCAATTCGCCGCGGTCAATAAGAGCATTAAACTCTGTAGGGGAATAGAAAAAATAGTTTTCGCCCTCTTTTTCCTGCGGTCGCTTTGCACGGGTAGTCGCGGAAATGCTCACTTTAATATCGTTTCGCTTTGCTTTGAGTGCTTCGCATACCGTCCCCTTGCCAACACCGGAGGGACCGGATAAGATAATTAACTTTCCCTGACGTCGCATGATACCTCCTTTTCTCTATGAAAACAGTGTAGCAGGGCGGCAAGAAAAAAGCGATAAAATAAGACAATTGAGTAATATTTGAAAAGTGCATCCCCCATTTCTACTGCGTTTGCTGTCATTCTCATCTTTCTTCTGCCGCATTTCGTTCGGATTATGCGCAATGCTATAATGGAATAAGAAAGGAACTACTCATGACTTTTGACGGTATTACCATGCATGCAGTGGTCGCCGAGCTGAAACAGAAATTGCTCGGCGGACATATTAAAAAAATAAATCAGATTGGACCTTCCCAACTGACGATAGCATTCTATGCGAATGGCGAACATTTTCTGCTCTATCTTTCCTGCGACGCCTCGAACGGACGGCTGCATCTGACGACTAAAAAATATGCCAACCCGACTACGCCGCCCAATTTCGTGATGCTCCTCAGAAAGCATCTTGGACAAGGCAAGTTAATCGGACTGGAACAGGTTGCCATGGATCGCACCGTTCGTCTTCGTTTTCAAACGCGCAATGAATTGGGCGATTCCGTTGAAAAACAACTCGTTTTGGAAGTAATGGGACGTCACTCTAACCTCATTCTGTTGGATGAAAAAGATCGCATTTTGGAAGCCATTCATCGTGTATCCTATGATATGAGCCGCGTGCGTCAAATTTATCCCGGAAAGACGTATACCGTTTTTCCGGCAAATAAACGTGATGTGCTGACACAGGACGTTTGTCTTGCCCTTCTTCTTGATGAGGCACAAAAAGAACAGCGCGGCGGCGTTACGATAAAACAGCTTTTTTATGGGCAGCTTACGGGTTTTTCTCCTCTCGTTGCCGTTGAACTTTGCGTGCGTGCCGATGTAAAACCCGATACACCCATCGGAGCGCTTACTCCCGATGAACAAAAAGCGATGGATAGCGAGCTTTCTCTGCTTGTTACTGCCTTGCGCAACGATTGCTACCATCCTACCCTTTATCGTTCGCCCAAAAATCAAGCCTATCCTTTCGCGTTGACACAGTACGGCACGCCGGCAGCGGAGAATGAATCCATCAGTGCCCTCATCGATCAACAAACGACGGAAACGGCGCGCGACGATGGCTTCGGGCAACGCAAAGAATCCCTTCGCCATCGGTTAGCACTCTTTCTCGATAAGAAGATGCGTAAACGCGACCATCTTCGTGAGGATGAAGCAGAAACCGAAAATCGACAGGACTATAAAGAAGAAGCCGACTTATTGGCTGCCTATGCGCATACGGTGAAAAAAGGAAAGGACAGCCTCATCGTAAACGACTTTTTTCACGAAAACCGTCTCCGTACCATTCCCCTTGACCCCAAAAAATCCGGTCACGAAAATATGGAAGCCAAATATCGACTGTTCTCCAAGCTGAATACGGCGCATAAACTTCTATCAGAAAGTATTCCACAGATTGAGGAAGAAATTCGCTATCTCGAACAATTGGGCGAGATGTTGGAACAGACGCAGGCTATCGAGGAATTGGAGGCTGTTGAGCAAGAGTTTGAACGGGAAGGAATCCTGCCCAAACGGAAGAAAAAGACAAAAAAAGCAACGACCTCTTCGCTTCCGCCACGCGAGTTCTTGACCAAAAACGGTTTTACCATTCTCGTCGGGCGTAACAATGCACAAAACGATCAATTAACATTAAAGGTAGCGGATAAAGAAGATTTCTTTTTTCATTCCAAAACCGTTCCCGGCGCGCATGTAATTCTTCGCGCAGCCGGACAACCGGTGGTTCAAGAGGACATCGAAGCCGCCGCGTATTTGGCGGCGCGCTACTCCTCACGTAACCACGAGAATGCGGTGGAAATAGACTACACACAAAAAAAGCATGTCTACAAGGCGAAAGGCGCTAAACCGGGCATGGTCTACTATAAGGAGTTTCATACTCTCGTGATGAATCCGCAAGCAAGCGCAGAACACCTGTTTGTGGAGAAGCAAAACCTTCTCGATAAATAAAAAGATAAAGTGTATTATTGGCTACTTGGCGCGGCGAAGCATATCGCCCACCGAGCAGACGCCCGGTTTTGGCAAATAGACGATGGTCTTTGGGGTTTTTGCTCGTTCAAGGGAAACGCCGTCCGCCGTATACATGGCGGAGACTTCCCATGCGAAAGACTCATCTTTAGTCATCATCTCCAGATGGTCACCTACAGAGAAGGCATTGCGCACTTCCACCGAAATCGTATTCTTTTCCTCGTCAACTGCCGTAACGACACCGATAAAATCATACTCTTGAATATACGAGGTAGAAGCATAATTCTGTCCCTCTTCTGCGGGATTCCCGAAGAAAAATCCCGTCGTAAACGCACGATGACTTGTTTTCTGCAGCTCCTTAAGACAAGCATCTATCACTTCTGCGTCCCAAGTACCGTTCTCTATTGCATTTAGTGCCATACGATACGCATGAACCACCGTAGCGACATAGTATGCGCTCTTAACGCGCCCTTCAATCTTTAGACTGTCTACGCCACTTTCGATGAGCTCCGGTAGATAGGGCAAAAGGCACAAATCTTTGGAGTTCATGATGAATGTTCCCCTTTCCTCTTCCATTACCGGAAAGTATTCCCCAGGGCGTTTTTCTTCCATAAGCGCATATTTCCAGCGGCACGCCTGTGCACAATCACCGCGGTTTGCGTCCCGTCCGGTCATATAATTCGAAAGTAAACAGCGTCCGGAGATGGAAATGCACATGGCACCATGTACGAAGCATTCCAACGCCAATTCCGAATCAATCGTATTGCGAATGGCACGCATTTCAGAAAGGCTAAGCTCCCGCGCCAAGACGACGCGTTCCGCCCCTTGATCGCCCCAGAACTGGATGGCTTTCGCATTCATCAGACTCGCTTGGGTGGAGATGTGGATGGGTAGCGCGGTTTCATTACGAACGACCTGAAACACGCCCGGATCCGAAACGATAACCGCATCCACGCCCATCTTTTCCAGCCTTTTGACCGTTTCCGACAGCCCGTCAAAGTCTTCTTCATGCGCAAGGATATTCATCGTCACGTAGACTTTGGCGTTACGCTCATGCGCATAAGCAACGGCTTTGGCAAGCGAATCAAAAGAAAAGTTACGAGAGGCGGTGCGAAGGCCATACCGGTCGAGTGCAAGATATACGGCATCTGCGCCAAAATGCAGCGCCGCTCGTAGTTTTTCTTCATCTCCTGCCGGTGCCAGCAATTCCACTTTCCGCTTAGCCTTCGTCATGACCGTCCGTCTCCATGATGATGGTCAGAATCATCGGATTACGCTGAATTTCTTTATAGACATAACTTTTCACTTCTTCACGAATGCGCGATTTGAGGAAAGCCCAATCCGTGATTTTACGACGTTTTGCATCGTCAAAAATCTGCATTACGATTTTCTTAAGCTCCTCAATGATATCCACGTTGTCTTTCATATAAATGAAGCCACGCGAAAGGATTTCGGGTCCGGCAACCACATCGCGCGTTTTGCGATCCACCGTAACCACCACAGAAATCATGCCATCGTCCGCAAGGCGTTTACGATCATTTAACACCACCGATCCGACATCGCCGATGCCCAAACCATCGATGAGAATCTGCCCTGCCTGCACTTTTTCTTCCAAATTTGCCACGACCGTTTTTCCGACACGATTAAACTCGATGACGCTTCCGTTTTCCGCCATCAGAATGTGATCTTCGGGCATACCGAGATCCATCGCCAGCTTTTTGTGCGTAATGAGCATTCGCGGCTCACCGTGCGCCGGAATAAAATACTCGGCATTCACCAAAGAATGCATGAGTTTTATTTCTTCCTGACAGGCGTGACCGGAAACGTGCACGTTCTGCAGAGATGAATACACCACACGACATTCCCGCAGCATTAAGGCATTAATCATATCGCCAATGCTTTTTTCATTTCCCGGAATCATGGAGGCAGAAAGAATAATGGTGTCGTCTTTTCCAACCGTAATCTGTCGATGAGAGCCATTCGCCATACGGGAGAGCGCGCTCATGGGTTCCCCCTGTGAACCGGTAATCAGCAAACATACTTCATCCGGTTTATATTTATCAACCTCTTTTATCTCAATTAACGTCTTGCTCTTAACCCGAAGGTAGCCTAATTCACTCGCTACCGCCACATTGCTGAGCATGGAACGGCCGGAAAGTGCCACCTTGCGATGATTGGCTTCCGCCGCTTCGATAATCTGCTGTACACGATGCAAGTTGGAAGCAAATGTAGCGACGATCAAACGCCCCTTTGTATTGCTGAATATCTGTTTAAAGGTTTCGCCAACACTTCGCTCGCTCAGCGTATATCCGGGTCTCTCGACATTAGTTGAATCGCTGTAGAGTGCCAAAACGCCTTCCTCGCCCAGCTCTGCCAGACGGTGAATATCGGTTGGCTCATGATCAATAGGGGTAAAGTCGAACTTAAAGTCTCCGGTAAAGAGGATGGTTCCTACCGGATTATGCACGGCAATAGCGCACGCGTCCGGAATACTGTGCGCCACGCGAATAAATTCGCAATCCAACTCCCCTAATCGCAGCACATCTCCGGCTTTCACATATTTAATCACTGACGGATTGATACCATGCTCTTTGAACTTATTCTCCAACATACCGCCGGTAAGCCGTGTGCAGTATACATTGGTCTGCAATTTTTTCAGCACGTACGGTACGGCACCATAATGGTCCTCGTGTCCGTGCGTCAGCAGGATTCCGCGTAGCTTATCCTTATTCTTTTCCAAATACGAAATATCCGGAATTACCGTGTCTACGCCCGGCATATCTTCATCCGGAAAAGTCAAACCGGCATCAATGACAATCATGTCCTTGCCGTATTCCACCACCGCCATGTTCTTTCCAATTTCTCGCAAACCGCCGAGTGGAATAACACGTAATCGCTTTATATTCGCTTTTGTTTTCAACGATTTTCCTCCTTTTCTTCTTTATCCTCTTTGGTTCTATTTAATTCCTCGTAGGCTTCGCTCACCTCGCCGAGTTCCTGTTCCGATTCCAATGCCGCAAAGACCATATCGTCTCCCTCGGCAAAATAACGTAAAAAGAAGGAAGTACCATCTTCATGGTCTTCCACCAAACAATACGCTTTATCCTCCACGGAAAAAGACGCAATGAGATCGAATACTACATCGCGCTCGCCGTCCTGTACAATAATCTGTTCTCTGTTCATTATTTTTCCCGTCTGTCCAGCCACTGCTGGAGAATAAACGTTGCCGCAATCGCGTCAACGACTGTTTTTCGTTTCTCCCGGCGAACGCCGGTTTTTTTTAGCACCGTATTCGCCTGCACCGTACTCAATCTCTCGTCCTGATAAAACACGGCATACCCTTTTTTTGTCAACTCGGCACCAAAGCTCTTCGCTCTTCGCGCCGAATCACTCATCTGATTATTCATGTGCTTAGGCAAACCGATAATCATTTCCTGGATGCTAAACGCATCAATCAACTCTTCCACTGCAGCAAGATCCGCTGCCAGCGTCGTACGCTTAATCGTCGTATGGGCTTGCGCAATGAGATACAAGGGGTCGCTTAGCGCCACCCCGATCGTTTTTGTACCGACATCCAGTCCCATTGCGCGTGTCAACCCATTCCGCCTTTCTACGAAGGAATATTGTGCCCCTCAAGATAATATGCCAGCAGCGTGGAAAGCAACTCATCGCGATCAATCTGGCGAATGAGTTTGCGCGCACCATTATAGCTGGTGATATAGGTCGGATCTCCTGAGAGAATATAACCGATAATCTGACTTTCCGGCGCATAGCCCTTTTCTTTGAGAGAGGCATATACGCTCGCTAAAATCTCTTCCATATTATGCCGTTCTTCAATCGGCGTAAAAAGCATCGTTTCACTGAAATCTTTCGACATCATAGCCTCCTAACCGCATTTGTTCGCAACGCATCGGATATGCGACAACACTATGCCAGTTTTTCTTTCACCCACGCGTTCACGCTTTGCAATGCCTCATCAATTTTAGCGGTATCTTTTCCGCCTGCCGTCGCAAATTGCGGACGACCACCGCCATTTCCACCGGTCTTTTGCGCCAATAGTTTGACTAACTCACCGGCTTTCAGTCCTTTTTTCACGAACGAATCCGCAATGGAAACCACCCAATACACTTTTCCCTCGGTTGCCGCGGCAAGTACAAGCACACTATCCGCATGGTTCGCCTTAAGTGCATCGGCAAGGTCTTTTAGTTCCTCCATAGTTTTGCCATCGACACGGGAAGCCAATACCGATACGCCCTCCACTGTCTGTATGGAAGAATCCAGTTGACGAGAAAGTTCTCCTGCCATCTTTGCTTCATAGGACTGCATTTCGCGTTTCAGTTCGCGATTCTCCTCCAATAAAGCTGCGCTTCGCTGAAGCACGTGTTCCGGTGCCGATTTCAGCAAACCTGCCAAGGTAAGAAGGGTTTCTTCCTTCTCTCTCATCTTTTGCAAAGCGCCTCGCCCCGTAACCGCCTCGATACGTCGAACGCCAGAAGATACTCCCTGTTCGCTGAGAAGCGTAAACACCTGTAACTGCGCTGTGTTCTGCGCGTGCGTTCCACCGCAAAGTTCCTTGGAAAATTCGCCCATGGATACGACGCGTACAACATCATGGTATTTATCCTCGAAAAGACCCGTCGCTCCTTCTGCCATCGCTTCCTGTAAAGGTAATACCCTTGTTTTTATCGGATACGAATCAAAAATGGCGCGATTGACGATTTTTTCCACTTCCTGCTTTTCTTCTTCGCTCATTGCCTGATAATGCGTAAAGTCAAAACGCAAACGATCCGGCTCAACCAAAGAGCCTGCCTGGTGTACGTGATCCCCCAGGACTTGACGTAAAGTGCGGTGCAATAAATGCGTCGCCGAATGATTGCGACGAATATCCTCGCGGCGATCCTTATCGACACACGCCTGAACCGTATCGCCCTGTTTCAATGTCCCCTGTTCTACAACAACCGTGTGCAGATACACTTCATTTTTATCTTTTTTCACTGCTTTCACGCACACAGACAGATCTTCCGAAAGAATGCATCCTTCGTCGCTTTCCTGACCGCCGCTTTCTGCATAAAAAGGCGTACGATCCAAAATGAGGATACCCTCTTTACCCGATTCCAGCGTCTTCACACACACACCGTCATGATACAGGGCAAGGACATTGGCTTCGCCTTCCAGTGTATCGTATCCAATGAAATCGGTTTTTGCGATTCCGTCAACCGTAATTGCGGCAGCGGTATCCCAACCCGTAGTCTCTTTCCGTCGTTCACGGGACTGGCGGCGCTGCGCTTCCATTCGCTCTCGAAAATCGTCTTCATCTACCGTAAACCCTTGTTCTGAAGCAATCTCCCGCGTCAAATCGATTGGAAAACCGAATGTGTCATAAAGACGGAACACGCGCGCACCGTCCAGAACACTCGTTTCCTTGGCTTTCGCTTCTTCCATGAGCTCTTCAAGGAGTGCCAGCCCTTGATCAATCGTCTGCTGGAAATTCTCTTCTTCCCGTTCCACTACGGTAAAGATACGCTCTTTGCCTTCGCAAATTTCCGGATATTCTTTTCCATACACTTTCATCACTTCGGTGATAGTTTTCGTTAGGAATTTTCCTTTGATGCCCAAGAGTTTGCCGTATCGTGCAGCACGACGCAGAAGGCGACGCAATACATAGCCTCGTCCTTCATTAGAAGGCACCACCCCATCCGAAACGAGGAAGGTAATGGCTTTGGAGTGATCAATGATGACACGGAAAGATTCATCCGCTTTCGCGTCTTCCCCATACGCTTTTCCGCAAAGTGCCTTAATCGTCTCTCTCAGCGGAGCGAATTCATCCAATTCAAAGATGTTATCCTTGTTTTCACAAACAAGCGCCAGACGTTCCAGCCCCATGCCGGTATCAATATTCGGGTGCGCTAAAGGAACATAGCTGCCATCCTTTTGGCGGTCAAATTGCGTAAAGACGAGATTCCAAATCTCCATGAAACGATCGGAATTGTCTAATGGACTGTTCCCTTCGCCGTATTCCGGACCGCGGTCGTAGTGAATTTCGGAACACGGACCGCAGGGTCCCTGCTCCAGTTCCCAGAAATTATCCTCTTTGCCAAGGCGCAGCATATGATCCGGCGCTACACCGATGGTTTCCGTCCAAATCGTATACGCTTGCTCATCGTCCTCGTACACGGTAATCCAAAGACGATCGGGATCCATACCAATCTTCTGCGTAAGGAATGTCCATGCCCACTGAATGGCTTCCGGCTTAAAATAATTGCCGAAAGAAAAATTGCCCAGCATTTCAAAGAAAGTGGCATGACGCGCTGTCTTGCCGACATTATCAATGTCCGCTGTACGCACGCAACGCTGTGAACTCGTTGCACGGTTATTGGGCATCTTCTTTTCTCCCATGAAATAGGGCTTTAAGGGAGCCATGCCCGCATTGATGAGCAGAAGACTGTCGTCATCCTCCGGAACCAGCGAAAAACTGGTCAGGCGCGTGTGATTTTGCGCTTCAAAAAAGTCCAGATATTTCGATCGACATTCATTCATTCCAAGATATTGCATGTTCATCCTCGTTTATTCTCCCTCTACAAAGACTAACGCTTTTTGTTTAGGAATTATTCTCTGTAATGTTTCTCGTTCTTTTGATTATTTGATATATCCATATTATCCTGCCTAT
>QWCB01001202.1_pt1 | contig 25353 bp, 10 predicted proteins | sample 1972511 | NCBI WGS metagenome assembly QWCB01 (sample SAMN09866719, study PRJNA288562) | Human gut metagenome isolate term5_stool, whole genome shotgun sequencing... | isolation source: gut | host: Homo sapiens | place: USA: California | reverse complement strand
TTTCCGGCCATAATATATTTACTCAAAGTTCCAAATATCGTAGGCCAGAATGTAGCACCAAGTCATATCCGGCCACAGCATATCTTGGTGGTTCTTAGAGGAGTAAATACCCCACCAGCCGGTCATACACAGAATGTTGATGATACCGGCCAGGCCGTTGAGGATATTCCACCAGCCGCCGAACAGCCACACATTTTCGCTGGAGAGCCACCAACCACCGGCAGCACCGCCGGCGCTGATGCCCTTAATGGCAGACTCAAAGTCGCTGGCCACAGCGATCAGAATGTTAATGGCCACAATGACAAAGGGGAACACCTTGAACCATTGGGTCTTGCCGATGCTCCACTTGTACTTAAGCATCATAAAGCCAATGCACCCTGCGGTGGCAGCATACAGCTTGGCATAATGGAACCAGCTGTTCATGTGGACCACCGTATCGTTATTAACCGCCCAGTCAACACCCTTTGCGGCCGCCACATTGATGACGATAAAGTACACGCTCAGTGCAGCCGGAAGCACCAGGAAAAAGAAAATGCCGCCTGCCTTGGAGCGGCGGGCGATTTCGTTAGCCAGCACCAACCCGGTGAAGACCAATGCCCAGCCCAGCAGCTGCCACAGCGCAGTATCGCCGTAGATTTGGAATAACATAGTTATCTCCTCCTAAAAATAAATCATTTTGCGCCGCAGCGCAACCCTTCCGTGGGCGGTTTTCCGCCCGCTTCAATGTTCAGTTTAGTCCTGTTTTTGTAGATTGTCAATCTTTTAACAAGCCCGGCTGCACATTTCTACATATTGGCAAAAACCGGGGCGGTTTTTTGTTGAAATTGAGTAGCAAAGATGATACAATGTCACTGGTATTACCAAGAACCACAGGAGGGGAACCTATGGAATTTGAAAAGCTGCAGACCGCCAGTTTGAAGGAATTGTTTATTTCGTCTGTGGAGGACAAGATTTTGTCCGGCGAGCTGCCCATCGGCGCGCAGCTGCCCACGGAGCGGGAGTTGGCGGAGATGATGGATGTAAGCCGGGGTGTGGTGAATAGCGGCATTGCGGAGATGGCGCACAAAGGCTTTTTAGAGGTGCGACCCCGGGTGGGCACCTTTGTGGCAGATTATCGCCGGGTGGGCAAGTCGGATATTTTTCTGTCCATTATGCACTATAACGGCGGTATTCTGCCGGAGCAGGAAATTCGCTCCCTGCTGGAGTTTAAGAGCCTGATCGACTGTTTTTCCGTGCGCAAACTCACTGCCCGCGCCATTACGGAGGCAGAGGTGCAAAAGCTGGAGGATTTTGTGGACCAAATGGCCGAGACGGATGACCCGCAGCGGGTGTCAGAGCTGGCTTATGCGTATAATCAGGAACTGAGCTTCCTTAGCGGCAACACCTTTGCGCCGCTGATCTATAATTCTTTTAAGACCGCCAATGTGCAGTTGGGCGCTCGATATGTGCAGCGTTATGGCAAGGCGTCCCTGTACCATTATCTGCAGCAACTGCTGGTGCAGCTGCTCAACGGCGATACCGCTCGGGCGGTGGCGCTGGTGGAGACGCACTTAACGGATATGATGACCGGCGAGCACCAGATTTACGAATAAGCACACACCAATACAGACGCAAAAAACAGGCTAAGCAATCTACATTGCTTAGCCTGTTTTGTATGTTGTTAGGAATTATGAATACGATAGACTTTTACGCCGTGGTGGGGTACGGTGGCGTTAATGGTGTTGTCGTTGAACCACTCGTCGCTCCACAGCTCATGCACCTCGTACTTGCCCGGCGTTTTGCGGAAGTTCAGGTACGCATCGTCCGCCAGAGCGTTAATGTCGTAGGTGACCGTGCGGCGGGAGGTGCCCTTGTTAAACAGGCACAGGGCCACATCGCCGTTTTGCAGCGGGCGGGCCAGAATATCCAGCCCGGCCTGGCGACGAATGCGCTTGCAGGGCTTGCACAGCGGGTCCTGGTCAATGTTGATCAGGTTTTTGTTGGTGACAATTTTTAAGGTGGGGTTCTCCCGCACCTGCTCGTTGTTGCCGTCCACAAACTTGCGCACATCGTTGCCAAGGATCAGCGGCGCGGCCATCATGCACCACAGGGAGAAGTGCGCCCTGTTCTCGTTCTCTGTCAGCTTGCCGTTGCCAACTTCCAACATATCCGGGTCATTCCAGGCCCCGGGACCGGCGTGCTCATACAGGCGTACATTGTGCTCATAAATCGTCTTAATGCTTAGCCACTTGGGCATGATATCCGGCGTGGTGCGCCACATATTGCCTGCCTTGGCTCCCCATTTGTAGGGATAAGCAAAGCCCCATTCGCAGATGGAATAGATGATGGGGCGCTCCTCTTCGCCGGTGATGACAGCCCATTCCTTGGTGGCCTCTTGCAGTTCTCGACCCATGCGGGCGTATTGCAGGTAAGAGGAGTCAGCCCGGGTAACCACCGGGTTGTAGAGCAACAGGTGGTTCTCGCCCGATTGCAGCTCAACCGTCAGCTGGATACGGCCGGTGGGGCTGGCGCCCTTGGTGGTGGGGAACAGCAGCTCATGTTCCTTGCCGTTGTTGACTCGAATGCGCAGGTAGCGCTGGTGGAGGCACAGAGATTTGTTATAGGCCAGGGTCAGGGCATAGGTGCCGCCTGCTTCTACGCTAAAGCGGAATCCGGCGGTGCCGGAGCCGTAACCGATCATACCGATGCCTTGACCGGAGGGCAGATCGCTGCACTTGACTACCCGGCCTTTGCCGGTAAATTCTGCTTCGCCGGGCAGCAGGATCAGTGCCGGTTCCGTCGTACCCGGCAGGTTCAGTTGCAGGTTTTCAATAATGGGCACATCACCCTTTAATACATGGTGATGACAAAAGTCATACTTGAAGAATTCGCAGCCCCAGCTGGCCAAGGTTTTGGCATCCAGCCGTTCGTGACCTAAACTGGCCGGTAGATCCTCGCAGGTGAGGGTCCCGTTAGAGGAGTACAGACCCACCTTAAAGCCCCGGCTGTTCAGTTGCTTGATCAGCGCCGGGATCCCCATAGAGAAGGTGCCCAAATCCCCTTGCAGGCGACCCATTTCGTCTCGCACGGAGCTGTGCCAGCAGTCGTCCAGGTTGATATAGTTGTAGCCCGCTTCTGCCAGGCCGCTGGCCTCCATGGCCTCTGCCACCTCCAGAATCAGATCCTGATTGATGTTTTGGCGGAAGGTGTTCCAGCTGGACCAGCCCATAGGGGGCACGGTAGCGCCGCCGTAATTCGGTGCGTCCGTGGTGTCTATGGTCAGCTTAGAGGGGTGTGCAATCTTTTCCATGGCGCACAGCGGGCAGTTGCCGTTGACGCGGGTGATGATAAACCAGGCTACAAACCACACCAATAAAATGGCTGCGATAGCCAGCAAAATAATACCAAAAATCATAACAATCCCATCTCCTTAAAGAATTCCAGTTCTTCCTTGGCAGCGGCGTAGGCATCGTCGCTGTCCAGTCCCCGGGCGGTGCGCACCATAAAGTCCTTGCGGTGCCGGGTGTTGTAAATCAGACGGTAGCACCAGGCGTACGGGGTCAGCCAGGGGTGGCCGTCTAAAAATCGAATATAGGGTATGCGGCGCATTTGGCTGTATGCCGGAAACGCCAGACGCAGCTTGCTGCGCAGGGGGCTTGCTTTCTCGCCTTGCTCCATTTGGCGGCGGGCAATGACGGCGCTTTTGTTCCGGTCCGCGTTACCAAAGGCACCGTAGCTGACCAAAAACGATTCACAGTCCGCTGTGTCATCCACATAAGGCGTACCCACGCCGTACCAGCGATAACACACGGTGAGCACAATCTTGGCGAATTGTGCCAAACCGGCTTTTTCGCACAAGGTCAGCACCGCTTTTTCGTCGATCCGGCACCTTTGCAGCATCACGGCAAGATCCAGGATCAGCTTGATTCCGGCGCCGTAAAAGCGAAAGTGGTGGGCCAAGTGGGCGATTAGATAGGCAAAGTGGTAATTGTCCTCCAATTTGCCGCAGCAGCCTTCAAATTGGGCTTGATCCATGGCGTTTGCAAAGGCAGTCTCACACCGGGGATCATCGCTGATCAGTGCTGTGTGCACCTCCAGCAACACATCGCCCTTGCGATAGTCATATACCGGGCCGTTCTGGGCAGTGCAGGCAAAGCCGCTGCTCATTAGCGCTTTTTTGGCTGCCTGGCGGTTCGCCGGGTTAATGAGCAGGTCAATGTCGCCCATTAGGCGGCACTCCGGCACCGGGTACAGCTCTTTTAAGATCGCGCCCTTAAAAAATACATGGGGGATGCCGGCGTCGCTGAGAACGCGGTACACCCGCTCTACACCCTGCTTTTGGTGCTCGTACAGGAACACGCTGCTAAAGAAGTGCTCGCTGAGTGCCAGTCGGCAGTCCTCCGGGATCACCTCGGTATTGGGTGCTTTGTTGCACACTGCGTACACCACAGCGATCAGATTATGCGCCTTGGCAATGCCGCACAGCTTGCGATAATCCATATCCGGGCGCAAGGTTACCGGCTCGTCCCGCAAAAAGGCGGCGGTCAGTTCAATTAAATAGGCAGTTTCAGCACACATGGATTCCATCGTTAAATAATGTTGTTTTGGTCCAGAAAATCGTGGGCGGCAATGAGAATACTCTTGTCATTGTCAAACCGCAGCAGCGACAGCGCCCGGTCATAGGTGAGCCAAATGTAGTCCTCAATTTCTTCCTTTTGCATGTGGATCACCGTGCTCGGGGTGGTGGCGGCAAAGATGGTTACCGTCTTTTCAACCCGATCCCGAATCCGATATTTGGACAGGCAGGAGAACCCCTCAATCAGCTTAACCCGCAAGCCCGTTTCCTCCTGTACCTCCCGTAGGGCGGTCTGCTCCTTGGTCTCGCCCCTTTCAATATGCCCTTTGGGGAAGCCCCAGTGGGCGGAGCGCTTGTTCTTGATCAGCAGGTAGCGCACCTCCCCCTTAATATCATGGAAGATGACCGCGCCGCAGCTGCTCTCGTAAAGGCATTCCAGCCGGTAGCCGGGAAAGTCCCGCTCCGGGTCCAGATATTCCAAAATGTCGTTGACAATGAATCGTGTGCTCTTGGGCGCCACAATCCAAATGGATTTCTTTTCTTTTTTGTTTCGGAGGACGGCTATCACACGCCCGTCAAAGTTACGCACAGGGTGGTGGATGCCCATAATGTAGGCAGTCTGGTCCTTTTCACCGTATACTGTGCCGTAGTTCAGCGGATACCGATAGCCCGTACCGTCCGTAGAGCCAATAGGCATAACGACCTTGACTCTGGCGTATTTACCGAGCAATTTGTATTCACCACCGAGATAAAAGTTACTATGCACTTATTATATATAAATTGCAAAAGCAATACAAGGCTTTCGCAAAGAAAATTCAAAAAGCCGTAAAACTTGGCGAAAAAAAAGCAGCCCTCCGGGGCAGGTGAGAGCCTGCACCCAAAGGGCGTTCTATATTATATACATTATATACAGGAGCCTGTCCGGCGGCGGGTAACAAAAATGGCGTACCCGAAGGTACGCCATTTTCATTTAGGAATGGGGGATTAACCACCCAGCTGCTGAAGCAGGTTACACAGTTCGCCGATTACTTTGTCGGTGTCGCCTTTCAGCATATTCAGCACGGTGCCTACCACATCGGTAATGGAGCTGTTGTCAGATCCACCGATCAGGGAGCCTACCAAGCTGGCTACTGTGTTGTAGTTATCCTTGTAGTTGACAACTTCAACCAGGTACCGCAGCACGGCAATCAAAGTCTCAGAGGCGTCGCCCTTTACAAACACGCGCGTGCCGTAAGTGGCAGCCTGAGAAGCATCGGTCATCACCTTGCCGTGGCTTGCCAGCTGGAACCAGTCAATATCCATCAGTTCCAGACCCAGGGGTTTACCCTTGATCTTGATCATGCCAAGCACCTGATTCAGCAGGGGAACAATGTTGTCCACGCCGATGATGGGCTTCAGCATAGCGGTCAGATCGTACAGGTCAATGTTCAGATCCAACTTCAGGCCAACCTTAGCCAGTAAACCATTCAGATCCACTTTGAAGGCCTTGAATACCTGAGTCAGTACGGTGTTCACATTCACGATGGGCTTCAAAGCATCCAGCAGAGCGGAAACCGGTGTAAACAGGTTCTCGATCAGCTGCAGCAGGCCGTCGTTGGCAATGAACAGTGCCAGGTTGGGCAGCATGGACATCAGGGTCTGCAGCGGTGCATTCAGAATGTCCTCTACCTTATCCCACAGGGAGTTGACAATATCCAACAGGATGTTGTCATAGGCCTTGCTGATGTCCTCTCTGTACTGATACTGGGTCTTAATGTTGTAGCAGCCGAATGCCTCCAGCAGCGGAACGACCACGGAAGAGTAGCCGTTGGAGCCGGGGATATGAACGATGTTGAAGATGCCCAGAGAAGCATCATTCAGCAGTACATCCAATACGCCGTAGAACGGACGCATTACAGCAGCCAGTGCATTAAAGAAGCTATCCTTATCCTTTACGCCCCACTTAAGAGCGGAGGTGTTGACCTTGGACCAGGAGGAGGCGGAGCCGATTACGGCAGCCGCATTCGCGAAGGTCTTGCCATAGGACTCATCGGTGAGCAGCTTGGCAACGGTCTTGGTAGAATAGTCAATGCCGGTCTGAGCCAGCAGGGCGGTCAGGTTGGTGGAGTCGTTGATCTTCACACCGTCCAGTGCCTTGCCGATGCCGGTGATCATGCCATTGATGGTGCTGTCCTTAAAGGCAGCGTCAGCGATCAGCTTGTTCAGATCAGCCAAGCTACCGATCAGGCCATCCAGCATAGGCGGAATGTTCTTCAAGAATTCTTGATCCACAGTGGAGGGATAAGAGAACTTGTAGTCCTTGGTCTGGTATTCGCTGTAATTCCAGAACGCGTTGGTGGGATTCTCCTGGAGCAGATAGAACAGCGCACGGATGATCTGGTCTGCGGAGGAGGTGCCGATCTGGTCAAGTACCGCGTTGATGATGGACTTGTAATCCTTGATCGCGTCGATACCGCCCAAAATGGACTTCAAACCGCTGATGTTCTTGGTCAGCAGGTTGGCTACATAGCGGAGCACGGCGATCAGCGTTTCGCCCTGGTTTGCAGTAACGTGCTTTCTATTATAATAGCCTTCGCTGTTCTTTGCAGCGCTCTTGACCGTGCTGACTGTGCCGTGGCTTGCCAGGGTACCCCAGTCGATCTTGGGCAACTGAATGTTGATTTTCTTAGACTTGAGCAGTTTGTTCACCAGCGGAACGATGGCGTTTTGGATGTCGCACTTGTTCAGGTGGTTCAGATTCAGGTGAATGTTCACACCCAGTGCGTCCTTAACCAGGTCGTTCAGTGACTTGCCGGCCAGAGCCTTGACAATGACCTCAACATCTACGCCGTTCTTCTTCAGTACCGGAAGGAGAGATGTTACCGGCGACAGAAGATTGTTGACGAGCTGTGCCAGGCCATTATTATCAATGTAGTATGCCACATTGGGCAGTACTGCGGTGAGGGTATCGAACGGAGCGTCCAGTACCTTGTTCAGGAAGCCTACGATGGGATTCAACACATCCGTCAGTACGCTGTCGGTAGACTTCTTAATGTCTGCCTTGTACTGCTTGTAGGTCTTCACGTTGGGGCACTCCAGTGCCTCCAGCAGCGGAACGATGGCACTTTCGTAACCATTGCCGCCATAGATGCTCAGGGACTTCACATCCTCGATCACTTTGTACAGGTTGATCTCCAGTACAGAGGTCTTGGAATACTTGTCAGAGCCCTTGATGCGAATGCGCAGTTTGCCATTCTTCAGCTGTACGGTGTCCTTAGAGGAACCGAAGTTCAGGTTCTTCACCAAATCGGTAAGGATCTGGCCAACGGCCAAGTCGTCGCCTGCCAGCAGCAGAGACAGTACGCCGTCCAGCGGACGCAGGATCGCAGCCAGGCCGTTTACAAAGCCCTGCTGTGCCTTTGCGGAGCCATCGGTGAAGCCCCAGTTGATGTTGCCCAGCTTCTTCCAGCTCTTGGCGTTTTTGATCGCCTTAGCTGCGGAGGAGTAGGTCTTGCCGTAGCTGCCGTCCGTCAGGAGCTTAGCTACGCCCTTCTTGCTTACATCAATGCCGGCATAGCCCAGGTAATCCTTGTAAGGATCAATGGCGCCGTACAGTGCGGAAGCCAGCTTGGTCAGGTTGGCGTTGGTGAAGATCAGGGAGCTAACCAGGTCTTTCAGGTTATCCTGCTTCACTACATCCAGGCCGGCCAGCAGACCGATCACGGAGGTGACCATGGTGTCCAGATCGCCAACAGCGTCGCTGGCGTCCTGTGCGGTCACACCGGCGGGATAATAGAAGCCGGTGGTCTTTTCCTGTACATACTGGAGGAAGGTCCAGTAAGCAGTGGTGGGATCTGTGGTCTTGGCGATCACAGCGTTGATGATGTTCAGCAGATCCTTCTTGGTCAGGCGGCTGATCATATCCAGCACTTGGCTTATGGAAGGATTGTCGATCACGACTTTCAGCAGATCAATGATCTGGCGAATTTGCAGTACATCGACCACCAGGTGGGTCAGGTACTTCAGAACAGCCTCTGCATTCTTGCAGTTTGCAATGTCCTTAAACAGGGTGGTGGGCAGTTCAAAGCCGAAGTTAGCCAGCTGGCTGTTTACAGCGTTGATCACGGTCACATCGTTGATGCCCAAGCCAGCCTTGGTTGCGCTCTTCTTCAGCAGGCCGGTTACAAGGGCAATCGTCTGCTTATTCTGCGCGTTTTGATCCTTGTCGTCCGTATTGGTCTTAAAGATCAGGCCCAGTATCGCGGAGAACCATGCGTCGTTCTTTGCCATAGAGGGCATCAGGTTGGACACCTTTGCGCTCAGAATGTTGGATACGCCGTGGATCTCCTTGTACAGCGGGTAAATGGCGGCAGTCGCCACATTGTTCAGGTCCTTGTTCATCACAATGGACAGGCCCTTGATCAGGTTGGTCAGCACGGAGACAGGCTTGCTGTAGAAGCCGTCCAGCAGCTTGCTGATGGGGGTGAGAATAGCCAGCAGGCCGGTTGCGCCGTCCTTTACGCTGCCCTTTGCATACACGCCCAGGCTAAAGCCCTGGGCTTTTTCCAGATCCTTAAAGATGGGGTACAGTACACCGTCATAGTAACCGGCATCCTTGGTCAGCACGCCGATCAGATCGGTGATGATGCCCAGGCTCTCGCCGAAGTTCTGGAAGAACTTGGTGTTGTTGCCTGCGCGGAAGCCCCAGTTGATCTTAATGTTGGTGGCGCCGGTCCAGCCGCTGGTGCTCTTGTCCAAGCGAATGGCGTTGTGCCAGGTAGGCAGGCTTGCCAGCTTCTTGGCGGCGGACTTGTTGGTCAGGTGATTGCTCACTGCGTGGGGAGAAATCAAGCCCTTCAGCGCAGCAGCCAAAATGTTGTAGTGGTAAGCACCGGTCTTGCTGGTGTAGTACACCGGCTTGCCGGCCTTATTCTTCTTCTTGTACAGCTTCTGGTTGCCGTCGTAGAAAACATTCAGGCCCAGAGCGTCCTCGTTCACCAGATAGTAATCAATTACATTCTCCAGTGCAACATACATCTGAACTACCAGATTGGTCAGATGATCCTCAGTGTAAACCTTCTTGTCTGAGGTATCGGTGGGCTTCTTGTCCCCGTCGTTCAGGAAGTTTAAGGTCTTATTGAGCATCTTCAGCATCGGGTTGGTGTTATCGCTGCCCAGGATGTAAGAACCAAGGCTTACCAGACCGCACAGGATGCCGGGGGTGGTGTTCAGGTTGAAGTTGTTCAGTGTGGAGTTCTCCAGCACCTTGGACAGTGCGGAGTCCAGATTGGACAGCAGAGAAGCGCCGCTCTTACTGGAGGTCTTGGGTACCTTTGCCCACTTGGGCTGGGTCTGGATCTTTGCCATCTTGCCGTTCACTTTCGGGAAGCTCACGTCGATGGTGTTCTTGGTCTTGGTGTCCATGGCCTGGATCACATTCACCAGCTGACCGATGTTGGACAACAGGAAGTAAGCACTTTCGGTGCTCAGACCAACAAACTTGGAATCCTTGTTATACACGCCCATTACGAAAGAGGCCTTGTCGTTGTACTTCAGCTGGAATACACCGTTGAGTACATCGCTGATGGTGCTCTTTTCGCCCAGACCGCCCATAGCGCGGATCAGACCGGTGATGATGGGCAGGTTGGTGGTGATCTTGTTGTCGGTGGCGGTCACATCATTGAGCAGGTCAATGATGGCGTTGAACCAGTCGTTCACAAAGATGTTTACAAAGCAGTCCAGAATCTTGGCCGGCTTGCCGCCGTCTGCCAGGTTCTTAAAGTTAACCAAAGACTGGTTGTAGAAGAACGCTTTGTCGCCAACGGTATCGCTCTTAATCTTATAATAGCTATAAGACCAGTCGGAAGCCTTCTTGGTGTTGTCAGCGCTCTTTACATCATATTTTTTAATGAAGTTCTTGCCCATGATGTCCAGAATTTTGGGCAGGGCAACGAAGAGGTTGTTGACGCCGTGGTTGTAAACGGTGCCCTCTTCCTTGGTCATGGCGCCACTCTTGGCGTCTTTTTCACCATAGGCAGCCACATACTGATCCACAGCAGCGGTGAAGAAGGTGGCCAGCTCGGACACAGCCTCATTCACGGCAGTGGCAGCGTCGCCGGTGAGCTTCAGTGCATCGGCAATGCCGGATGCCTTGGCACCCTGCAGCGCCTTATCGGCTGCATAGATGTTCAGGATTACCGGGGTCTTGGTGTCATCGTACTTGCCGGTGGTGGGGTCACCATACACCTGGCTGACGATCACATCTTTGCCGTCGGCATCCTTGCCATACTCAACACCGCTGATGTTGTAGTATGTAAAGTCATAGTTGGTGTCGCCGATCAGCCAGTGCATCAGGGTGGGCAGAACCTCGTTCAAATCCCAGCTCAGACCACCGCCCAAACCGACGGGGCTGCCAACGCTCTGGCCGTATTGATCCATCAGACCGCTCAGCAAACCGCCCAGGAAACCATTAAAGGGATCACCCTCCTGGTTGAATACCATGGGGATCAGCACTTCGTCAATCACAACGGTCAAAACAGGCAGCAACTGCATAATGGTTTCAACCGGGTGCTCGTACAGGTTCATCCATATATCGGTGAGCGCACCCTTCAGGTCAACCTTGGACTCTACCAGTTTGTAGACCACTTCGTTCATAACCGCATTACCGGTGAGGTGCAAGCCTGCGATGGTTACGCCTTCCTGATCCTCAGGATCCAGCAGTACCATGTACTGATTGATGGCGTTGTTTACAGCAGCAACAGCGAAGGAATCCTTAAAGCCGTATTTCGCGAAAGAATACTTTCTGCAAGAATTAGAGATAACCTTGGCGTCGGTAATCTCAAAGTAGAAATCAACGGCCTCGTCAACGCTCTCTTTCAGTTCACCACTGTAGAAGGTCTTTAGCAGATCTTGGTTGATGGTGGCGATCACTTCTTCGGGGGACATGCCGCCGACAGTTCTGTTCTCCATCAACGCTCTGCGGTAAATACCCTCGGTACGCGTATCCAGATCCTCACTGCTCCAGTAAGTGGCCATTGCCGGCTTGGTTACAGGAGCGATGCCCTTGTCTGCATAGTCGCCGTTCAGGTAAGCCTGGAAGGTGTCACGGCTGGAACCGATTTTTGCGTTGCCGTCGGGCACATTCTTGTTCATGTCCTCACGCAGGGCAGCTACGGTAGCGTCATCCAGCTGCGCAGCATAGTACTCGCTAACAAAGGCGTTATCGCCGTTGTTGGCCAGTACGGCAGCACCGATCTTGCAAGCGGCTGCCAGTGCAGCATCGTCATCCTTGATGGTGTTGTAGTCCTTCTTGGCCAGCTTGCACAGATAAGCCTTGGCGGCCTCTGCCAGTTCACTGCTTGCCTTGTCGGACTGATACTGGAGCAGCACATACCAAATCGCTTCGCTCATGGTGCTGACTTTCTTCTTGCTGCCGGCTTCTTCGAAGTAGGCGGTGAAGGTGCCAAAGCACTTAGCTACATCCTTGAAATCGTCCAGAGCAATCAAGTCGTCTACTTTGTACGATTTGTCTTTGTAGGTAACGGTAGCTTTCTGGATGTCTTCCAGGGTGTCCAGGCTGCCTTCAGCAGTACCCAGCACCTCGAGCACTTTGTTCAGTGCGTCATAGGCAGCGCTCAGGTCTTCCTGCTGCTTAGCCTGTTTCTCGGGGAACTGCTCCAGCAGGGCGGACAGATCGCTCAGCGTGTCCTCGCACCATTTGGCCAGTTCTGCGTCGCTGGACGAAATGTTGTTGACGCAAAAAGAAAACAGCTGATAAAAGCTCATCTTCGCATCTTTCTCGTCCAGGTAGGCATACGCCACATCGGAATACCCTTTCCGGTAACCGTCAATGATGTCTGCCTTATTCATGGGGCTGCTCAAAAGATTAAGCAGCGTGGGAGACACACCCATGATCAGATCACTGATCGAGGTGGTGTCGGTGACGGTCATCCCCAACTTCTCCTCAAGTGCCTTTTTGATATTCGGCTGATTGAGCAGTGCCGGAACATAGGTGTCTACCAGTTCCGTCAGTGCGTCAAAGGTGGAATCGGCACTTGTGGAGTTCTTCCAGATGCCCTTGTCTTTGTCCGCTGCAAATGCAGTGAACCCGACAGAGCAGGTGGTGACCATCATTACTACAGCCAAAAATAGGCTGAGTAACTTTTTGCCCGTCTTCATAATTCATCTCTCCTTCTGATATGTTGACGAACTTGTCGTTTTGGATTCGCCTGGGCAGCGCACCCTTTTAGCGGAGGATGTGCTTGCAAGTTGCGTTAACAATTTGTTCACAATTCCTCTGCTAAAAGGGCGCAGGATACCCACGCGTACAACAAATACAGTATATTTATACCAAATATAGAACGGCAAGTCAATAGGTTTCCGAAAACTTTTTAACAAAATGTGAACGGGTGGGCAAAATTTCCCGATTTATAGCGAAATTCCGGCACAATATTTTTTTGCTTACTTATATATCAAGCCATGTTTGGTCCGGCCGATGGATCTGCGCTGCATTCTTAATCTTGGATTTGCGTGGAGGATCAGGGCGCGTTTACCGTTATTGCTGCATTCGACAACAGGTGACGGAAATTCCACCGGTTTTGGAGGAAAAATTGTGGAAAATCCTGTGGAACTTGTGAAAGTTTCCCGCCGTTACGCCAAAAATTCGATGGTGTAAAGGGGCACGCCTTTGCGTGTGAAAATCGCGCGTAAAGCACATGACCTTTACATGTCGAAACTTGCAAAATAATGTGCATTGTCTTTTAACTAAGCAATAAAATATGAACAAATTGTTAATTTCGTGTAAATTAAATTTGTCCGTTCGCACAAAAAACAGCCGCTCAAATTGTGCAACATTCCGAAAATCAGAAAAATCACGGCTCTTTATTGATTTTTGGTGACCATCGTGTTTTAATAAGAATGCGATAAATGTGTTTCTATGCGCATTTTCATAATGTATGGCGTCCGGCTGCAATGCCTTCATCCTGAATATCGGATTGCCCGATGGTCAGAGGATGGGACGGCGCGTACACGCAACCATTTATTCGTAAGAATTACAAATTACTATGGAGGTAAAAATTAGTGAAAGCTAAAAAGTTTTCCCGCAAGTTGCTTGCGCTCTTTTTGGCGGTCTTGATGGCGATGAGCTGTTTCTCCGGTGCTATGGTCGCTTCCGCGGCTAATGCTTCGGCAAACACGAAGTACCATGACCAGGACTTGGACTTCAACTCACTGGGTTGGCCCATCCTCAATGATGAGCAGGCCTGCACAGCCCTTTTGGACTTTGTGGATCTGACTCTTGCTCAGGCAAACATCGCACCGATGAATATCGACCTGAGTGTTCTTGGTAGCATCACCATCAAACTGGGCAGCGTGGATGAGGTGCTTAAAACTGTTCAAGATCTGGATTCTTTCCTGAACAGCAAGTCCGCACTGCTTCTGCTGGCCGGCGATGCCCGCTATGTAGATTTGAGCGCAGTTAACGGAATGTCCCGCAGCGCAACTTCCTCTACCGATATTGTACGCGGTATTGTGAAGCTGGTTCGGAACATTTCTTCCGACGGGGGTCCTGAAGGCGCCAACGGCAATATCGTAAAGAAATTGCTGCGCGGCGATCTTGGCCTTGGTATCGTAAGCAGCTTCTTGGATGTTTACAAGACCATTGGTGACCTGATTGGTATGCCCAGCGGCTATCAGAGCAATATGGTATATAATATTGTTCAGCAGCTGGTTCTGGAGAATACCGGTTGGTTTACTGCAGAGGAGAAGGCTCAGATCCGGAACAATCCCAGTCTGGAGACCAGCAAGCTGGATTCCATCCTGCTTGATAAGCTCTCCACCCAGTTGCTCAGCAACATTACCGCACAGATTACATACGCCGACGGTACCAATTCTCGAGACAGATACGCACAGTATCTGGAGAAGGGTTCCGCACCGTATATTGACACGACCAACCTGCATTATGTAACGCAGGAGGATCATGACAAGAACGGCGAGGCCATCGGTAATGTATATCTGTTCCGCTACAAGGATCAGAAGTTGGTGCTGAAGCCCACAGATACGCTGTTTGACTTTGGCTTCCAGGCCTTTGAGATGGCGTGGAACACCGCCTTGAAGGATACGCTGGGCCAGTTGAATTCCGGTGTGGGCGGTTACGACTACAATTACTATATGTGGTACACCGGTGCCACGACCCACAACACGGCTTGGGACTACAGCAATGTAGCCAACAACTACGGCGCTGCCGATGTGCAGGCTTGGGCCGCTTATGAGTGCCAAAAGGCTGCAAAGGACCTGAAGCCCGGCCAGACCCTTGGCGAAGAGTACAAGGATGCGGCTACCTATCTGGCTTATATCAAGGCGGATCTGGAGAAGTACAACAGCCGTGACCTGGTGAAGTCTCCTACCTACACCTGGAGAGATATTGACTCCACCACCCTGTTCAACAAACTGCGTTTCAGCCCCATGTCTGTTTACTACTTTAAGCAGGCAACCGGCCCCCTGAACTGCAGCTTTGCTGAGACCGGTATGAAGAACATTGAGGCATTCATGGCAAATGATTACAGCAGCTACAGCTCCATGCTGGCAGCGCTGAATGATTTCCTGGTTGCCGCAGTAAAGGACTTCCTGCCGAGTTATGATGCCAGCGGTCTGACGAAGGTAAATTCCGAGGATCCCGGCAATGTAGCGCAGACCCTGGTTGGCAATATGCTGAAGGTGCTGCAGTTCATCTGTGATAAAACGGATGCGAACATTCTCGGCGCTTTCTATCATGAGAACGGCGAGGGCACCGCTCTGACCGAGGCCAATCTGGAGAGCGCGATGATTCCGTTTGCAATTTCTGCACTGCGGAATATCCCCGACTTCAAGAAGGGCATCCACAATGAGGACCTGGACGCTTGCGACGATGCAGAGGGCGTAGCTGCTCTGGCGTTGCAGCTGTATCTGGGCTATGTGCTGCCGGATCACGACTACTCTTCTCTGGTGCAGAAGGGCGCAGACGGTAAGTACGATGTAACCATTGACAATCTGCTGCTGATGGCTCGTGATGCTGTGGGCTATGTAATGAGCCCCTATATTATCATGCACGACAAGGACGGCAACCTGTGGAATCCGGAGACCGCTACTCTGAATGACGGCGTTTCTCTGTTTGATCTGCTGAATTCCGTTGTTGTTTACTATGCCGGCACCGACACCTTTAAGGACGGCGAGCATGGCAAGGGCCTTGCCAATCTTCTGGGCGTTTGCGACACCAACGGCAATTGCCTGGTGAAGCTGTCCAACTCCCTGTGGGAGAACATCAATGTGATCGCCAACAAGCTGCTGCCTGTTGCAGGCGTGCTGCAGTACGGCGATTCTGCAAAGAAAGGCGCTTTGAATTCCGAAGAGCTGATCTACACCGATGTGATCCAGGGTATGCTGAATATTGGTGTGGCAGATGCGAACGGCCAGTATGGCGCAACCGGGTTTGTAACCCGTCTGCTGACCATGGTTTCCGCACCGCCCATCAAGAGCGAAGGCATTATCCGCACCGTTTACAATGTATTGGCTGATCTGGTGAACGTTGTATTCGGCGGCCGCTACGGCACAGCCCGTAATGTGGTTCCCGCTGCTGCGACCAACGATCATCCCTTCGACGATCTGCTGCAGAAGGATACCTTTGCCGGTACTTCCAGCAACAGCAGTTACGGCGTACTGGGTACCCTGGTATACAATGTGTATGAAGCCAGCGGCGGTGTAGGCGGCGACAGCGGCAAGACCGATACGATCCTGCCCGGCGCTATGTACACCGTACAGGCTGTGAACAGCCTGATCGGCGGCCTGATCACCACTTTGGCGGATCATAACATGAAGCTGGCTTCCGCTCGTGTGGCAGACAGCAACTTGACCCTCAGCTATGGCGGTAACACCACCACCACAACGCTGACGGTTACCAATAACTGCTACGGTCTGAACCGTGCAGTGAAGAACGCCGAGGGCAACTTCGTTGCTCGTGGCCGTTACAACATTGAGATCACGAATGTGGTTTCCGATAACAGTGCTTGCACCGTAGACTTCTCCAGCAAGACAGTTGTTCCTGAGAAGTCCGCTTCCTTCACTGTTACCAACGGCGGTTTTGATGAAGATACTGTAGTAACTTACACCGTTACTTACAACATTATTGACACCAACACCAACCAGGCCGTCTACACCGGCCTGACCTGCAAGACTTATCAGTTTGTGACTCCGCTGAAGAACTGGTCCGATTCTGTGTATCCGGGCGGTTCTCAGGACGGCAGATTCTCCAATGGTTCTTCCGGTAAGACCTCCGATGGTCAGGCTACCGTGAACAACACCGGTTACTTTGGTAACCCTTACCTGAACGCGAAGCCGTTCCGTGTAAGCTATCCTACCGATATTGTTCTGGCAAGCTCTAACCTGGATGCAGTGAAGAACTACAAGATTCGTCTTGGCTATGACCGTACCCTTGCCGGTTCTCCCGACAAGACTTTGGACGGCGTTTTTGCTTACAGCACCGGTTCTGTTAAGGATTCCTTTAGCAACAAGACCGTAACTGTGAACAATTCCAACATGATGGCTGCGTTTGATAAGTTCACCGGTGATGTGCTGAACTACGAAAAGGTAGACTACACCACCGATGGCGGTCAGACTTGGGTCAAGGGTGTTGCCGCAAGCCAGGTTCCCTCCAACGGCGTATCTCGTGTGAACCACGCTTACACGCTGAGCGAGCTGAACGGCGGCAAAGCGTTGGCTGCAGCTGTTAAGGATAGCAACGGTTATTACACCGCTGTTTATCTGAAGAGCGGCTCCGGCGACTTCGCTTACAGCAACTTGCTGGGCAAGGTTTCCGGCGCAACCGGCATTGACGGTCTGTACATCCAGACCGGTTCCGTGACTCTGTCTAAGGACAGCTCCTCTTCCCTGGATCTGTTCAAGTATGATGGTTCTACGGATATTTCTCAGGTATCCAAGAAAGAAGTGAAGTTGAGCTTCTACTGCGGCAACCACCCGGCAACCGGTAGCTTGAAAGTGACCGTTGCTGACGATGGTAACCGTGGCCAGTTCAATAGTGCGTACGATTCTTTGAATAACTACATTAAGAACTACAGACCTTCTGACTTTAAGGATTACGATAAGGCCAGCGGCTCTTCTGCAACCTATGATGCGGCAACCGCTGCTTTGGCTGCCGGCTTTGAGGCCCGCCAGTCTCCGCTGAATCTGTCCACTGCCGGCACTCTGTCCAGTGCGTTCGCTAAGACGCCTGTTACCTCTGAGGTGAAGACCGTGATCGGCGAGCCTGCAACCAAGCCCGTAACTTCCTTGGATCAGCTGCCTGCAGCTCTGGCTGCTTATGCAACGACTGACGGCACTTATTACTATGCTGACAGCGCTATGAGCCAGCTTTATTACACCACGGAGGCTCTGACCGATGCTGATGTAACCGGTGCGACTTCCACCAATGTTGGTGGTCAGGCTTACACCACGGCTACCGATCCCACCGGCCAGACTGTTGTGAAGAGCGGTTCTTCCTGGTACTTCCTGAACGCCCAGGCTTATGCCACCGCATGGGATACCACCTCTTATGAGGCTGCTCCCTATGCGATCAACGGTGCTGAAAAGGAAGGCACCTTCAATCAGGCGAAGTTCGTTTACTACAATGCCAATGGCGTTGCCGTGAGCAAGGACTTCACTGTGAAGCACATGGTGACCGAGAAGTCCATTGTCAACAATGGTAGTGAGGAAACCCGTGCACTTGCCATGCAGGCAAGAGACAAGATGCGCTATGCTGTGGATCAGTGTGCGCAGATGCTGAGCGTTACCGTTGCCGGTCAGATCTTCACGGATGTTTCTTCCATTCGTGACGGTATGACGGACGCCAACTTCGATCTGCCCGAGTACCAGAAGATGGTATCCGTGGCGAAGGATGCTGAAAAGATGTACGCTGCAGATATTTACCTGAAGAGTGACGAGTCCAAGACGGTGCTTGCCACCTGCGCTTGGAACCAGATCGACCAGACCATTGCTGACCTGGCAAACACCAATGGTAATGACGCTGCGGATTATACCTATGCATTCTCCACCAGCACTTCTTCTCTGCTGATTGAAGAGGCTGTTCGTATGTTTAGCCTGTACATGGGCACTGTGACCGAGCGCGGCTATATCGGCGACAAGGTGGAGGCTGAGGTTTCTCACGCCAGCGGCAGCGCTTACAGCGCAATGACCACCACCTGGACAGATTCCGGTAAGGTCGATGCAGACGGCAATGCCATCAAGAATGCTGCAATCGCCACCACCGCGACTTCCGCGAAGTACGGTGCTGTTGAGGGCGGCAAGCTGGTTAACAAGGGCGAGAAGGTTTACACCGACGAGTCCTGGACCAACTATGTGAACGCACTGGCTGCTGCTGTAGATGTTGCGACCACCGGTAACGGCGACTACGCCCATAAGGACGCTGCCACCTATGTTCCGGCTGATAAGGACAACTACACCGCCAACCTGTCTGCTTGCTTCACCGCTTACAAGAACCTGGTAGATGCAGAGAACTCTCTTGAAGAGGGCACAACTGCTCCTTCTGAGGGCTTTGCTGTAACCGGTAAGGTGCTTGCTCTGGCGAACACCAGCGGTAAGGTTGCTGGTGACAAGTTTACAGTCATTGGTTGTAATGTGATCATCAACGGCGAGACTGTGGCTACCACCGGTCAGGATGGTACCTTTACCATTCCGTCTTTGGCTGCCGGTAAGTACACGGCAACGCTCAGCTATCAGTATGGCTTTGACCGTAACATCACCATTGAGGTGAAAGACGGCAATGTGAATCTGGGCAGCTACGGTATGGTTGTATGCAACTTCAAGAAAGATGCAGCAATCAACGGTACTGACTACAACACATACAAGAAGTCAACAGGTAAATCTAAGGGTAGTGCTTCCTATAACGAAGCATGCGACTTTAACCATGATGGCGCTGTAAATGGTACAGACTACAATATCTATAAGGCATTTACAGGTAAGACACTGAGCAACGCAATCTATGGCTAAATCCTAACTTAAAGTACCCGGGCGGTGCTTCGGCACCGCTTGGGTCACACTGATTTTGATTATGAAATTGAACAAACTCAAGAGAACACTTGCTGCTTTCTTATCGTTTGTATTGATTTTGACCTTAACCTCTATAACCCCGCTGGCTGCCCAGGGTACCTTGGGCACCGAGCAGCCCCACCTCTCCTGTACCTTTACGGACAGCGAGGGCCGGGCGGTAGACGGCAATGCACTGTCTGCCGGGGATTATACCGTATCCTTTACGCTTTCCGGTATGCAGTCCTTTGCCGTGATGCAGTACACCATGTCTTATGATGCGGCTGTGCTGACGGTCAACGGACACAGTGATTTGCTGTCGGACAGTTTGCCGGATCAGCTGCGGGGCCTTGGCGCCGCCGGTGTGCTGGTGCAGAATGGGACCATCAACTTTGGTTTTATCACCAGGGTGGACCAGACTGCAACGACCACCGCCATTGATGCGGCGGGTCAGCTCCTTTTAAAGTTGCAGGTCACCGTTGCTACGGAAGCGCCTGTGGACTTTGCAAAGATTGTGACCTTGGATACGGACCCGAACCAAACCTTTATTGAGGCAGATTATGCGGATTATGCCGATTATGGCACGGCTGACCAGGACTGTTATGCGCTGGTCACCGCCTTTGACGGCTATAACGCAACGCTGCATCCCATGACAGCGGATCTGTCACCGGCCACCGGCCATGCCGTTACCGGCAGAGTGCTGGCGCTGGCCAATACCAGCGGCAAGGTGGCAGGCAGTGCATTTACCGTCATCGGTTGTGATGTGCTGATCAATGGGGAAGTTGTGGCAACTACCGGCGCGGATGGCGTATTTACTATTCCGTCTTTGGCAGCCGGTACTTATACCGCTACGCTGAGCTACGCCTACGGCTATGACCGTGACATTAAGATCACGGTTGCTGACGGTGATGTGGATCTGGGCACCTACGGTATGGTTGTTTGCAACTTCAAGAAAGATTCGGCTATAAATGGCACAGACTTCAATGTTTATAAGAGATGTACAGGTAAGAGTAAGAGTGACAGTACATACAATGGCGCCTGTGATTTTAATCACGACGGTGCCGTGAATGGTACTGATTACAACATTTACAAGGCATTCTCTGGTAAAATGTTGAGTGCTGAGATTTACAATTGATTATTTTAGGAGGAAACACACATGCGCAAAAGCGTAAAGAAAGTGCTTTCCGGTATTATGGCAGGTATGATGATCCTGACTGCTGCGCCCGTTTCTGCGTTGGCAGCGAATTATACGCCTGGCCAGGTTATCGAAAAGGCTGACTTGCCTGCTGCTAAGAGCCTGAGCCCGAAATTGGATGTAGTATGGACTGCCTACACCGGTAAAGATCAGGCTTTTTATAAGAATGGCGATGAGAACTGGATTACCGATGGCGCGACCGTTACTGATTTGAGTAAAGTTTCTGTGGAAGGTCAGACCGTTGGTAGCGATGGTTGCACCCTGAAAGCAAACTCTAAGGGCGAGTATTTCGTTGCTGCATCGTTTATTCTGCATGATACAGCTGGCCAATTTGGCAATGTACAGTTTAAATATGAAGTTAATTCAGCTTTGACACCAGGTGTGCGTAGCAATCCTACTACCGGCTGGAGCAAGACTGCAAAGTTACTTGCAATGGCTGATGAGGCTATGGTCGATGCTAACGGCGAAGCTTATATGACTGATAATGCAAGTGATGTAAACGGAACCGAGCAGTACATCTGCTATGGTACTCGTTTGGTTAACGATGAAGTTCCGGATGCTACATGGCAGGGCGATACTTCTACTTTGTACAACAGTGACGAGGATACAAATGTTGTTATTGATGGTATTTACATTGCAACTGTTGGCTTTAAGGTAGCTGCTGGCACAAAAATTGAAGATAGCTTGTTGACTTTCAACACCAATCCGCTGATGACCAAGTACAGTTCTATTGCATTTGGTAACGAAAACGAGATCGCTTGCAGTTACACCATGACAGGTATCTCCGAAGAAGGCGATGCTGAGGTTGGACTTTTTGAAGTACCCATGAAGGCATCTGCTCCGGAGCCCAAGTCTTACACCGTTAAGTATGTGACCGAGGATGGCAAGGACCTGGGCACCGAGACTGTGGAACAGGGCAAGAGCCCTGCTTCTGTACCGGCTCTGCCCACTAAGGATCCCGATGCTGCCGGCCACTACAGCTATGCTTGGGATACCGATCCCACCACAGCGACCATCTCCGCAGACACCATCTTCACTGCTAAGCTGACCACCACGCCGCATAATCCGCAGACTCTGGAAAGCAACATTGTGGATGCCACCTGCGATAAGGACGGTTCCAAGACCGTGACCACCAGCTGCTCTGTTTGCGGCTATGTGATCAGCAAGAATAACGTGGTTATCCCCGCTACCGGTCATGCTTGGGGCGAGTGGAAGCATGACTCTGCAACTGCTGAGGCTGATGCCACCCATACCCGCGTTTGCAGCAAGGACGCTTCTCACACGGAGACCAAGGCCTGTGACTTTACTTCTCAGGTAACGCAGAACCAGACTGCTGATCTGCCTGAGATCACCACTTACACCTGTAAGGACTGCGGCTACTCCTACACCAAGGAGACCAAGCCCGCTCTGGGTCATACCCACAAGTACGGTACCCCCGTTGCTGATTACACCAGCGGTGAGGCCTTCGTTGAGGGTAAGGATTACACCCACACTGCAACCTGCACCGGCGAGGGTACCTGCAGCCAGCCTACGAAGACTGACAAGTGCACCTTCGACAATGGTGTGGAGACCAAGGCTGCTACCTGCACCGAGCCCGGCGTGAAGACTTTCACCTGCACCAAGTGCGGCGGCACCTACACTGTAGCGATCCCGGCTACCGATCATAACTGGGGTGACTGGAAGCATGTTGAGGGCACCGAGGGTGCTGATGCACAGCACAGCCGTGTATGCGCCAATGACGCTTCTCACACGGAGACCAAGGCCTGCGACTTCACCGCTAAGGTGACCCAGGAGGCCACTCTGGATCAGGCCGAGATCACCACTTACACCTGTAAGGACTGTGGCTACTCCTACACCAAGGAGACTGCTCCGGCTCTGGCTGGTGTGACCGTAACTGTAAATGCTGTGGAGAACGGCTCTGTAACCCTGGCTGGTCAGGATGTGACCGCCGGCGGTTCCAAGAAGTTCGCTGAGAACGGCACTTACACCCTGGTTGCGACTCCCAATGCGGACTGCACCTTCGTAGGCTGGCAGACCGGTAACAAGATCGTTTCCACTGATGCTAGCTACACCACCGTGGCTATCGCTGACATCACTTACACGCCTGTGTTCGCTGAGTCCGCTAAGCCCGTTCAGTTCACCTTTGTTGATATGTTCAACAACGTGATCTCTTCTCAGTCTGTTGCTTCCGGCGCAGATGTGAAGATCCCGCAGGCACCCACCTACACCGGCTACACCTTCACCGGTTGGTCCGTAGATGAGGCTGCCATTAAGGCCGCTACCTCCTCCATGACTGTTTATGCACAGTATGAGAAGGACGCTGCCGCTACCTACACTGTAACCACTGACGCTGATGCTACCGTTGCTTACGGCAGCAACTCCGCACAGGGCACTCTGGCTGACATTCCTTACGGCACCCAGGTAACCGTGTCTAAGGACGGCGCTACCGCTTGGGCTATCGACGGCAAGATCGTTGCTTACGGCGACAGCTACACCTTCTATGTTGCATCTGATGTAACTGTGAAGGCGGCTTCCGCTACCACCCAGGCTCCCGTTGTGGCTGCTGTTTCTGCCAACCAGGTTGCCGGTTCTTACAAGGTTGAGTTCGTTGCTACCCGCGCTATGGTGGATGGCTGCACTTACCTGAAGTCCGGTTTCGTGTATGGTAAGAACCTGACCGATGCTGACCTGACTCTGGCCAACGTTGGCAAGAAGGGTTCCGCTGATAACTCCGGCGTTGTGAAGGCAGCTTATGCCAACAGCACCGAGGGCAGCACTCAGTTCATCCTGAGCTATGGTATCTCCGCTCAGACCGGCACTGCCTCCGCTAAGGCATTCTTGACCTACAAGGATCAGAATGGCGCAGTGAAGACCGTGTACTCTGATGTGATGAACCACACTTACGCTTAATCGCGTAGACCCCTATTTATCGCTCCTGCCGGCGGGCAACTGCCGGCAGCGATATAAGGCAATTTAGGAATAGGAGGAATGTCTTCATGAAAGAAGCTTATTCTAAGCCTGTTGTCGACGTCAAGGAATTTCAGCAGATCAATGTGATGACCGCAAGCGGTCCTGAAATTGTTGGTGGCGAAGACGACTAATTGCAATTAGTAAAATAATTGCTCGAGCGAAAAGAGCCGAGGGAGCAATCCCTCGGCTCGATTTTTTTGCTTTACCGGTGCGGCAGGTTGGTTGCACCGGGTCTGTATTGTACGAACCGACGGGGAGACCGTCGGCTTTTTTGTTTTTTTATGGTAATGGAGCGGCACTTATGGTACAATGAAAGCAGACGAAACGAATTGGAGGCGGCGGTATGAAAAAGATGACAAAGCGCCTGGCGTGCTTGGTGCTGGCGTTGGTACTGGCCTGCTGTGCCCTGCCGGGGGTCACTTACGGTGCCACCACCTCGGTAGATCTGAACCAAAATTACCTGTTCCGTGCCCGGACTAACGCCTTTTCCTTTGGCACCGGTGAGACGGCAAACCTGACCTTTACGCCCCAGTACACGGCGAAATACACCTTAAAGCTGTACGGCCATGTGACAGGCGGGCGGAATATCCGTGCCAGCCTGACGAACCCGGACGGCACGGTCACGGACTTTGAATACCCTAACCGTACCGGCTCTACCGTTAAGGATTACAGCCATCCGTACCTGACCGCTACCCTGGAGCAGGGCAAAACCTATACCTACTCGGTTAGGGGCTGGACGGCAACCAGTACCGGCGCAACGGTAGATGTGGACTTTACCAGCGGCGAAAGCGGCACCCTTTCCCAGGAGGTGGGGCTGCGGCTGTATCTGGACCAAACGGAATTTACCGCTTACAGCCAGCAGGCGGTGCTGAATGCAATGAAGCTGCTGATTGTGGATCGCACCGGCGCCCACTTGGAATGGAAGTATAAGGATGCGATGGGCAGCCTGCTGGTGGGCGGCGCCGATGTGATCGTGGATCTGTCCGCTTGCGGTGCCTGCGGCAAGAACACGGTGCAGGTGCACTATATGGGCTACACCGCCACGGCGGATTTTAATTTGGCCCACGACTATTCTGTGCTGCTGGAACGGGTGGCGGCTACGCCCACTGCCCGCGGTTATGACCTACTGAGGTGCAGCCGGTGCAGCGCGACCACCCGGGCGAATTTTGTAGATTACGACGGCTTTTGCATTGCTACCCCCGGCGCGGATATGGGCGCACTGCTGTTTAACGATACGGACGTGACCGCCGGCGGCCGCATTTATGTAGATCGAGGCAAGGACTGCACGCTGCTGGCTCTGCCCAATAGCGGCTGCCGTTTTGCCGGTTGGCAGCAGGGAAATAAGATTCTGTCCGGCGATGCCAGCTATACCTTTACCCCGGTGGCCAGCGCCACCTACACGCCGCTGTTTTTGGACAACAGCGACCGGCTGACCTTTTTGTTTATTGACCCGTTTTCCAATGTGTTGTCTTATCAACAGGTGGACAGTGCTGCGGAGGTAAAGATCCCCACGCCGCCTGCCTACACCGGCTATACTTTTGTCGGCTGGTCCTACACGCCGACGCAGATCCACAGCGCCACCGGC